>JGI25405J52794_10000080_pt1 | contig 10587 bp, 4 predicted proteins | sample TabmetS3T2R1_FD_52794 | JGI IMG/M metagenome (IMG submission 52794) | reverse complement strand
GGGACCCCGCGCGCCGCATTGCGCTTGATGTTCTCCAGAAGTGTACGGCGTTTGTCGAGGTTGGCCAGTGAGCCGCTGCGCCGGACGTCTGTGAACCGATGGCTCGCGGTAGTGATCTGGCGCTCAGGCTTTTCTTCCAGCCAGGGAAGTGCCAGGTCTTCGAGCATCATCTGCGCTAGCTCTGCCACTGGCACCTCGACTTCATAGGTATGCTCACCGGACTGGTCCCCCGGTTGACCATCGCCCGGGCTGTTTCCATCCCTCCCGGGCTGGCCGAGCACATCGCCCGGCTGCCCATTCCCTTGACCAACCCCCTGAGGGGGCTGACCATACTTAAAACGGTACTGGTCCAGGTAGCGCAGTGGGATCTTCACCCGTTTCGTGCCATCCGAGGTGATAATCGCCTCTTCGGCAATCAGCTCGCGCAGATTCTTGCGGATGGCCTCTTTCACCCGCTGATCGTGCCGCAGGCTATCCTTGAGCCCTCGGCGACGCAGTTCCCATGGCAATTCGCTACTACTCCTACGGTATGTACTGCTCTGCGCCATATTACTTCTCCCGTGCCAGCAGGCTGCTGACGTATTTGAGGAGTTCGTTGGCGCAGTCAGAGCAATAGCCCTCCCGCGTCACCAGCGTCTCGATGACTTCGTTGAGCTTACGCAGTTGTTCAGTATCCGGGCTGCGCGATGCAATGGTCAGCTTGATCGTGTCGCGCCGCTCCTCAAAGAGCTGCTTCTCAATGGCCTCCTTGAGCTTCTCATGCGTGGTGTAGTCGAACTTCTCACCATGTCGGTTCGCCATCGCTACCTTACGGAAAATCTCGTTGCGAAAGCTGTCCTTGCCATGCTCAGGCACCTGGACTTTTTCCTCAATGGAGCGCAGAAGTTTTTCGTTGGGCGGGACTTCTTCTCCCGTGATTGGATCGATCAGCTTCGACTGATCAAGGTATGCCTCGACATTGTCCAGATAATTGTCAAGCAGCGTCAGCGCTTCCTTTTCAAAGGAAACAAAAAACGCTTTCTGCACATCAGTACGGGCAATCTCGTCGTACTCCCGCCGTGCATCGGCAATCAGATTGGCATAGCGCTCGCGATCCGCTTTTTTGAACTGGCTCTGCTGCTCAATGCCGTCCTTGAGCGCCCGCAGCACATCGATCGGGTTGATGCAGCGCGTATCCGGCTTGATCAGCGAGGCAGACACTCGGTTGATAATAAAGCGCGGCGAAATCCCATCCATGCCCTCGCGTTCGGTCTGCTCCTTGATCTGTTTGACGTCCTTCTGACGGAAGCCATCGACGTCTTCGCCATCGTAGAGTCTGAGTTTTTTGAGGAGGGTCAGACCACTCATTTTGGGCTCTTCGAGACGCGACAGGACGGCAAAGATCGCCGCCACGCGCAGCGTATGGGGCGCAATATGCACGCCCTCGAGGCTGGTGGCGCGCAGCAGCTTCTGGTAGATACGCTCCTCTTGGGACACCTTCAGGTTGTAGGGAATGCGCACCATGATCATGCGGTCATGCAGCGCTTCGGACTTTTTGTTGCCCAGAAACTCATTGAATTCTGTTTCGTTGGTATGGGAAATGACGCACTCATCGGCATAGATAAGCGGAAAGCGGCCGGTCTTGATGTTCTTTTCCTGGGATAGCGTCAGCAGCACGTAGAGAAAGCGCTCATCGGCCTTGAGCATTTCGATGAACTCCATCAGGCCACGGTTCGCTACATTGAGCTCGCCGTCAAAGCGGTAAGCACGTGGATCCGACTCGGAGCCGTAGTCCCCGACGGTGGAGAGGTCGATGCTGCCAACGAGCTCTGAAATGTCCTGGGATTTGGGGTCGGAAGGGACGAATGTGCCAATGCCTACACGTTCTTTTTCCGAGAAAAAGAGCCGCTGGACTGGCACACGATAAATGTCGCCCTGATACTGTTCGCGCAGATGCACGGCGCACAGTGGGCACAGCTCGCCCTCGATATGGATACCCGTTTCTGCCTGAAAATCTTTGCGCAGGGGATGGGGCATAAGATTCAGGGGGTCTTCGTGCTGTGGGCAGTCCGCGATCGCGTATATCGCCCCCTCATCGGTCTGCGTATAGACCTCGAGCCCGCGCTTGAGCAGAATGACAAGCTGACTTTTCCCCGAGGACGGTGGACCGTAGAGCAGGAGCACACGCCGCCCAACATCAGAGCCCATAGCTGCTGCTTTAAAATACTCCACCACCCGCGCTAGGGGTTCGTCGATCCCAAACAGGTCTTGCTCAAAGAAGGTGTAGTGTTCTTTCGCCTCGTCATCAACCTGCACGCCCGTGCGTTTGATCATGTTATACAGCCGGGCATGCGCCCGCTGCGCCAGTGACGGCTGCTTGATCACCATGCCCAGATAGTCTCGAAAAGTTCCCGTCCAGGTACCCATCCGGTGATTCTGCAAATGGACATCAATCTTCTCAAAGATATCGGTCCCCATGGCCATCTCCCTTCACGTGCGGCTCGCGCAGCCTACGAACCGCAGCGTCCTCAATTTCTATAATTGCCGTAGTAACGATTAACTTTAGATTGTTCTGTTCCTTACATAATCGGTTCAACAACCTCCTATAGGTGCAATGTCTATGCCAGGCACATTTGCTCTAGGTGTAGAGGCATAAGAAGTGTGTTACTAGAGGTAAGCTGAAAGCAAGACAAAGGATAAAAGGGACAAAACAGGGAGAATTCTATCAAAATGAGAAACTTGGGAGATCATTGAGAGACATACAGCGCTTTTGTCTCATTTTGGCAGAGGAGAACTTGGACGCTCTCGAGCTGTCTGACAAACCGCCTCACCCTGCCATCCCGGCGCTATCAGTGCGCTCGTCGCGGGAAGACGGTATTGAAGTCAAGGCCACCACCGCCCCAACCCCACGCCATACCGCAGAGCTCACCCATTGGCGAGGGACGGGGGAGGGTGCGGCATCCCCTAATCAGTAATCAAGGCGCCAGAGGAAGTCGACAGCAGTTTCACCCTGATCGCTGCTACTGACGCGCACTTTCAAGCGGCGATTAATGCTGTATTCGAACCCAACGTCGGTGCCGCCGCTGGTGCCGCTATTCTGCCCGAACTCGTGCCCCACGGACAGAAAGAGATCCTGCGTCACATAGCGTCCTACCTTGAAGCTGCTGCCACCTAAATGTTCACCGGAGCTAATTTCGATAGTGTCAAGCCCGAGTGCTTTGCCAAGGGTTTTTTCCAACTGGCCAGCAATAACACCCCCGGCGAGCTGCTGGGCCGCGTCACCGAGCGAGTTGCGCTCACTGTTCGTCAGGCGATCTGCGGTTCTGCCCAACACTATCAAGGAGACAATATCCGTCTGTGACAGCTCAGGCGTACTGCTGAAAGCAATCGTCGGCTGCTGTGCCCGCCCTGCAACGTGGATGGAGACAAGATAATCGGAGACTTTCTGGGTGATAGTAACGTCCAGTATCGGATTGAGTTCCGGTGTCCCAGTAAAGGTCACGCGTCCACTCTCCACCGTAAATCTCTTGCCGAAATAACTGACATGGCCACGGACCGTTTCAATGCTGCCACTCAGGATAAAAGGGGCGTGCAGGTCTTTGGTTACACGCATATTGCCACTCAGCTCTATAGCTGTACTCGGGCCCTGGAGCCAGACATTGCGAGGGATGTCTACCTGGATATCGGCACGCACGAAGGATAGCGAGACGTCACCCCAGGTTGGCACCGCGGCCGGCCCCCCCTGTCCCGTACCTAGGGCTTTGGGACCAGGACCGTAGACGCCCGCAATCGTGAGTTCCCAGGGCTGGACGACTTGCGGTCCACTCCCAGGAATTTGCGCCAGGCGCAGGCGCGCCTGTGGCACTGTAACGTTACCGGCGACCGTCACCTCTTGCAGCGTGCCGCTGGCAGTGATGTCCGCTGACAACGTGGCCTCGATGGCGGACGTATGCATAGCGGTAAAATTGTGCGCCGACACCGCAATATCGACCTGGCGCAGGGCCAGGTTGGCATGCTCGAACCATCCCGTCACCTGCAGGGGGCCACTGCGCGACATCAGCTGCAGCCGTTCGATGGTGACGCGGTCACCAGCAAAGATGAGGCGCACCTGGATGTCCTGATAACGCTCACCGGTGGCGACCAGTTGCAGCACACCGTCTTGCAGGAGCAGTTCCCCTCGCACTTGCGGCTCTTGCAACGTACCAGTCACGCGCAGGTCAAGCGTGAGCAGGCCAGCGCTCTGCTGCACGGCTGGACTGAGAGGCCCCAGCAAATCCAGGTTGACCATGGGCGCCTGGACCTGCACATCGAGCGCCTGTGCAGCATCCAGCCGCATCGTGCTGCGCACCTGGAGGAGTGGACGCTCCTGGACCTGCCAGTGCACCTCTGTCTGTAAAGTCATACCACTGAGCCCGATGGTGGCCTGAATATCGCCGAGCTGCTGTTTCTGCCACTGTATGGCGGTCAGCGAGATCCGACCTTGCCCCTGCGGCTGCTGTCGGGTGCCAGCCAGGGTCAGCGCCAAGTCCAGACGCCCGTCTGGCACCGCCAGGTCAGGGGCAAAGGCCTGCACCGTGGGCCGTAGTTGTAACTGCTGCACCTGCACCTCGCCCTGTACGACACCCTGTGGATCAAGTGTGCCCTGCAGGCGGACCGCCTGCGATCCACTGCGCAAGTCAAGACGTTGGATCTGGACGACGCCTTTAGGACTGCGCACGATCTCGACGGGTGCGGCGTTCTCCCACACCAAATCCTGATGTTGCAGGCGCAGCGTCTTCATGGTCAGGCGCTGGCCTGCGTCCAGGCTCACGTTGCCCGCTAGCCGGCTGCGCTGGTAGGGGCCCTCGGTCACAGCCACGGTGAAGGTGCCCTGCTGAGCGGCATACGTTCCTTCCGCGCTTATGGAACTCGGCGCGAGCGTCGGTCCCTGGACCTTAACCACCTGTGCCCGTAGTAGGGCCTGTGGTGCGGTGGGTATCTGGGTAGCGGTGAAGGTCGCCTGCAGACGTTGGCCGCTCAGGTCTGCCACACGCCAGGCGCCGAGCTGGAGCGTACCACGCGCACTCAGGGCGTTAGGCGGGCCCTGCATCTCGCCGCTGAGGCTCCCACTCGCTTGCAGGGGCACACCCAGGAATGGCTGGAGTGGGGCCAGGTCGCCCAGGGTCAGACGGTATTGTAAGGCGGCCTTGCTGGAGGTCGAAAGCGTACCGCTGGCAGTCAATTCCGCTACGGTACTGCGCACCTGCAATTGCTCAAGTTGCAGCGCTATGCCGCTAAGGGTAGCGCGCAGGCGAGCGGTCAGGCCAGGAACCAGATTGAACCCCGTCGTCTCTACCGTTGCATCGAGCGTGCTCTGACGTCGCTCCCCAGTCCATCCCCTCCCCTGGAGTTGAAGCCTGGCCTGGAGAGAGCCTTGTGCTTGCGGCAGCACCTGGGCGAGGGCCAGGCCGTCAATATGTAGCGCGGCGCGGTAGCGCGGCAGAGACTCTTGAAGCTGCNCCGACAGGTCAGCGTGGATACGCGCCCCAGCGTATTGCAGGAGCGCTTCGACCTCTGGTGCNTGCAAGCGGCCACGCGCGGTGAGGGTGCCCTGCATCACAGGGGGGAGCNTAGGCGGTAGAGACAGNGGAAGGCTGGCCAGATGCAGGCGTGGGATGTCGAGACGGAACTGTACCTGCTGCTCGGGCAGTGTGACATGGCCCTGGGCCCGCAGCTCAGACTGTGGCTGGCGCACATGCAGGCGCGTCAAGTCTATACGAGATGGAGNCCACTGTGCGGCGAGCTGCACCTCGGTGCGCGGCATGCCAAAGCCACTGACTTGTAGGCGTAGGTCCTGCAGGGTAGCCTGTGGACCGTCGGCAGTCCACTGTCCCATAGCCTGTAACAGGAAATTTTCTACCTGCCATGGCTCTCCCGGGGTGCCGTGACCAAGCCAGAGTCCATGCAAAGTGGGAATCTGCAGCGTCAGATTGGGCACTTGAGGGGTCATCTGACGTTGCTCGATGGCCTGCGCCAGTTCGGCCATCGAGGGTGCTGTGATAAAGCTGCCATGCAGGTGTAGGGGGGCACGTAGCTGGGCGACTATCCCCTCGATCCCCAGCTGTTGCAGTTGCGCCTTGACATCGAGAGTGAACGCGGTGTACGTACCCTGGAGATTGACGCTGCCTTGTAGCGTACCAGCCAACCGGGGAGTACCCGGCTGCCATTGATGCACAGTCGCCAGATCCGGCTGCTGGAGACGCATGTGGACTTCGAGAGGCGCCTCCAGTAGCCGCTGCGCCAGGGGCACAGCAGTGAGCGCCAGGTCAATGGGGAGGCGTACGTCCAGCGCGACGATCTCACGAGTTCCCTGGTGCAGACGCCCGGTACTCTGTAATTGGCGCTGCGCGTAGGCCAGCGTGCTGTAGAATTGTGTGAAAGGAAGCTGCTGTGACGTGGCCGCCTGCACGGTCAGCTCGCTCTCGAAACGTGGCTCGGCACGTGTGCCGGCAAGCTGCATCTGGAATGTGGCACGGCCACCTATGACGTCTGGAAGGTGCAAAAGCTGTTGCAGATAGGACAGATCAATCTGCGTCGCGTGCAGCTGGATGTTTTGTAACTCCTCGCCATGCACAGTGCCAGAGAGTTCTATGGACTCATCGTCGTGCACCAGGCGTATCTGTATGAGGTCAAGACGTTGTGGCCCAAAAACCACCTGGAGTGGGGCCGCGGCGTGCCAGGTACGGTCAGGCAGCCGGACCTGGAATTCCTCGAGCACCACCTGCTGGCCCGCCGCATCCCGGGTCAGTGTCCCACGGGCCCGCCCGCCGCTCTTGGCGGACTGGACCACCTCGATGGCAAACAGTACCTGTCCCTCGGCCCCTTTATAAGTGACGTCCAGGGCGACCTGCTCGACTGGTAGAGTCCCCACCCGGGCGTGACGTACCTGCAGTTGCGCAGTCAGCTGCCACTGACTGCCGAGTTGGGAACCTTCATAGGTCAGGTGCAGGGAGTCGATAGCATGGTCTTGATAGTGCAGGTTACGGCCCTCAATCGTACCACGCCCATTGAGGGCTGGCCACGTGCCGCTGATCTGTCCCTGCGTCTGCACCTCACCGGACAGGGCTGTCATGTCTAGCAGAGATTGCCACGCGCCGAGATCAGCAGTGAGGGCGTACTGCATATCCACAGTACCAGCTAGAGCAAACGTGCCGCTTACCGTTGTATGAGCAATGGAGGTATTGAGGTCGAAGCGTTGCACCTGTACCTGCTGGGCCTTGACTTCAAGATCAATGTACGAAGGGTGCAAGGCAATCTCCTGCAGGCGTGAGGGGCGGATCTCGAGTTGTATCGTACCATGCCGCTCCTGCGGCGATGTGCCAGCGCCGTCAAGGCGGAGTTGCAAGTTGAGATCGCTGTGCCAGGCGCCCTGCTGCCGCAGGGCTGCCAGGTTCAGGTTGGCGACATCGAGGATGCCGCTATACTGCGGTGGCGTAGCGGCCGCATTAAGATGGCCCTGGATAGCTATATGCCCTGAGGTGGCATTGAGTTGACCGCTGATCTCGACAGCCTCTGGTGGGCCTTCGGCCTTCAGCACCAGGTCAGCTGGGCCTTGCAAGACGTCATTCTGCAGCAGGCGACCGATCTCTGTGAGGTCCTGTGACTGTGCGTGCAGTGTCAAACTGGCATCCTGTGCTCCGCCTGGGAGCACGCCATTGGCGACGAGCGTGGCCTGGTCCGTCTGCAAGCGCACATCATCGAGTTGCATAACATTAGCAAGTTTCTGCAAAGCTCCCTGCAGGGCGCGTATTTCCAGATTGGCTGGATTGGCGTGAGCGGTCAACTGCTGCACCCGAAGTCGCAGCTTCTCCTTATCCTGCTGAACGCTCAAGTGTACCTGTAGACGCTCGAGCTTCTGGGCACCTGGGAGAGCAGGGAGCTGCAGCATCAGCTCGCCACCGCGTATGTGCAGGCTGTCAATTTCCAGCGCAAAGGAGGAATCCGTCGCAGCGGGCTTGGCGGGCTGCGCTGACGACAGCAGGTTAAGAATATTCAGGCTCCCGTCAGGCTCTTGGGCCAGGGTCAACTGGAGCTGCACCACATCGATCGTCTGGATCTTCAGGCGTTTGTGGAGCAACGCTTTGGGATCGTAAACCAGACGGAGTTCTGCAATCCGCCCTATGACGGTGCCATGCTCATCCCGCAGCGTAATATTCTGTAAGACCGGTGAGCCTAGCAGTGGCCCTCGGAGTGCCCCCACTTCCAGTGCACCCTTGAACGACCTGCTCACAAATCGACTCACGGTCCGCGCTAAGAGATCCCGTAAGGGGTCAAGCACCGGATCAAAAGCGACAGCATGACTCCAAGAACCCATGAGCATAAGAAGTACTAGAGCGCATTGCATACTCCTGGCTCGCCGCACTACCCTACGCACCATATGCAGTTCTCCCCATTCTAGAGACCACTATTGTATAGGTAACCGCAATGTTTGTGCTAGTGTAATGGCTCTGGGAGATACCGTTCGTCGCTGCTTTGTACTGCCTTATTCTGGACTATGTTGTCTTTGGAGTCCTAGGAACAGAAAGGGGTATGACTATCATGCTGAGAGGAATCACAAAACACTCTCTCAGTATAAGAGACTCGTCCAGGACACTCTTACATATGAAAACCCCTAAAAAGGCTAGTTTTACAATGGGCCAAAACTGCCCTGATTTATGGCATGCAATTTGCTCTCTAGAGCTAGAGCATGATGTCTAGCCTCTGCGAGGGGGTTAGGCCTAATCACGAGCAAGTTCGCCAGGAGAACCTAGGCATGGCACGGATTCTAGTTTTTGACGCTGATGCACCCATGCGGAGCCTGTTACGAGAAGTGCTGGAGCTGGAGGGTTATGACGTAGTCGAAGCCGACAACGCCTATGAAGGGTTCCAGCAATCTCAGACTGCGCCCACGGCCCTGGCGATGCCAGATATCGCGTATCTCATTGCCTTTTGATAGGACCGAGGTGTCAAAACGCTTGCCGTGGCAGAGGGCCACGTGTGGCACGGATCATGGTCGAGGAGAGAGTACTAACCTGATCTGTGGGCATAAAACTTGCTGCCTTTTTTGCCCAAGGCCTGTCACGGCCTTGGATGACTATATGCTTGGAGAGTCTGTATTCTCAAGAGCAGAGTCTCTACCCATGCAGACAGAGGAGAACGATATATGAAAAAGGTCGGAGTGTTCTTAGGAGTCATCACGCTGCTGAGCCTGGCTTGTGCAGTGGGATCCTTTGCCCAGGACCGAGAGCTCCCCTGGAACTTGATCAGGGGCAATACGTTCATCGGTGCTGATGTGCAGAATCCCCAAGGACAAAACCTGGGCGATATCAAAGATGTTGTGATCGATCGCGCCTCCGGGCGCATCGCGTATGCCGTGGTCTCTTTTGGAGGCTTTCTGGGAATGGGGGAAAAGCTGTTTGCAGTGCCATGGGGCGCTTTTTCCCAACCCAAGACAGACAAGGATACCTTCGTGCTAGACGTTGACAAAGAACGGCTCAAAAACGCGCCTGGGTTTGACGCGCATAACTGGCCCCAGATGGCGAGCCGTGAGTGGGTGACAAGTCTGTATTCTTACTACAATGTCCCCCCCTATTGGACAGCCTCGACGGGCGCCGCAACGGCGACTGTCAAGAGTGTGGACCCGAACCAGAGGACTATCACGTTGCAGGTTGATGGACGGATGCTGCAAAACCTCCAGGCTGGTGATAGTACNCAGGTGACGATCCGCAAGAATGCAAACGCCAAGTAAGCCGTGTGGATGTTCTAGAGCAGTGCTTTAACCACCCTCTCCCAGAGGAGAGGGTGGAGGGTGAGGGGCTGTGCACAGGGGCGCAATACCTGGGGGCTCCTCACCTCCACTAAAACCCTCTCCCGGAGGGAGAGGGAGTAGAGTGGTGCTAAAGCGCACGGGTTCGGCCATATCCTTGATGAACTTATGTAACGCTCAAGCCTTTGATCTATCCGATCTGTTGCGAAACGCCCAGGCGCTGATCACAGAACGCGCGATGGCCGGCCTCATCGAGAGCATGGTCTGCCATGTGTGCCACTCAATGTGTTGGCAGGAGAGAGAGTACCTGACCGAGCTTCACCACCGTGCCATAGTGGGTATCGATGTCGTACAAACTGGTTTCTTGCGCCTGCGGGGCGGTGGCGGCAACACATTCGACTGGAACCACCACCTCATACCCCAAAAAGAAGGCATCATGCACGGTCGAGCGCACACAGATGTTGGTGACGACGCCAGTCACAATCACAGTGGCAATGTTGCGCTCGCGCAAGTGGAGATCGAGGTCAGTACCAAAGAACGCGCTGTAGCGGCGTTTGGGCACGACAATGTCGTCGGGAGCCCGATGCAGGGCGTCCACGATTTGCGCGCCCCAGGTGTCCATGAGACAGTGCGGGATGCGTTTCTTGAACAGGGCATCGTCGGGACGCAGCCATTGATTGGTATAAAAGACGGGGATGTATGCCTGGTGCGCTGCATCCAATAAGGCATTCACCGGCGCATACAACGCCTTGCCGCCTTCGAGCACCATCTTGCCACCGGGCTCGAAAAATTCATTCACCATATCCACGACAATGAGTGCCGTG
>JGI25405J52794_10000078_pt1 | contig 10653 bp, 10 predicted proteins | sample TabmetS3T2R1_FD_52794 | JGI IMG/M metagenome (IMG submission 52794) | reverse complement strand
CGTCGGCCAATGGAATTGAACCCCGACCGGCTTCCCGAACGACTCCAACCTCTGTTCTCGGAGAACTTCCAGCGCTTCGGTGAGCTAGGTGCGGCGATTTCCGTTTGGCAGGACGGAAAACCAATTGTCGATCTTTATGGCGGATTTTGTGATGCTCGCCGCGAAAAACCATGGAAACCCGATACTCTGGTCCTCGTCTGGTCGGCTACGAAGGGAATTGGCAGCGCGTGCGTTCTGCATGTGTTGCAAGAGCACGGGATTGGCATCGACAGGACCGTGGCTGAGTTTTGGCCGCAGTTTGCCCAGGCTGGCAAGGAGAGAATCACCTTTGCGCAATTGCTTTCGCATCAGGCCGGGCTCTGCGCGTTGGACGCGCGCGTCGATATACTCGATTACAATGCGGTTATTCGAGCAATCGAAACGCAGAAGCCACTGTGGCCACCGGGAAGTGCCCATGGCTATCACGCCCGGACATTTGGATTTTTAGTCGACGAACTCGTCCGTCGAATCGATGGGAGAACGCTTTCGCAATACTGGCGCGAGGTTTTTGCGCAGCCGCTCAGTCTCGATTTTTGGATCGGTTTGCCCGCAGAGGAAAATCCACGTGTGGCCAGCGTTTATGCCGCAAAAAGCGGAAAGCCCCCTGAGCCGAAGCAATTCTATATGGACCTTGTCACGCCAGGCACGCTGGCACGTAAAACCTTCTCGTCACCGTACGGATTGCGGTCCATTAGCGGGATGAACAGTCCCGATGTGCGGGCCCATCCGCTGGTATCATTTGGCGGAATCGGAAGCGCTTCCGCACTGGCGAAGTTCTATTCCATGCTTGCGAATGGCGGCAGGCTCGAAGGGCAAACCTTCTTCTCAGACGAAACAATTGCATGGATGACCACGCTGCTGGCAGATGGCATGGACCGCGTCTTTCAAATACCGACTGCATTTTCAGCCGGGTTTATGAAAGATTCACGAAGCGCAGCAGCTAGAATGTTCGGCCCATCTGCAAAAGCATTTGGCCATCCGGGGGCCGGAGGGGCCAATGCCTTCGCCGATCCTGAAAACAAACTAGCTTTTGCATATGTCATGAATCAGATGGAGCAACAAGTGCTGCCAAACGAGAAATCGCTCCGCTTGGTCGACGCGATTTACAGATAAGAATTAATTCTGTAACGCGCTGTGTTTCGGTTTTGTCTGACCCGCGTGTTCTACCTATTCACCGATGATTGTGATCGATACTTTGCGGCGATGCCCTGCGCGGCGATGCTCGAACAAGAAAATACCCTGCCAGGTACCGAGCTGCATTTTTCCATCGACAACGGGCACCGTCTCACTGGTCCGCGTCAGGACCATGCGAATATGGGATGGCATGTCGTCTTTGCCTTCGGAACCGTGTGTGAAGTAATCCAAATCTTCCGGCACAAGACGATTGAAAAATTCCTCCAGATCATGGCGTGCAGTTGGATCCGCATTTTCCATAATGATCACGCTGCAACTGGTATGCTGGACAAAAACGGTCAGCGTCCCGCTTTTTACGCCGCACTTGTCCACCTTTGACTGTACTTCATCCGTGATTTCGTACAGTCCTTTTCCGTTCGTGCGAACTTCGAGTTGGTCGTGGTGGATCCTCATCGTGAACGCCTCGTTTCTGTCATGTCGAGCGAAGTCGAGACATCTCTGATCAAACGGGATGCTGTGAATTTAAACGCAAGAGATTGACTCGTTCGTCTCCCAACTCTCTCGCCGCTACCCTCGCTGCACAACCGTCTATGTCGCTCCTCCCATCTCGCTCCATTCCTCCACTTCGGTCGGAATGACAAACACCTCGGAATATACGCGCTGCGTTTATCGCATATTGATCTCCGCATCGGCTGGTGCCCTAGTAATCTTGGTGAAAGGCGATGTGGAACGGGTTTTGTTTGATGAGCCGGCGATTCATCGGCGCCTGGATGAGATCGCTGCGCAAATTTCGAGAGACTATCGCGATCGTGAACTAAGCGTGGTCGCCGTGTTGCATGGCAGTTTGATGTTCGTCGCTGATCTGCTCCGTCGAATTCCGCTTCCCTTGAAACTGGATTGCGTGAGTGCGGCAAGTTATCACGGCAAGTCGCAAAGCAGCGGCGAGGTCGTTTTCAAGGAGGTCACAGTCCCCGACGTCGCGGATCGAGATGTTTTGATCCTGGACGATATTTTGGATACCGGTCACACGCTCGCCGCCATTCGGGAAACGGTGCAGAGGGCAAAGCCACGCAACATTCAAGTGTGCGTACTGTTGAGCAAAAAGAGAGAACGCGCCCGGGAGGTCTATCCAGATTATGTTGGATTCGAGATCGAAGATGAATTTGTTGTCGGTTACGGGCTCGATTTCAGAGAACGTTATCGCAATCTTCCGTACATTGGAGTTTTGCGGAAGGAATTACTCGAGCAATCTAGCGAATGAAAACACGCGACGACGGCGCAAATTTTCGCCTTTCCCTTGAGAAGGGACACGGTCGGGTGAAGTCTGGAAATTCTTTGAACAGAATACGGCGAATCCCCTCACCTCAATCCTCTCCCCTGGTGGGGAGAAGCGGACAGACTGAGCTTCGATGAAAGTGCGAGTGCAATTTTACGCGCAGCTGCGCGATCTGGTCGGAATGCGCGATTTGGATGTCGAGGTAGCGGAGGGAGCGACTGTCCGCGACCTGGTTGAGCAAATTTATGCGCGCCAACCTGGGCTTCGCCAGCAAGATAAAAGCATCTTGATTGGAGCAGGTGTGGAATTCGTCGACCGAAACTACAAACTCTCTCCAGGCGAGGAAATCTCGATCATGCCTCCGGTACAGGGCGGCTAATCAGGCGTTATCATCCGGCAGGATCGAGAGATTTCTCGACTTCGCTCGAAATGACAAAAAGAGGCCCGTTCCTGTCGATCGGTGTCCATTCGTGATTTTCATCAGTCCCGGAAATTTTTGAAACTTGTTGCAACCCCAAAGTCTCGATTGCGGATGAATTGAATGACTTCCTGGAGCTCGTCCTTCTTCTTTCCGGTCACTCGAATCTGCTGATCCTGCAGTTGACTTTGCACCTTGAAGCCTTGTGACTTGATGGCCTGAATAATTTCCTTTGCTTTATTTCCTTCCAGCCCCTGCTGAATCTTTAATTCCTGCCGGGCATGACCAACGGATGAAATTGCGGGCTCGTCTTGTTCGATATTGCGCAAATCCACGCCACGCTTTGCGAGCTTGCCGATCAGGATTTCGCGCAGGCCTCGAAGATGACCGGCATCTTGCGCGGTCAGTGTGATCTTGTCCTTCTCGAGAAGTATCTCCGTTGTGATGCCCTTGAAATCGAAACGCGTCGCGAGCTCTTTGCGTGTCTGATTGACCGCATTATCAAGTTCCTGTTTGTCTATTTCAGAGACGAGGTCGAACGAAGGCATCTTGGGATTGCGGATTGTAGGTTGCGGATTTCGGATTGATCAACCCCGAAAGCTTTCGGGGTCCGCGAAGTATTTCGGAGTCACTTTATTTTCATCAGGGATTGGCCTCAACGATCTTAATGTCGCCGACAGCTGTACGCATCTTGATTGAGGCTTTTCCTTCACCGCGGGCTAACATGTCGATTTTTGTGGCTCTTGCAGAGGTCGGCCGTGCAACCGGAGGATCATCAAAATCATTGGCGATTGTGCCGTACCCTGTTTCGGCAACAAGGTGGAAAACAGCCTCGCTGGGAAGAAAAACCCAGGCGTTGCCCTGTTTGATACCTGCTTGAATCGAAAACGTTTCACGCTCCCACCATTCGTAAGAGATGGTGAGATTGCCGCGTTGCAAGGCAAGGTCGGTGTCAGCAAAGCAATTATGGGTGATCATGCGCCCGTCGCCCAGGCTCGCGTGCACACTTCGTCCGCGCATTCCATCCACGAGAACCTCGCCTGCATCAAGGCGCAACTGCGATATGTTCGCCGTTGCCGGAACTACGATTGTGCAATCAACCGTGCCGGAGCGATCAAACAGCGTCCACCGACGCTTCGGGGGAGTTTTGACGTTGATTGAAACAGAGGTTGGCTGCACAGAAACATTGATCGTGATCTCTTTTAACTTCGCGCTGCTATAGGCCTTCTTTGTCGCGCGGACCTGAATTTCGTTGACGTTTGAACCGTAGACCGAAATCGCGCCGTCGCAGTTTTGGATGCTTAGGTCCGTATTTGGCTNGACCGTGTAGACTTGCTCGAAATTCTCCTCAAGGACGGAATCGCTTTNCGGGTGACAACCGGTAAGCGCCAACAGCAGTAAGGCAACAATCTGCCGAGCTCTAAAAGNCTTACTGAGAGGTGATCGCACGGACGAACTCTATCANCCCGTGCAGGTTATTCATCAAGGGAAGAGCTGCCGTGATAGTAATGAGAGCGAAAAGCGTAGCTTCACTCCAAAAATCGCGGCGCGCTTCATCTTTCAAATAATTGGCGGCGATGCTCCAAAACGGTTGCGTGGGGCTGTGCATGTAGCGTCCACTGAATCCTTCGAATGCAACGGAGTGATAACCGTAGTCTGTAGCAGGCATTCGGCGGTATTGGCGTTCCGCAGGGTCAAGCAACCTTGGGCGGCCGCGATCAGGAATCGTCAGGGGCGTTGGTTTCATGTTTCAGCCTTTTGTTTCTTTTGAGATGCATTGTGCCCGTGCATTGGATTCAAACTGTTCGCGACCTTCCCGATAATGGCATCGGCGCGGGGATCGGAGGGCTGAACGGGCGTGCGGGCCCCTCGATTGTCTACACCCAGAGGGTACGATCGAATGTGCGATACTGAATCGCTTCGCTCACATGCTCAGGCGAGATGTCAGTTTTGCCGTCCAGATCAGCGATGGTGCGCGAAACTTTCAGAATCCGATCGTACGCGCGGGCGCTCAGGTTCAATTCGTTCATGGCCACGCGAATCAATTCCTGAGAATCCTGAGTAAGTTTGCAGTATTGCTTAAGCTGGCGTGTAGCCATGCGGGCGTTGCAATTTACCTTTGCATCGCTGTGAAACCGCTCTTGCTGGCGTTGGCGCGCGTGAGCAACTCGCTGGCGGATGGCGGCAGACGTTTCTTCAGCGCGCTCGCTGGCGACGTCTCGATACTCGACAGCTGGCACTTCAATGTGCAGATCGATGCGATCCAGTAGCGGTCCGGAGACGCGCTGCCGATAACGCTGCACCTGGGTGGGGCCGCACCGGCATTCGCGTTTTAGGTCGCCAAAATATCCGCATGGACACGGATTCATTGCGGCGACGAGCATGAACTCTGACGGAAAGGTGACGCTGCCCGCCGCACGGGAAATGGTAACTTTCCCATCTTCGAGTGGCTGGCGCATTACCTCCAGTGCCGATCTTTTGAATTCAGGCAGCTCATCGAGAAAGAGGACACCATTGTGGGCGAGACTCACTTCGCCCGGAGTGGGGAATGTACCACCGCCGAGTAATCCAATGTCGCTGATGGTATGATGCGGCGGACGAAATGGTCGCGTCGAGATAAAGGATTTTTCAGTATCGAGCAGACCGGCAATGCTGTGAATCTTTGTTGTCTCAATCGCTTCTTCGAGTGAAAGAGGCGGAATAATGGTGGGGATACGTTTGGCCAGCATCGACTTTCCAGACCCGGGCGGCCCAACCATCAACACGTTGTGACCGCCAGCCACCGCGACTTCAACCGCGCGTTTGACGTGGCCCTGACCCTTAACATCGGTGAAATCGACATCGTAGCTTTGGTGGTCGGCAAAAAATCCGGTCAAATCAGCCCGTGTTGGAAGGAGGGAGGTTTCACCGCGTAAGAACGCGAATGTCTGTCGCAAATTTTGCACGCCATAGACGTCGATCTTATCGACCATTGCAGCTTCCAGCGCGTTTGCCTCCGGTACGAATAACGCACGTTTGCCGCGCCGCCGTGCTTCCAATGCCACCGGCAAAACGCCTTTCACGGCCCGGACCGTGCCATCCAGGGCGAGCTCACCTACAAAGCTAAAGTTCTCAAATGGCGAGCTGTCCAGTTCCTCTGTTACCGCGATCATTCCAAGGGCGATGGGCAGGTCGAAGCTCGGTCCTTCTTTTTTGGTATCTGCTGGTGCAAGATTGATTGTGGTGCGACCGCGCGGCCAATAGTAGCCGCTGTTCGTGATCGCCGTGGTCACACGATCGCGGCTTTCCCTGACGGCCGCATCCGGGAGCCCAACAATAACGATGTTCGGGTCGCCGCCGGCGCCGTTGACCTCGATTTCGACCTCATACGCATCCACCCCATAAACAGCCGCGGAGTAAATCTTTGCCAGCATGATCGCCGCAGCGTTGCAGAAAATCGTTACGTGGAAAAGCGTCAAATATCCCTCTAAAGTGGGAGGTCACTCACGCTTACAAATTTCGTAGAATATAGTGAGGTTGCTCTAAATAGCCCTTAAAAACTAGAGGCAAACGGAGCCGTAAAAAGATTGAACAGGAGGCGTCCGATCATTGTCACTACTCAGAATATTTAACCTTGTTAAGTAGTTCTTAGGATGCTAGAAACGCGTGATAGACGAGCCTGCCACGAAGAGACATACGGCAGGCTGTCGATTCCCCCCCAAATGATTAATGAAAAAGAGTTATATGGCTGCTGAGGATAGCGATACCGGAATTAAGATTTACCTGCGCGAGATCGGGCAAATCCCGTTGTTGACTCCAGANCAGGAAATCGAGTTGGCCGCTAAGATTAAGAAAGGCGATCGCGAAGCGCGAGCGCTGATGATNCGGTCTAACTTGCGCCTGGTGGTCAAAATTGCGCATGACTATGCGAATCTCGGCCTTCCGCTTCTCGACCTGATCTCGGAAGGAAACATCGGTCTGATGAAAGCGGTGGAACGGTTCGATCCCGCGAAGGGCGGAAAACTTAGCACTTACGCCGCCTGGTGGATTAAACAATCCATCAAGAGAGCATTGGCGAACCAGAGCAAGACGATTCGCCTCCCTGTGCATCTGGTGGACAAAATCTCCAAGATGCGCCGTGTTTCTTTGCAAATGAGCGAAGAGCTGGGTCGGGAACCGACTGACGAAGAGCTGGGTGATGAAATTGGAATTGCGAGCGGAAAAGTTTCGCAGCTAAAAACTGTGTCGATCCGTCCCGCGTCGCTGGATGCGCCCATCAGCGACGATGATTCCACCGAGTTCGGCGAGATCGTTGGCGACGAGGATGCGCAAACGCCGTTTGAGTTGCTGCGAGACAAGAACCTGCGCAACGAAGTCGGCGGCCTGCTTGATGTGCTGGATGATCGCGAGAAGAAAATTATTTTCCAGCGATTCGGGCTGGATGGCGGCAAACCGAAAACACTTGAGGAAGTGGGTAAGAAATTTGGCGTTACCCGCGAACGGATTCGTCAGTTGCAAAACATCGCGCTATCGAAGTTGCGCCGCGCGCTTGGCAAGAAGGAGCGTCCGGTCGACGTCGAATTGCCGGTGGAAGCTTAAACTGAATCAAGATCTTGGCTTGGAACGCGCGGGCCTGGTGTCCGCGCGTTTTTGTTTTCACTTCACCACGCGCACTTGAATGGAATCGATGAGCGCGCGTCCCATCCGCACGTCACTTACAATCACCATGCGGTTTCCAGGTATAGCCCACTTGTTCTTGCGCAAAAGCTTCTCGGCTGCGGCGATCGTCTTGTCCGGGCCGGCGGCGAAATCGATGCGGGCGGGAAACGTCCCCCAGCAAAGCGCCAGTTGCCGATACACTTCCTCGATTGGGGTGAAGGCAAAGATCGGTGAGGCTTTTGGCCTCAAATTTGACGCATACCGGGCCATTCTTCCCTGCAGCGTGAACACCACCAGTTTCGAATCTTGCAGTGAATTTGCCAGTGCGACTGCCGAAGCCACCATTTTCTGTCGAACGTTTTCCAGGAGCGCATTCTCTGCGTAACCCGCCCCGCCGCTCCGCTCGATGCGCACCGCTACGCGTCGCAAAACTTCAACGCAATCAACCGGGTAACGACCGATTGTCGTTTCGCCGCTTAGCATCAGAGCGTCGGCCTGTTCGAAAACCGCGTTTGCTACGTCGGTGATCTCGGCACGCGTAGGCAACGGGTTGGTGATCATCGATTCTAACAGCTGAGTTGCGATGATGACCGGCTTGCCCAAACGAAGACAGTTTTTCACAATTCTGCGCTGGATGATTGGCAAGTCCTCCATCGGGCATTCGATTCCCAAATCGCCGCGAGCGACCATGATTGCGTCTGCACTCTCGATCATCTTGTCGATTGAGCGCACCGCCAGTTGATCCTCGATTTTTGCCACGATCTGCGCCTTGCTCTTTTTCGTCGCCAAAAGTTTTCGTAGCTGTTCGATGTCGCTCTTCTCGCGCACGAAACTCAACCCGATAAAGTCCGCGCCGATCTCAACGCCGAGCGCAACGTCGGCCATGTCCTTTTTCGTGAGCGAAGGAAGATTCACGCGTACACCGGGCAAGTTAATGTGACGCCGCGAACCGAGTACGGCGCGTGTCAAAACCTTGCAGCGCACCCAATTTTTCCCCTTATCGAGCACGAGCAATTTGATCAAGCCGTTGTCGACCAGGATCGTGTTGCCAATCATCACATCGTCGGCAAAACCGCTGTAATTCACGTCCACTGAATAGCGCTCCTTACTTTTTGCGCCGCGTACGGTGAACTCCAAAATGTCTCCCGGCTTCAAATCCAGACTGGCCTGTAGATCGCCAGTGCGAATAGCCGGGCCTTGCGTATCAAGAAGGAGCGCAACCGCCCGGCCCGCTTTGTGGGCATGCATTCGGATGCGCGGAACAATTTCCCGCACCCATTCGTGGGTGGCGTGGCTCATATTTATCCGGAAGACGTCGGCTCCTTTCTGTATTAGCTGGCGCAAGACCTCGGGCTGTTCCGTCGCAGGACCCAGGGTGCAGATGATTTTTGTCTTGCGCATGAATTAGAGGATCGAGTTTGGCCTTGGAAAAGCCAAGGCGCTTTTGAATAGCTTGCTGCTTTTGACCGAACGCCAATGGTCGAAAATTTGCAGCACAAAAAAAGCGGCACGCCTTTAGGAGCGTGCCGCATCGCAGCAATGGGTTTCTTTATTGCAGCTTGCTCTGAGTTTCTTTGGCCAGGTCCAGATGTTCCTGGACCATTTTGGCGGTGTCCTCCGCAAATTTTTTCAATTCGGGATCGCTACCGGTTTTTGCTTGCTCTTGGAATTCGGCCAGGTCCTTCTCGTGATCCTTGACCATCGTACTCATGTAGGCCTTATCCGAGCTCCACTTCACAGTTGGCTCTTTGGCCGGCAGTGTGACGCCTTTTTGCGAAGCGATCGACTTTAGTTCCTCACCGGCTTTACTATGCTCGGTAACCATCTTTTTGCCGAACGATTTTACATCGTCACTCTGGGCATTTTGCGAAGCGAGATTCCCCATGGCCACTTCCATCATTCCCCCCTTTGCGGCCTTTTTCATGAAAGTCTTATCTTTCACGCTAAGTGACGAACTTTTGGCTGACGAAGAATCCTGCGCCAACGCCACTCCGCTCATGCTGAGCGCTGCAACCATCAAAGGTAAAACCCAAAACTGCGAAACCATCCTGATTTTGTTTTTCATGACTTTCCTCGATTGAGTGTCCCAGACAATCCTACCAATTAAGAATCGAAAACAGGCATCCGATTGGATGCGATGAGTTCCAGTTTGCTTTCTTTTTCTTACCTCTGGTGGTGTTGTTGTTCTGGCTCATGTTCACGGTAGCAAGAGCAGCAGAAAGAATAAGAGCAGGACGCGCAATAACACTCTCAGAAGCCGAAGGGGAGCGAGCTATTCGTACGAGCTTTCCACGCGGGTCGCCACATCCTTGTAGCCGTGTTCGACTTCGTAAATCTGCTTCATACAAGCGAGCGATTTTTCCCGGTCACCCATCCGCTCGTAAACAAGCCCCAGATTGTAAACGATTTCTTTCTTGATCGCGTCCATGGACGAGATTTCCTTCGACGCTTCTTCTAATTGCTTCGTTGCAAGATCAAACATCCCAAGCTCTCCGTAACAGCAACCGAGCAGGTTCATCGCTCTTAAGCGGGCGTGCGGATTTTGCCGCGACCGCTGTAACTCCGGCACGGCTTCGCGAAAATGCCTGGCGCCGACGAGCTGCTCGCCCAATTCGAATCGAAGCTGAAGATCGGCTGGATTTCGAGCGACCCGCTGGCGTGCATCGGCTATGAGGATTTCAGCGCGCTTCGTTTTGGCGGCCTTTAGTTGTTCAGACTTTTGTGAATGCAACTCGTTTCCCGCATCGTGTGTTGACAGGAACTCCTCGTGCGCGGCAATCTCGCGTTCCAGACATTTCATTTTCAGATCGGAAACTTTTCGGACCAGCCCAGTATCCGCATCTTTGGTAAGATCGGCGGCACGTTGATACCAGCCTAGTGCTGCCTCGAAATCCTCCTTTTGCTCGTTCAAAAGACCCAAACGCCGTGCAAGGTCGACGTTTGTCGGCTCGGCGTTGTGACGCGCATGTGTTTCGGCGATCTGCTGTTCGAGCGATTCGCCGGTCAATCGCATCCGGTTTTGTTGTTCGAGCGAAATCGCCATCTCTTTGTCCTTGATCAGATCGCGATAGCTCTCCGCCTGTGTCCATCCACCGCTTTTCATGGATGCGTGAGCAGCCGCGTCCTTGCCTCGACGGAGGGCTTCGGC
>JGI25405J52794_10000077_pt1 | contig 10732 bp, 13 predicted proteins | sample TabmetS3T2R1_FD_52794 | JGI IMG/M metagenome (IMG submission 52794) | reverse complement strand
TTATAAGCAAATTTACGAATGTTAATGTGACATTCCCTTTTAGCAAAAACTAATGCATTTCGCTGTACTGGCTAATGAATATGACTCATCATCACGATATTCTGTGGCTACTTTAAGTATTTGTTAGTAAAGCCTAATACGTATCTTGTCAGAAGTATTGATAATATTGTTTGTAGGCCTTTGAACTTGGATGTATGCATTTGGATCGAACCGTTTTGGGCATTTTGTAACACTATATTTGGACCCTAGGCAATTAATAACAGATTCAATAGCTATCTAACAATTAACCTTAATGTACTGCATGGTCCAAAATTACGAACGCAATTAGATTCATTTCCTAAATGGAGAGTTTTGAATCATCCATTCCAAATATCTTATTAAAGTAATCTGCCTGTTCATGGCTTATCTCTTCTGTTTCACCTTCGTGAACATTTGCTAATTTCTTTGCCAACTTCTTTTTGTATCCCAATTGCATTTGTCGTGCAATCTGAATTCGCTGCGCCTGAGGTGAACCCGCCCCATGCATGGATTCAGTAAGATACCCCACTGCGTTTCTACCAAGTGTCATGTTTTCAATTAATCGTAATATTCTAACACGATTTTCCGTTGAGACCCCTTTTCTTCCCTTTAAGTATTTTTCAAGTAAGGGCCCAACTATTGGGCTCTTAAAGTCCTTCTCCGACGGCATGGTCACCATTAATCCTCCTGCCACATCCTGGGCTATCCTGCTCAGCTCATAAGGAAATCTAGTCACGTTGTGCTTGCAGACGTTTGCAAGCATATCGTCATTCTGAAAATTACCAGAGGCGGTCTGTTGGGCCTGATATGAGGACGCAATCCCCGCAGCAAAAATAGTCTCATTCAAATGAGTCATTTCTACTAGCTTATCCTTGATGTGAGAAGCGTTTGCCACTCCATTGTAATCAGCGATTGCCGCAGCAGCTCCGATCAAGACGTCTCCTAACCCCGTTTTACAAACATAGCTCCGTCTATGATAGCACGTAAAGCGCTCTACAAGCATTGAAGCATACTCAACCTCACCATCCATGAAAATCCGATCTTTTGGTATGAAAACGTCTTTGAAAATTATCATGGCCTCCTGACCAGAAAACTGTGCATTACCTGGGTCTATCTCCCCTCCTTCCATGCTTCGGGTATCACATGACTGCCTACCGTAGATGTATGTTATCCCAGGAGCATCGACTGGTACTGCGCCCACTATCGCATAGTCCCTATCTTCAGATCGCAATCTCATGGTAGGCATTACGATTATCCAATGTGAATTAATGCAACCGGTCTGATGAGCTTTGGCTCCAGTCACGTATACACCATTCTCGTCTCTTTTTGAAATATGGACGAACATATCAGGATCGTCTTGCTGGCTAGGAGAGAGACTTCGATCACCCTTTACGTCCGTCATTGCTCCCCCAATAACCAAATTTTCCGTTTGAATTAATTTAACAAAATCCTTGAGTCGGGTATGATACTCGGTATTGTACTTCTTGTCGATTTCATAAGTAGTGGAATACAATGAATTCAAGGCATCCATTCCGACACATCTCTGAAAACAAGTAGCTGTCAATTGTCCTAATTTCCGCTGCATGCGATTCTGGTTAACTAAATCCGCTGCACTTTCAGTTATGTGTAAAAATCTATTCACTTTTGTATTAGACAAGGAAGAATGAACTGAAGCGAGTTCTGGCTCCTTCTCAGCCAATTCATAAGTTTCAGCAACAGCATTGATCGAAGGTCGTATCATAGGATGATCAACGGGTTCACCTACAAGTTCTCCAAACAAATATACCTTTAGATCTCGACCTCTAAGACTCTGTATATACTCCGCCCCACTACGAATAGGCATTCTTACCTAATATTATCTTTGATATTATTTATATCTTCTTTTCAACTTTTTGAAAAGTACTATCACTATGATAGAAATATTTCACTTAATTGGGAACAAATCGTTTGTCTTATTTGGTAAGATAAGAGCCAAAATAAATGAACCTTAAAGAGGTCGAAGATATAGCTTCTTGACTTACAGATTCTAAAAACAAATATTGCAACAAAATAGACATGACACATCGGAATACAAATTTTTCCGGAAAATTTGTTAGGCGTAAAAAATCCGTTTGAATTCATATATGGTTGCTATTATTAATCTCTTTATTCCTCGATTATGAACGATTCGAATTAGTAAAATGATGACTGAACCGATAGTTACGCGTAGTGGTCTTTTTATTTTTTCACGTCCAGTTTAGAAAGGTTTTTTATCCACGGGATTTCGGTAGGGATTTATTGACTGTAACACCACTTGATCTAAAAAAGCTAATAAAGGATTTCCCCGATTTCCCAAAACAAGGAGTATTATTCAGGGATATTAATCCTTTAATCAGTGATGGAAACGCGTTGAGGTATGTCTCAGAAGAATTTTATCGTAGGTTTAGTGCAGAAAAGCCCACGATGATTGCAGGAATTGAATCTAGAGGCTTTATCATTGCGACCTGTATTGCAATTAGATTTGGTTTAGGTGTAATCATGATAAGAAAAGCTGGAAAATTGCCGGGCAAGACTAGTCGACAATCATATCAGATTGAATATGGCACAGCGGAAATGGAAATCCAAAAAGGCAATCTCGCACCAGGACAGAATGTTATTGTTGCTGATGACTTGATAGCAACTGGTGGCACGGCCTTAGCAGCTGCGAGGCTACTGCGAGACGAAGGTGCCAAAATTTCTGGATTCGCGTTTCTGATTGAATTAAATGACCTGAGGGGTGGAGAATCTTTACGAGATTTGGGATATAATATTCAGTCATTATTAGTGTACTAGTTCGAGATAATGACCAAGCATTCTGCCGATATCGCAATTATTGGGGGAACAGGAATGTATGATTCCACTCTACTCACGAATCTAGTTGAAGCTAAGATGAGCACACCATTTGGGCATCCTTCTGACCTCATCACCATTGGTGAATTGGAAGGCATAAAGGTAGCATTTTTGCCTCGACACGGTAGAAATCACACGATACCTCCTCATGGCATCAATTATAGAGCAAATATTTGGGCTTTAAAAGAGATTGGGGTAACCAGAATAATTTCTCCTTCCGCAGTCGGAAGCCTTGATAGGTCTCTCGTCCCAGGGGACATCATAATCCCCGACCAATTTATAGACTTTACTAAAAAAAGAGATCAAACCTTCTACTCAGGAGGAAGGGTTTGCCATATTTCAGTGGCCGATCCATTCTGTCCAGAGCTCAGAGATATAACTGCCAAACTAGCTAGAGAACATTCATTCCCTTGTCATGACCACGCCACCTATTTATGCATCGAAGGTCCGAGATTCTCTACAAGGGCAGAATCCAAATATTACCGTGAAGTGATAGGCGCCCAAATAATCGGGATGACCCTAGTTCCTGAATGTGTATTGGCAAGAGAGGCAGAAATTTGCTATGTATCTCTGGCAACTATTACTGACTTCGATGTCTGGGCTCAACGCCCTGTTAGTTCTCAAGGTATTTTAGCCCAGTTGCAAGAAAATATCGAAAAGATTCGGACCCTGATAAAGGAACTAATCTTAGAGATTCCTAGAAGCAGAAAGGCATGCAGCTGTAAAATCTCACTCAAAGATGCATTAGTTTAGACAGTTACTTTGTTCATGTCTCCCTGTCGATTTGGTTTCAGAATTACATCACCTTCAATAAGCTTTCTTTGAAGGTCTAGTGAAAGTTTTTCGCCATCCAGACCCATTCTTGTCACCTCTGCAAGGGTCTTCTTTGAAAGATTTAGGTTAATGTTATGCCCACCGATTCTCCCGAATGCTAAGGCATTAAAATGTAATTTCTTATCATTTATCAAGATATATCCTCTCAACTTGCTCGCAATATTGCCTCCTCTAGAAGAGGTTATCACCACAGTATAAGGGTGAAAGAATTCTGAAATCTTATCTGGCTGCATTTCCGATAAGAACCTCATTAACGTCTATTGTCCGATTTATGTTGGGCTCGACTAGAAAGCTCCACCAGTCAGCATCAACAATACTAAAGTTCTCACTTTTGACTTCAACAATTGTTTCATCATCTGAATCAACGAAGCGTTGAAGACCCTCCGCAACAAGCTCCACCAACTTCCATCTATTGGTTCCTCTTCGTTTCCTATTTATTGCCACCGCCCATTTCTTACTCTTGTCAATTCTATGCAGCCCAATTTTATCTGCAATATCTAGAACACCGATTCTTTTTTCTTCACAGAAATATTCTTTCGTCACTACGCTTCGCCAGACATCAACAGATCCAATATTTCTATGTCCTTCATTTATATTGATAACTCCAAAATAAACAACTCCGGTGACAGAATTTGAATTATTCGTATCCGACGCCAATCAACTAATCTTTAAATCTAATCACTGGTATATTTATTTGGATCTCGCCAAATCGTAGTATTTTTCTAGATAGCTTGCTAGGCCATCTACCTTATCGCTCCTGCGATATTCTATGCCCAACTCGTTGCATCTCCTTCTGTACCTATTCGAAAGTGCGAATCGAGGATGAAGTGACTCAAATTTATCGTCCTCGATTTCAATAAACATACCTTTCTCCGTCAGCATAGTTGAATGGCGTCGGGCCTTCTCTGCGTTCCAATTACAAGCCTCCGCGATTTTAGACACAGTCATCTTCCCAGAATGTACAATTAACAAGTAAAGTTGGGCTTCATTTGCATCCAGGCCTAAAACTGATCTCAATGTAATATCGCAATTATTACTGCGTGCAACCACTACAGTTCCCAGTATGTTGCAATTGCCTTTATTAAGGTATAACAACATAGTGACAAGATCGTATCGATGTAACCTAATTTAATATACTACTTGATTCATTGTTACCTGAGCACCGAGCCCCGAGAAAACAAGAATATTGACCACGACTACCGAAATCACGATTAGCGCCGGAAACGTCAACTCTTTTATCTCTCCTGGTATTATCTGACGCCTGAAAATAACCAAGAATGCTGTAACGAGAATACCCGTTATTGATAAAGACGATATTAAACTTGCATTGGAGATTAGCTCGGTGGCATAGGATACACTAGAAATCACACCTATCTGTGTGTAAAGACCTGAGAATACTATTAAATTCACGGCTACCACTGATGCTACCGTAGCTGTAGATATTATGACGCCCTTAACTCCCCTAGGAATTATCCGCCTCCTGAACATAATCAGGAATGCCGCAGCGAGAATACCTGTTATCGACAAAGACGATATTAAACTTGCATTGGCGATCATCTTGTCCAAATCCAAGCCAGGGAGGCCCAAGGCAGAATTAACTTGCAATACAGCTACTATTGCGGCAACGATACCTGCATAAGGAATTATCCACATGTACTCCTTCAATGACTGTCGCCCTTTGCTTTCTCTAGATGGCATCTGGTCCTCCACTGCATCTTGAGGGACAGACATCTGAGCCGGTCGAGTTTCAACATAACTATGATCGATTCCTTCAAGAAACCGATACCCTTGGGCAGTAAGGGTATACTCCTTTGAATTTTTTCCGACAAAATCAGCCATTCTTTCAAGATGATAGTATATAGAGCCGGTAGAAAGTCCGGTAGAATTTCTGATGTCGGAGAACCTTGCAGCTCCTCTCTTCTCTGCTATCGCTCTTAATATCTTTATTCTAGTTCGTCTTGCCCGCAGCTGCGTCTCTCCGGTCAATATCGTTGGGTATGCTCCGAAATTATTTATCTCTTTCCTTAATCTGTGTTTATATCAAAATTATTAAGAGCAGAGATACGCAGATATTACGCTTCAATATTTACAGGCGTTGCTGGGTGGGGTCGTAGCGAAGCCAGGGATCGCAACGGGCTCCAGATCTTAACTCCCAACCAACGTAATTGGGCAGAAACCCGTGGATCAAGGGTTCAATTACTGACACTTGATGGTGCAGGTAGAACATATCCCTTCGGCCCCATCCCTTTATATTGAATTATGGACTCACACAGTTGGCGATCATCCTGAGACTCAAATGCCCTTAGAGTTATGGCTGTCACAAGGTCCGATCCGATCCTGTAAGTAAATGACTGTCATACCGTGACTGAGTCAACTCAAGTGATTTTTTCTCGTTCTGCGCCACATTCCTAACCTTAGCAATAAAATGCCTGCTGCTATTCCTGACAAAGAGGTAATTAATGTAATAGGCTGGACAATACCTCTAAGGGATTTAGGAGAATCAGAAATGAATTCACACTTGTCAGTTTCATTTTCACAGTATTTTGAGACTGGGAATGCCAAAAGGACAATGATCAATGTCACCAGGATGGCAACTCCGATCAGAGAGGAGATTGCTCCACACTTGATCAGGACGTCATCAAACCGATCCAATCTCGTACTCACTTAATGTAGTTGTACGTGTGAATCATAGATGACGTAGCCGCTTGACATCCATCACCTTGAAATAGTAAGTTGAGTCGTTTGAAACTTCTGCAAACTTATCATTATGGTACAAAAAGGGAATTGAGCCCTTCACGTGGCTTTCCCATAGGTCATGAACCAATGAAAAATATTCTTTTCTCCGTCTTCCTATAAGTCTCAAACACTCATGAGTAAGTAGATGAGATATTTTTGAACAGTTATTTTCTGCAAAGAATTTGGATCTATCATATCCAATTACGTTATCTTCCGGCCTCTTCCAATATACCATCGAAAAATTTTCTGCCGAGTATCCCTCAACCTTACAATCAGTCCATATGGGTTTGAAATAAGCTAAATAGAAATGGTATGTCGATGAGCCTCGTTCTTTGTGATCCCTTGTTAGGTAGCCAATTGACATTCGATCGAATAAATGGCCGGGAATCACAGGCAATATATCAGCATCTAGTGTGAAACTAATATTGAAATTTCTTTTCATCCACCAATTGAAGAAGCGCACCATAGAGAGAACGTAAGTCCAATCCTGACCTTCTCTGTCCCTCCATTCCGACTCCTTAGCAACATAGATAAAAAATAATTTTCCCTTATTCACAAAGGAATCATGACATAACTCTAGATATAGACATTGTTCCGCCCTTACCTCCCGAAAGTTGGTAGCTCAGGTTTACTCTTCATTTAGTTAAAGTAACTACCAATAGAGTCAGTCCAGGCCATAGTGAGCAAAATAGATACGATGAGGCAATATTGATTCGTTTGTTTTATGATAATGGCGTGACGCCGAACATGATTAAGAGAGAAATGTGTGCATTATTCGTAAACTCGCCTCTGCTACAGTCAGTATCATTGACCAAACTGGATTATCGATTCCCAGTTGTAAGGTCTAGGATATCTTAAAGTAAATAGACAAACACAATTGATGGGCAATCANATGTAACTTATACTTCGAAGTACATGCCACTTATATCGCTGATAAGGCATATTTTACCTAGATGGTGGATGATATCCTTCTGCGGAAATTGGCAGAGAAGACATACACGGATCGATGGACACGACTAATAAACTCGGTTGATGCTAGCAAATTTCAGATCTATCCATCAATGGTTTTTGTCCCGGAAGACGTGACTGACGTAATCAATATTTGTCAATATGCATTTGGCAAAGAAACTCCAGTAACTCCAAGAGGAGGTGGGACGGGTCTACTTGGACAAGCTCTAACTAAAGGGATAGTAGTTGACACTAGCAAACATTTGAACAGGATTATCGAAACTGGAGAAAATCATGTGGTAGTTGAACCCGGTGTCGTAAAGGCCGTGCTGGACAAAGAACTCGAGAAAAAGGGAAAGTTCCTCCCGCCCGACCCTTCGAGCAGCAATTTTTGCACAATCGGGGGTATGATCGCCAACAATTCAAGTGGAGCTCACACATTACAATATGGTAGTACTATTGATTTCGTTGAGGAATTGGATGTTGTATATTCTGATGGATCCAATAGTAAAGTTGGCTCTTCGATAGAACTTGATCAACGCTGTACGTCGCTACTACCATTAGTCTTGACAAAGCTAGGCCTGATAGCCGCTTCATACCCAGATACTTCAAAAAATTCCTCTGGATTCAGGTTGGATGCTTTGATNCGAAACGGATCATATTTTCCCCAGAGGGTTTTTGCAGCGGCAGAAGGTACGCTTGGAATCATAACCAAAGCCAAGCTGAGAACGGTAGACATTCCACAGTTCGTGACTCTGTTAGTGTGTGTGTTTATGAATTTGGTAGGNTTGCTGCAATCTGTCATGAGAATACTTTCGCTTAGACCTTCGGCAGTCGAGCTTCTAAGTTTCGGACGCCTTAGCTCAGACATGAGACAGGATATAGAGAAAGGATTGACGGATCTTCCTACAATTTATGTGGAGTTCTGTGGAAAGTCGATGGCAAGACTAGAGCAACAAGTAGACAGATGTAGATCTGCAATCAAGCAGAGATGCATTTCGATAGAGGTCTTGTCTGATACGACTAGCTGTAACGCTGCGTGGAAAGAAAGAAGAAACTCATTAAATCACATATTGCGAATCAGTGACGGCAATAAGAAAGCCATAGGAATTATTGAAGATACGGTAGTTAGACCGTCATTGCTAGAAGGATACATTCCATTCATTCAGGGAATTTATGATAAATATAAGTTGGACTATGTGATGTATGGTCATATCGGTAATGGGAATATTCACACTAGGCCTCTAATTAATGTCGAGTCTCTTCAGGGTAAACCAGTCTTAGAACGTCTTGCTGGTGAAGTTTTCTTGAAAGTGAAGGAGCTCAACGGAAGCATAAGTGCGGAACATGGGGACGGGTTGGCGCGTTCTCGCTATATTGGAGAAATGTTCGGTGTCGATACATACTGGCTTTTTGTTCAGGTAAAAAAGATTTTTGACAAGAAGAACATAATGAATCCGGGGAAAAAGTGTTGCTTACTTAGCAAGGCGATTTGAACAACTTATCTTGATTTTTAATCCTCTACATAGCTAGATTGTGCAATTTCACCTTGGAATAGATTCAATCTTCAAGTCAGAGTTAAACTTGGTAGCGGTGTATCGCCAAGGTCTATCTACAGCTCTTGATATCCCTATCCTCTTGCTTGTCATAAAGTCGACGATCTCTTGCCCTTGATGTATAGTGATAAGAGATGCCTCCTGAGTAACGTCCAGGCCATTGTGAGCCGGCGTGATTGACATTGCTTGTGTAATACAACCAGGGCCGAATGTCAAATTTTTAGAATGCTTTCTTATCTTGGTCATCATTCCCTGTCCCGCTAAGGGTAGAATGGATCTTAATAACACAGCACCAGCCTCGCTATCTCTATTTCTCGCTGTGACGTTAGCACAATAGTGCTTGCCATAAATAAAATATACATATAAAACGGCCTACGTTTCCGAACATGATAGAGTTCCTTGGCCTGAGACCATTGAACGCATGACTAGCAGGATCATCGAGGTAACCATATGCTTCCGTTTCTATGATGTAACCTGCTAGCTTTAAGATTCCACCAGGTACTGCTAGCTTTCGCACAAAGATCTTTCCCAAAAGGGATCTTGCTACTTCTGCAGTATCCCTCTCGTAGAAAGTACGTCCTAAACAAGGAGGCATATGACTAAGTGATTCGATCGTCATTGGGACATGATCAATTTCAGCTTTTTAAGAAGCTATCTTAAAAAATCGAGATCTAAAGCTGTGTTAATGTTCGATATAGATTGAATCTCTTGGTAATTTCTTCGTTGCCGATACGTAGAAGTCTGGTTAGGCCAAAATCTTCTACTGCAAATGACCCCATGACGTTACCGTATACCACTGCAGATCTAAATTCTTTGACATCATTATTTTCAACTGAGGCTAAGTACCCCATAAATCCTCCCGCAAAGGAGTCACCTGCTCCAGTGGGATCGACAATCTCTTCTAGAGGATAAGCAGGAGCAACAAATATCATATCAGGTCGCACTAAGACCGAGCCGTGTTCTCCCTTTTTAACAACAACAAATTCTGGGCCCCACGATAACATCTCTTTGGCACATTTGATCAGGTTTGACATGCCGCAGAGCATTCTTGCTTCTTGATCGTTAATAATAACACCGTGTACCAATCCGAACATTTTCTTTACTGCGTCGGGCATTGTTTGAATCCAAAATTCTATGGTATCGCAGACTACCAACTTTGGGTCGATGAATTGTTTGAGCATTTTGATATTCTGAATGGGATCGTTGTTTGCCAGATAAACATACTGTGAATTCTTAAGTTGATCTGGTACCGACGGTTCATATTCTGCGATTACGTTTAGGTCTGTCTTGTTAGTAGTCCTGTGAGAAAGATCATAGTTAAATGAGGAATCATATCTAAATGTCCTTTTGCCAGACTTTATCTCCAGTCCAGTTGTTCCAACCTTTGACCGCAAGATCTCTAGGTATTTTTCTGGGAAGTCAGATCCGATTACCCCCATGATTTCCGTTTTGACAAAGTTGCTTGAGGCAAGCGATGCATAAGTAGCCGCGCCTCCCATTATTTCTATTTCCGTTCTAAATGGAGTTCTAGTAGTGTCCAATGCAAGACTTCCAAATACTGTTAAGTGCATCCGTAGAAATCTCAATTGATAGTTCATTAATTTGTTTTTGTTACGGCTAGGTCATCAGGAATAAATAGGAATTGGCTTTTACTAAGGTAGATTATGAAACTCATAGTAGGCCTCACCGGAGGCTCCGGTGTTATCTATGGGATTAAATTTCTAGAAGCACTTTTTAAGTTGAATATTGAGAGCCATTTGATTATAAGTGAG
>JGI25405J52794_10000076_pt1 | contig 10773 bp, 10 predicted proteins | sample TabmetS3T2R1_FD_52794 | JGI IMG/M metagenome (IMG submission 52794) | reverse complement strand
TGGATGCCTCTTCGCGATGTCGCCATTATGGAATTGTTCTACAGCAGCGGTTTGCGTCTAAGCGAATTGGCTGCGCTCACCGTTGCTGAAGTAGACCCTTATACAGAGTCTGTCCGCGTATTCGGTAAAGGCCGCAAAGAGCGGGTCTGCCCGGTGGGATTGCCTGCTTTGGAAGCGATCTCCCGTTATCGCATGGTGGCGAACGTGCATTCGGGACCGTTATTCATTAACAAGGCGCGACGGCGAATATCGCCACGGTCGATCTGGCTTGTCTTGAAACGTTATGTTCGTCACACATCAATTCCAATTTCGATCAGCCCGCATAAGCTGCGGCACAGTTTCGCGACGCACATGCTCGATCGTGGGGCCGATCTGCGCAGCGTTCAGGCGTTACTCGGGCATGCCAGCCTTTCCACGACNCAAATATATACTCACGTCACAACCGAGCGATTAAAGAAAGCCTATGCGGAAGCTCATCCGCGGGCCTGATTGTGGCGGCGCTTGTCTGAAGCGGCAGACGCCGGCGGTTTGTTCGCGAGGCTCGCTAACTCGCAGCAGATGCCGTCGCCTGCGGCTCAGCGGCGTGAAAGCTAAGCTTCCCTCCACTGGCTATCACTTCGACGTGATCGCGTGGCTTGACGTTCCCACGAAGTAGTTCTTCCGCCAACGGATCCTCCAGATGACGCTCCACGGCGCGACGCATCGGCCGCGCTCCATACTGAGGATCGTATCCCTTCTCGATCAGAAACTCCTTCGCGCTTTCTTTCAATTCAATATGGACATCCTTGGCTTTGATGCGGGTTAACACTTTGGCCACTTCCAGATCGACGATGCGCAGCAGCTCCGATTTACCAAGGGAGTGGAAGACAATGATTTCGTCCAGCCGGTTGAGAAACTCGGGCTTAAAAACGCGTTTACTCTCATCGAGGATCTTGTCGCGCATCGAATCATAATCATGCCCTTCCAAGGGTGCGCCGAAGCCCATCACGGTCTGCTTCTTCAACAAATCGGCTCCGACATTGGAAGTCATGATGATGATGGTGTTGCGAAAATCGATCTTCCGCCCTAACGAGTCGGTGATCTTGCCGTCCTCGAGAATCTGCAAAAGCAGATGCATCACATCTGGATGCGCCTTTTCGATCTCGTCAAAGAGCACCACTGAATAAGGCCGCCGACGCACGGCTTCCGAGAGTTGGCCGCCCTCCTCGTAACCGACGTAGCCCGGCGGCGAACCGATCAAACGCGAAGCCGTAAATTTTTCCATGTACTCCGACATGTCGATCTGAATCAATGCGTCCGCATCGCCAAACATGAACTCGGCGAGCGTGCGAGCCAGGTAGGTCTTGCCAACTCCTGTGGGACCGAGAAACACAAACGATCCGATGGGACGCTTGGGATCTTTTAAATCCGCGCGGGACCGGCGCAAAGCTTTGCTGATCGCGGTAACCGCTTCGTCCTGGCCGATCACACGCTGCTTCATCTCGCTTTCCATCGTGAGCAGTTTTTGCGTTTCCTCCTGCTCCATACGCTGCAGAGGAACACCCGTCACTTTGGAGATGATGTGCATCATGTCGTCCGCCGTCACGATCACTTCTTTCTCTTCCCGCTCCTCGCGCCATTTGTTTAGAATACTGTCGAGCTTTTCCTTGGTTTGCTTCTCCTTGTCGCGGAGCGCTGCGGCCTTTTCAAAATCCTGCGCTTTGATGGCTCCTTCTTTTTCCAGCCGAATCTCTTCTATTTCCTTCTCGATGTCCTTCACGTCGGGCGGGCGAGTCATGGCATTGATGCGGGCACGCGCGCCAGCTTCGTCCATGACGTCAATTGCCTTGTCGGGAAGAAATCGTCCAGTGATATAGCGATCGGAAAATCTGACAGCCGTCTCCAGTGCTTCGTCGGTAAGTTTCGCCTTGTGATGAGCCTCGTACTTCGGGCGCAGGCCTTTCAGGATTTGAATAGCTTCATCGACCGTCGGCGCGTCGACCTTGATTGTCTGGAAGCGACGTTCAAGGGCTGCGTCCTTCTCGATATACTTGCGATATTCATTCATCGTGGTCGCGCCGACGCATTGCAATTCACCGCGGCTTAACGCGGGTTTAATGATGTTCGAGGCGTCCATCGCGCCTTCGGCAGAACCAGCACCGACGATGGTATGCAGTTCGTCGATGAATAGGATCACGTTTTTGGAACGACGGATCTCATCCATCACCGCCTTGATGCGCTCTTCGAACTGGCCGCGGTATTTTGTGCCCGCCACCATTAATGCGAGATCAAGTGTAATCACGCGCCTGTCTCGCAACAATTCCGGCACATTCCCGCTTGCAATCTCCTGTGCCAGCCCTTCGGCAATTGCGGTCTTCCCGACACCAGCCTCGCCGATCAGGACTGGATTGTTTTTTGTTCGTCGGCAAAGCACTTGAATGACGCGCTCGATTTCGTTGCGCCGACCAATTACCGGATCGAGTTCGCCTTTCTTTGCCAGATCGGTCAGGTCACGGCCAAATGCGCGCAGTGCCGGCGTCTTGACGTCTTTCTTTGTCGGCTCGCCCCCTGCCTCCTGTTCCGACTCGGAAGGCGTGAAATTGGGATCGAGCTCTTTGAGTATCTCGTTACGCGTGCGTTCGATGTCGAGTTCAAGGCTCTTCAGGACTCTCGCNGCGACTCCCTCGCCCTCTCGCAAAAGTCCGAGCAGAATNTGCTCAGTGCCGACATAAGAATGATTCAGCGCCTTGGCTTCCTTGCCCGCAAGCGCCAGAACTTTTTTAACTCGAGGAGTGTAGGGAACATTCCCAACCATCTTGGTTTCCGGCCCGGAGCCGACCTGTTTCTCGACCTCCATGCGTACGGTCTCAAGGTCGAGACCCATTTTTTGCAGAACGTTGACGGCCACTCCCTGTCCCAGCTTGATGAGGCCGAGGAGCAGATGCTCCGTACCAACGTAATTATGGTTAAACCGGTCCGCTTCCTTGCGAGCAAGCGCCAGAACCTGCTGAGCCCGGGGAGTAAAATTATTCATCGTTCGANGGCAGGACCACCGAGTCATCACCCGATTGCCTCGCCATCTTACTAATATCAGGTTTGGGAAAGAGTTTCAAACGCTCNCGAATAATTTGGGCNCGCAAGTGGTCGCGCTCTTCCGCGTTTAGCTTTTGTTGAGAGCTTTTCTGCAAGTGCGCTGGCTGCGTCTCAATGAACAATTCATCAATTTGCAGGCGTCGCTCTTCCGGGAACGCGCCAAGGTCTATTCCGAGTTTGATGATCGAGAGCAGATTGAGCGCTTCTTTGGATGCCATCGCGTGAGCGTAGGTCAAAACGCCATAAGCGCGACCGATCTGATCCAAAAGCGTGTTTGGTTTTTTCTGAAGCAGTATTTGTCGCGCGTTATGCTCCTTTTCGATGATTGTCTCGATTACTTTGCTGAGGCGATTGATAATTTCGTCTTCCTTCTCGCCAAGCGTGGTCTGATTTGAAATCTGGAAAAGATTGCCCATGGCCTCAGTGCCCTCGCCGTACAGACCGCGGACTGCCAGCCCGATTTTGCTGACGGCTTGAATTACCTGATTGATCAACTCACTCAGGACAAGCCCTGGCAAATGCAACATCGCCGAGGCGCGCATTCCAGTACCCACATTCGTAGGACATGCAGTCAGGTATCCAAGGCGGGAATCGAACGCGAAGTCCAGTTTGCTTTCCAGCGCGCTATCAATCTTGTCGACAAGTTTAAACGCCTGCTTCAACTGGAGGCCGGAGCGAATCGATTGCATTCGCAAATGATCTTCTTCGTTGATCATGACGCTCAGGGTCTGCCGTCGATTTACGACCACCGCGCTTCCGGCCCCCTTTGCAGCATGCTCGCGACTGATCAAATGCCGTTCCACCAGGACCTGCCTGTCCATCGCTGAGAGATCCTGCAAGCTTTCGGCGAAAGCCTCCTGCATTTCCGGAAGCGCTTCCACGCGCGACCTGATCAATTCCAGGATTGAATTGCGTTCCGCCTTTTTTGCCCAGCCCGGAAAGGGACGATTACGCAAATTGCGTGCGAGCCGCACCCGGCTGCTAATTACAATTTGGTGGTGAGGTCCCTCTCCGCGCAGCCACTCCCCGGCAGTGGCCAGCATATTAGATATTTTCATGGCGACTTTGAAAGCTCTATTTCGAGTTGTTTGATTTCGTCGCGCAACGACGCAGCCGTCTCGTAGTTCTCGTCGGCTACCGCTTTCTGCAGGTTCTCGGTCAAGGCGCGCATCCGGTGGTTAAGTGCTACGGTCCGCTGCGCCCGTTCCGGAAATTTACCGACGTGCTCGGTCCCCTTGTGCATCGCTTTTAAGAGCGAACCCATGCCGTCCCCGAACGTGACATAGCACTCGCTGCATCCCAGCCGGCCGGTCTTTTTAAAATCAGCCTGACTAAATCCGCACACNGGGCATTTCTGAGTCGGTGCCCCTTTTTCGATTTCTTCCGCGGCGCCGATGCCNAGCAGCAAATCTGCGAGCGCGAAGCCTGTCGGATCCTGGACGCCCTTCTCCTTTGAGCATGCGTCGCAGAGATTCACCTTTTGCATTTTGCCTTCCAGAATCTGCGTCAGGAAGACCGTCGCGTCATTGCATTTGCAAACGTCACACAACATCTCTCTCAATTAGACCTTGTTGTTTCGGAAACATTCAACCCCACTATTTCCAGGACGTTTCTGCGTCAGAGCGGCTCTGCTCAATTTTTAAGCGTCAATAGGTGTACCGGTTTCTCGCGTCACCTGACGAAATCGTGCGATAATGCGCGCGGTGACGGGCCCCGGCTTTCCGTTGCCGATCGATCGCCCATCTGCTTTTACGACCGGGACAATCTCTGCCGCAGTGCCCGTGAGGAAGCATTCGTCGGCAACGAAAACATCATGACGCGTGATATTCGTTTCCCGGACTTTGACACCAAGTTCGGCGGCGATTTCAAACACTACCGCGCGTGTTATCCCTCGCAGCGCACCGGCCGCGACGGGAGGCGTGAAGATTTGGCCGTGTTTAACGATGAAAATGTTATCGGCAGTGCATTCGGCAACGTTCCCTTCGTCATTCAACATGAGCGCTTCATCTGCCCCCGCCAGGTTTGCCTCAACTCGCGCCATCACGTTGTTTAAATAATTCAACGACTTGACTGCCGGATTTAGGGCCGCCGGATTCGTGCGCCGCGTTGCGCAGGTCACTATGGTTAGTCCTTTGCGATAAAAGTCCTCGTGATAAAGCGCGATTGTGGCCGCAATGATAATCACACTCGGAGACTTACATTGAGTCGGGTTCAGACCCAAATTCCCGATTCCGCGGGTTACAAGCAGCCGAATATAGCCGTCACGCAAATGATTTTGCCGGATTGTTTCCAGCACTGCCTCGGTCATGTCCCGTATCGTCATCGGAATTTCCAGGCAGATCGAACGCGCTGAATCCCACAGCCGGAGAAGATGTTCTTCGAGTCGAAAAACACGCCCATTGTAAAAACGAATCCCTTCAAAGATTCCGTCGCCGTAAAGCAGACCGTGATCGAACACGGAGATCTTTGCGTTGGCTTCGGAGTAGAACTTTCCGTCTATGTAAATCTTCGCTTCCTTGACGCCCGTCGTCCGACGTGGTCGACTTTCGACCGCCGGTTCGACTACTGCCTGGGCGCCAGGCTCATGGTTTTTCGATTCTTCCAACACCGTCGAATCAGTGGTTTTCATAATCGCAGGAAAATCTCCAATGCTTAAGCAAGCAATTCAAGTTGCAAAATAGGAGCATAAATTGAAGGCGCCAGCTGCTCCGCGCGTTGTAACGCTCTCATGTTTGAACCTTCGGACCCTTTTAGTTTTCAGTTCGCAACACGCCGTCTTTAATGTGCAATTCACGGTCACCGCGAGCTGCAAGGCGAGCATCGTGCGTCACTACGAGAAGCGTCATTTTCCGCGAACGGGTCAGGTCNAGTAAGAGATCCATGATTGCATCCCCAGTTTTCGAATCGAGATTTCCCGTTGGCTCATCGGCGAAAATGATTTGGGGATCATTCGTTAGCGCCCGCGCGATTGCCACGCGCTGTTGTTCGCCGCCCGAAAGTTCAGCTGGCAGGTGGTGCATGCGGTCAGCCAGGCCAACAGTCTCCAAGCTTTCTTCGGCGTGTTCCCTTACAGGTTTTCCGCCGATCATCCCGGGAAGTGAAACGTTTTCCAGTGCGGTCAGTTCCGGCAACAAAAAATATCCCTGGAATATGAAACCCATTTTCCGATTTCGAAAACGCGCTTGTGAGGCAGATGTACCGTTATAAAGGTTCCGTCCCTCGAATTCGACCGTCCCGGATTCGGGGCGTTCCAAACCCGCCAGCGTGTAGAGAAGCGTTGTTTTACCTGCCCCCGAAGCGCCGGAAAGAAAGACTGCTTCATTGTGCGCAACCTCCATGGAGATACCGCGCAGGACCTCGATCCGGCGAGGACCCATGCGGAATGATTGGAAAAGATCGCGCGCCACTAATTGCGGAGTTGGGGTTTCCATCCGGATAGGTTTAGCCATCTTATCTGCAGCATACACGATGTTAAAACAAGAGCGTGTCGCTCGTGTGTACGCAAAAAGCCGCCGTTGAAATAACTCCACGGCGGCTTCTTGGTTTAAGGAGAAGTTTGCTACGACATTCCCAGTGACTCCAGCGTTGGCTGATCAACTGCGGCGGTTTCATAAAGTCCGTGATCGCGCTGGTAACCCGCAAGCGCCTCCCGTGTAAGCGGCCCGAGCAACCCGTCCACATCGCCTTGGTAATAACCTTCCGCTTGCAGTGCCGCCTGGACGTTGGCGACGACTTGATCGGGTGGCAAGCTGTTGTAGGCGTAGATGGGACCATCATAAGCGTAGTACGAATTGGGAGCGTAACCCCATGCCGGGTACCACCAACCCGAATTCCAATAATACCAACCGCCATACACGAAAACGACGCGGTTGTAATGATTATGCCACCAACCTCTGTCGTGCCACACCGGGCTGTAATTCCGGAAGGCCCAATAATTCTTACCCTGCCAGTACTGACTTCCCTGAATTCGCCGGTTCTGCTGAAACCTCACAGAGTTGTATTTTGTCGGACGAGTGTTCGACGCTAAGTTGAAACGCTGGGCCTTGTATTTCTTGTTCGATTGAAATGCGGCTGCCGAAGCGGTGTTACCTTTCCATTGCTTTCCCTTCTTGGAATAAGCAGCGTTGTTCGCGTATCGACCAGGTTGCGCATTCTGCGCGGTGATTTCCTGCGAACTCTTCTTGGCCTTCTTCGCGTTCGCCCCAGGCTGATTTACCTGCCTGTTTACAACCTGTTGATTTTGCTTTGTCTTTTTTGCCGCATATTGACGAGCCTGCGTATTCTGCGTCGCGACTTTCTGGGGAGTTTTCTTCGCGACCTTCGATTTCGGCTGATAAACCTGCCGATTGACCTGCTGCCTCCCTTTTGGCTTCTGATAGGATGTTGTCGGTCGCGAAGCCGGCTGATAGCGATTAGGCGCAGCCTTCTTAGGTGCAGCCGCAGGCCGCGCATGTTGCGCCGATTGAGCCTGTCTGCTCTTCTGCGCTTGTTTCTTCTGTTTATTGTCTTTTTGGGCAGCGGTTGCCGAACATGCGAGCGCAACGCTGCAGACTAAAATTAAAAATGTTTTCATATTTTTTTCACTTCGAACGATTAGACTTTTTGCGTCGGCGATTTATTCAATGACCGCCAGCACATGTCCAGCAGTTTCCGTATTGTCTGGACGAGGCCAACATTTTCTAAACGTTGGACGTTCCCAAAAGTTTCACTTATTCAAAGGCAGCATGATTTTGCGGATGTCTTTTCGTGAATTTGAAAATAACCCCTTGTGCTGAGGGAAAAACAAAGGCCGCACAGCCAGTTCGCCGTGCGGCCTTTAACCGAATGGCNTATNTTTATGCTACGCCCAATGTCTCCAAGGTTGGTTGATCAACCGCCGATGTAACAGCCAGGCCGTTGTCTGACTGAAACGCCGCCAGTGCGGCACGGGTTTGCGGACCCATGGCACCGTCGATCGATCCGGCATAATAGCCTTGGCTTTGCAATGCTACTTGAACGTTCACAATGACCTGGTCAGGCGTCACATTCGCATAACCGGTGTAAATTGGTCCGTCATACGAATACCAGCCGTACGGATCATAACCCCAGGCCGGATACCAGTAACCGGTGTTCCAGTACCACCATCCGCCCAGTACAAACACGATGTTCGAATGATGGTCTCTCCACCATCCACGATCGTGCCAGGTCCGGTTGTAATTATGAAAGGCGGCATACCTCGCATTATTGAAACGAGCGTTTCGCCAGTTATTGGTGACCCGGACATTTCCTGCCCGATTATTCAACACATTACGCGCCAGAGTGAGATTTCTCTGTCGGTTCACGCCCAGATTTCTACGAGCTGCATTTCTGGTGGCCTGAGCTACACGCGCGTTTCGTGCTTGTGTAGCTTGCACACGATCGGTCCGCTGACCATTCGCGCGCGTTACGCGTTACATTTCTCTCGCGACTTAGAGCCGCCCTGTTTCGCTGTGCAGTCGCCCTGTTTCGCTGTGCAGTACTTGCCTTACGATTCGCAATTCCAGAATTGCGCGTTCTTGTTGCCTGGGCCTTGGCCGTTCGCTTCGTAGTTGTCCGAGCAACATTCCTCTGATGCCCAAGTGCCGCTCTATTACGACTCACGGTCCTTTGCGGGGACGCATGAGTTCTAGCTCTCGACGCACTTACACGGCTACTCCGCGGGGCACGATTCGGTCGTGCGACAGAATGGCCTCCACCGCCCTTGGCTGACACCACATGCGCACTACGCGCACCTCCACCTCTGGCTGATGCGTGCCCTCCTTTGCTTTTTGGGGCTCCCCACGCCGTCAGCGCTAGCGCAAGGCTCCCGATGCATGTCAAATACACAATACGTTTCATGATTTCCCTTCTACTTTCCTTTAATGATTAAACTCCCGGCGGGTTCGGCAGGTTGCGATCTTTCTGATCAGACGTGCTGTTGACGGACGGCCTCAAACAACACAATTCCAACAGCCGTAGCGAGATTGAGGCTGCGGGTTCCATGCATTGGAACGCAAACGCAGCGGTCCTTGTTGGCTGCAAGTAGGCTCTCCGGGAGACCTTTCGTTTCAGACCCAAAGACTAAAAAATCGTCGCGCTGAAATCTTGCCTGATAGTACGGGCGATTACTCTTCGTCGTTAGAAAAAAATAATTCGCATCCGGCAGCTGCGCTTCTTGCAGCGCCTGCAAGGAGTCCCAAACTTTCAAACTTACATCATTCCAATAGTCGAGGCCCGCTCGCTTCAACTGTCGATTGTCGAGTGAAAAGCCAAGCGGCCGAATCAAATGCAGTGTTGATCGAGTTGCGAGACAAAGCCTCCCGATGTTGCCTGTGTTTGGCGGTATCTCCGGGCGAACCAGGACGATGTTAAACATGCTGCTCTTCCATGCGCTTCGTTCTCCAATCTCACTCTCACTCCCAAAAAGTGAAAGGAGAGAAACAGCTAAAGAAGAGACAACGCTATAGTTTGCTCGCGACGAATTTTTCCAGCTTCACCACATCTGCGGCAAACTTCCGAATTCCTTCGCCCGTTTTCTCGTAGGCCATCGCGTTATCGTTCAATAGCCAGCGGAACGTCTTTTCGTCGAGCTTCAGCTTCTCAACCTTCGCCGACTTCGCTTTCTCCGGACTTAGTTTTCGCTCGACTGGCTCCGTCGATTTCGAAAGCTCTTCCATCAGTTCCGGGCTAATCGTCAGGCAATCGCACCCCGCCAGTTCGAGAATCTGCCCAACGTTCCGAAAGCTGGCACCCATTACCTCGGTCGCAATACCGAACTTCTTGTAATACGTATAAATCTCTGTAACCGACTGCACTCCAGGGTCTTCAGCTCCAGCATAATCTCGCTTGTTCTCTTTTTTATACCAATCGTAAATCCGACCCACAAACGGCGAGATAAGCTGCACCTTCGCTTCTGCTGCGCGGACCGCCTGCGGCAACGAAAACATCAGTGTTAAATTGCAACGGATCCCCTCTTTTTGTAGTTGCTCTGCGGCAACCAATCCTTCCCAGGTCGACGCGATTTTGATCAAAACGCGCTCGCGCGGAATTTTTCGCTCCTCGTAGAGTTTGATTAGGTGACGCGCTTTGTTGATCGAACCCTCTACATCGTACGACAAACGCGCATCGGTCTCAGTCGACACGCGTCCTGGCACAATCTCGAGAATGTCCGTGCCGAACTGGACAAGTAGATGATCGCAAATGTCTTCGATCTGCGCCTGGCCCGTCAGCCCCGATTTCTTCCGATCAGCGATTACTTCCTCCAACAGATGCCCGTACTCTGGTTTTTGCGTGGCAGCGTAAACAAGACTCGGATTCGTCGTCGCATCTTGCGGCTTGAATTCCTTCATGGACTCAAAGTCCGCCGTGTCAGCGACAACTTTGGTAAACTTTTTCAGTTGCTCGAGCTGGTTCACTTTCGCTCCAGCTTTTTTGTCTTCAGCAATAGCAGTGCTCATAATAAATTCTCCGTCTGGGACTTCGTGTAAAACGTACGCCTCGATCGAATGGTCGACAACGATAAAGTCTGATGAATGTCCCTCGCATGATTTCGCCGAGGGACGCAAAAGCGTCCGCCCGATAAATTACGCGGAGATGGCGGGTCGCACGTCGGCGGTTCGCTTTGAGCCAAGAGCGGCTTTGACGAAATTATTTCCAAGCTCCCACATCGGTCCAGGAAATTTCCGGCATTCAGTGAGAACGTCG
>JGI25405J52794_10000071_pt1 | contig 11109 bp, 11 predicted proteins | sample TabmetS3T2R1_FD_52794 | JGI IMG/M metagenome (IMG submission 52794) | reverse complement strand
TGCCAGAGCCCGAATGTGATCCGGTGTTGTGCCGCAGCAACCACCTACCATGTTGAGCCAGCCATTCTCCGCCCACTTTGCGACCTTTGGTGCAAAAGTTTCCGCTGTTTCCGGAAAGCCGGTCGGCGAAAGAGGATCCGGCAGACCGGCGTTTGGATAAGCGCTCATGTAGTACGGCGAAGTGCGCGCCAGCTCTTCCACGAACGGATCCATTTCATCGGGACCGAGGGAACAATTCAAACCGACGATGAGCGGCCCCCCGTGCGCGATCGAAATGAGCGACGCTTCGACGGTTTGCCCGCTTAAGTTTCGACCGGACTTGTCGATCACAGTGCCTGAGATCATCANCGGCACGTTGGATCCGGTTTTTTCCAACGCATCCTCGATAGCAAATAGCGCCGCTTTCCCATTAAGCGTGTCGAAAATCGTTTCGACAATGAGCAGATCGACACCGCCTTCGAGCAGAGCCTTGGCTTCATCGAAGTAAGTTTGCCGAAGCTGATCGAATGAAACTGCGCGAAACGCCGGATCGTTCACGTCGGGTGAGATGGAACCCGCCACCGGAAGAGGTCCCATCGATCCCGCGACAAATCGTTGCTGTCCGGTTTCATTCGCGACGCGGTCTGCGGCACGGCGCGCGATCCGCGTCGCTTCAAAATTGATTTCATGAACGAGCACGCGCAGTTCCGTATCGTCCACTACGCGCTGAAAGAATTCCTGATCTTTCCGGCCACGCGTCGGCTCGCCCTGAAACAGGAAATCGTGCAGGCCGATGGTTGTTCCGCTGAATGTGTTCGTTTCGACAACGTCGGCGCCCGCCTTGAGATAAGCGGCATGAATTTCCTCCACCACCTGGGGCCGGGTTAAATTGAGCAGTTCCAGGCTGCCCTTGAGGTCTTTGCCTTTCCAATCGCCAAACCGTTCTCCTCGGTACTCCGCCTCGGACAGCTTGTAGCGCTGGATCATGGTGCCCATCGCGCCGTCAAGTAAGACGATGCGTTGGCGCAGGAGCGTTTCCAGGGGATGAAGACCGTTTGGATTCATGATTGTCCAGGAACTAAAGAACGTTTCTTTGGAGGAATCAAGGAACAAATTGACGCATCATGATGCGTAGATGTGTTCTTTGGAAATGATCGCAACCGAAGACGTTGCTCAGGAGAAAGTCCAACGTCGCAAGAAGCGAATGATTAAAATGAAAAGAGACAGCACTCGCGCCTGTGGGATCGCCAGACGCTATCAATGGGCGATTGAGGATTCCAGCCCTGGTCGCCTTCAAATAGAAGAGCGCAGCGGCTTACGGCGCAAGACGGTCGGTAAGAGTGTCCGTATGAAATTCAGTGTGGTCACGCAAACGGAGCCAGGGACTATCCTTCTTCGTAGTCTGCGCTACACCATTCTTTTCACCTTTGGCAAAGTCTTCCCATGAATTGTAACGAGCAATAGCTAGAAAGGTCCAGTCAGCGCCTTCCAAGTGCTGCATCAAAACGTTTCCGGCAGTTGTGTCGCCAGCTGCGCTCGGGACTTCGCTCAACATTTTTTCCAATTGCTCGCGATGACCAGGTGCCGGGCGGTAGTACGACACGGAATAGACCGAGCCCGCGGTTTTAGATGCGGAGTCTCCGTTAATACCCATGGCGCGGCTGAATTCTTCCCACGAAGGACCGTTAACAAAGGTATCCGTGTGCCACTCACTCAAGTCACGTTTGTCCGCAGGCACTGCCGTACCCGTAGCCTCGATAGTTGCCTTGGGGCCGAGATGGGTGACGACCACATAGTCCCAGGCATCGCCATCCTGGTGACGAAGGACGACAAAGTGTCCCGGCATCGGGTCGTTGGGATTCGGCGTCTTTAGCCAATCGCCTAACTGAGCGGCTTGGCCAAGAGCAGCTTTGGTGAAATGGACGTGATAAACATCGGTTCGTTTTCCGGCCCCGGCGATGGTGGCACCCTTTTCACTCGCGGCCTTTGGTGTGTCTTGCGACTGAACGGACGTGATCTGCGACAAGCTCAACAATGCGATTGCAACGATAGTGACGATTAATTTCATGTAGGACTTTCCTCTCCGATTTCAGTTTAATTGTGAATCTCAACCGAAGCGCAGGATCCCGGCACAGAAACAGAGAGTGAGTTTCGTTTGCGCCCTTACCTCGCGGAGGCTATGTGACTGGCCTCCAAGGTGTCAATGCCTATTTGGATCCTGCCAGATAATGTATTCGGTAGCTGGTATGTCTTACTGCCAGGTCTAGCTTTTTGATCCTTGGCAATTTGCCTTTGGCATTTCCTGTCCAATTGCCTCGACTTCCTTCGAAGCGACTATTAGGTGACTGCTCATGGAAGCGGTGCAGCTCTTCAAATCTCTCGACCGCAATCAGCGAAACACCTTCCTGGCTTGTTTCCTGGGCTGGGCGCTTGATGCGTTCGATTTTTTCCTTCTCACGTTCGTGATCGTGCCGATGGCGCACGACTTTGGTACGAGCATTGCCGAGCTGAGTTACGCGATCACGCTTACACTGGCCATGCGCCCATTGGGCGCGTTCATCTTTGGATTGCTCGGCGATCGGTTCGGCCGGCGCATCCCGCTCATGGTAAACGTTGTCTTTTATTCGGCCATGGAGTTGCTCACTGCATTTTCGCCCAACTTCACCTGGTTGCTGATTTTCCGCGCGCTTTACGGAATAGGCATGGGGGGAGAATGGGGATTGGGCGCATCGCTGGCAATGGAATCTCTGCCCACAAAGAGTCGCGGGTTGTTTTCTGGAATCCTGCAACAAGGATACATGGTCGGATACTTATTTGCCGCAGTTGTTTACGGAATTGTGTTTCCGTTCTTTGGTTGGCGCGGACTGTTTGTTGCAGGTTTCTTGCCGGCTTTATTGGTGTTTTATATTCGAGCTCATGTGCCCGAATCGCCGGTTTGGCTACGAAGAGAACACACGAAGAACTTTTGGCCGACTGTATTGCGCGAACTCGTCGTTCCAACGGCAATGTTGTTGCTGACCGTCGCAGCCTTCGTTCAAGGGTATCGAACCACAGGCATCTGCGTCGTGATCATCGCAATCATCCTGGCGATCTTATTAAAGCCCAGATATTGGCTGCTTTTTATCTATGTCATTGTGCTGATGACAGCGTTCAACGCCATGTCACACGGAACGCAGGATCAATACCAGACGTTTCTGACCGAGCGCGGGCTGGGTGTGACCGCAAAATCCGCGATTGGGATCGTCTACGCGTTCGGAGCAATCTGCGGCGGAATCTTAGTCGGTCATCTTTCACAAAAATGGGGCCGGCGCCGATTGATCATAATTACTGCGATCTGCGGGATCATCTTGATCCCGGCGTGGACTTTCTCGCCCGCCTTGTCCATGCTCGTGGCCGGCGGCTTTTTGATGCAGTTCATGGTGCAGGGGGCCTGGGGAATTGTGCCAGTGCATTTGAATGAACTTTCACCTGATGCGGTGCGCGGAACTTTTCCAGGGTTTGCCTACCAACTCGGAAACTTATTCGCGGCGAACACTGCGGTCGTTGAAGCTCAACTGGCCGACCATTTTCGTTTGGCGAACGGGCATCCCGATTATGCGAAAGCCCTTGCAGTTTTTTCCGCAGTAATTTTTGTCGCGTTGATCGTGCTGGCTGCGATCGGACCCGAAAAACGCGGAAAAGAATTCTAGCGACGGCCAGTGCTTGGCGTGAGGCCGGTGCCACCGGTAGAAGAATCTGCCTGCGGCTGTGATTGTGCGGCCACCTGAGCAGAGGCCTTGTAAACGCCGGACCCAAAGCGCTGCTCGACAATCGCTTCGGCGATTCGATCCGCCAGCAGTTCGCGATATTCCCAATCGCGCGTCTTATTACCCTCCGAACGATTGCTCAAATATCCGCATTCCACCAGTACCGCGGGGTACGTGGCGAGGCGCAGTACACGAAAATTCGCGGTGTGCACTCCGCCATTTGAGGAATTGGGGATGGTCATCAACTTCGCCTGAATCCCGTTCGCCAGGTCGAATGAAGCGCCTGAATGATAGTACGTTTCGAATCCGCGAACCCGGCGCTTGCGCGAGTCGTTGAAATGGATGCTGACAAAAACCGCATTTTTTTGCGCATTCTCGATAGCCACACGATCGTTCAATTCGATAAAGACATCCGAGTTACGGGTCATTACAGTTTTCAGCTGCGATTCGCGCAGCTTTCGGTTGAGACGTTGCGCCACATCGAGGGCGATCATCTTTTCTGCTGGGCCGTAGCGGCGATATGCGCCGCTGTCCTTACCGCCATGTCCTGCGTCCACTACCACGGTACTGAAGGTCTTGCTCGTGTTTTTAACGCCGGTAGTGCTGACGGTACCGCAAGCAGCTAACGAAGCGAAAAAAGCGATTGTAACGAGACGTGTGACCTGTCGCAGCATCTTGATTTTATAGCAAAGAATGCGCCTTCCACCAAAAAATTTTCGCGCGAAGCATAAACGATACAACGTAATCAGCTAAGAGCGTGTCTATTGTCCCCTGCTGCAAAAAGCACTTGTGTTTTGTGCTACTGCGCTTAATCCCTTTACTTTCTTTATGATAATCCGACTTGCGATTCTCCCCTTGCTGCTAGCTCTCAATCTTTCGATGTGCAAGAAGCAAGAAAATGTCTCTGCGCAGAAGGCGAGCGCTGCATCACCGACACCGGCTGTTGCTTCCACGCCGGCCGTGGCCGCGTCCCCGAAGATCGCAAAACCGGTGGTCGATCAAACGGCCCAGGTGATCATCTTTTGTTATCACCGCTTGGTAGACAAAGTCCGCTATCCCGGCACGGAGATCACGCCTGCCGCGTTTGAAGCACAGATGAAGGAATTAAAGGACCGCGGTATCACGGTTATTTCACTACAGGATTTGCTGGCCTGGAAGCGGGGCGAAAAAAATATACCGCCGCGAGCTGCGGTTGTTACTTTCGATGACGGCTGGAAATCGCAATACGAAGTCGCGTGGCCGATCATGAAGAAGTACGGCTATCCGTTTACCATGTTTATTTACACCGAGGGGGTGCGAGGCGGCTCGTTAGGCGGTGGAGAAGCGATCACGTGGGAACAACTCGCCGATATGCGCGACAACGGTGTGGATATACAGGATCACTCTGCGACGCATCAGGATTTGCGGGAAGGGCACACAATTACGGTGGTTCCTCCTGGCGGGAAGAGGACGAGGACGAAATTGACGGGGGATCAATATGAGCAATGGATGCAGAACGAAGTGGTCGGCTCCAAGCAACTCTTGGAGCAGCGGCTGGGCATTAAGGTGAATTGTTTCGCGGTGCCGTTTGGGAATTACAACGAGCACGTCAAAGAGATTGCTCGAAATTCTGGCTACGAAGCGATGTTCACGGTTTACGGGCAGCCCATCACATTTACGTCGCCGCTCGATTCAGTAGGTCGTTATGCGATTGAAGCGAACAAACCCAAGGTTTTCGACGATGCCATAAAAATGATCGCTACCTCAAGTGGAGGAGGAGCAGCCGTGGCTGAAGTCGGTGCGAAGGATCTCGCGACCCAGCCGGGAGACGGTGAAACAGTGCATACCGCGTTGCCTCTAATCAGGGCTAACCTGAGCCCACTCGGCACGATCGATCCTGGCAGCGTCCAAATGCGCGTGAGCGGTCTCGGTGTCGTTCCTGCGAATTTCGATCCGAAATCTGGTACGGTGTCGTACCAAGTGACGCAAAAGCTGCACGAGAAATCGTGTAGCGTGATTATCAGCGCGAAATCTGAGGGGAAGAAGGTTGAGGCGCATTGGACTTTCGGAATTGAAGAGGGCGCGGCGGGAGGGCCCTCGCCGGCACAGACGCCAAAGAAATAAGGATGCGATGGAAGGTGGAACGCGTTGTCCTCAACGCGTTGTTAAAACTGCGCCTTGCATACCAATTTGGACGCCCGTCTTCGGACAGACCGATCCACCTTTTAGAGGATCATGTTTTCTCAACTCTCTGATAAACTTCAGGACGTCTTTAAAGAGCTGCGTGGACACGGCACGATCAGCGAAGCGAACATCGATGCCGCATTGCGCGAGGTACGGCTGGCTTTGCTTGAAGCCGACGTCGATTTTCAAGTTGCCAAACGATTCATTGCTCGCGTCAAAGAGAAGGCGCTTGGAGAAGCCGTTCTTCGCAGCATCACGCCCGGTCAGCAGATCGTCAAAATCTTCCATGACGAACTAACTACGTTGCTCGGAGGCGATGCGGCACCGGTAAACCTGGGCGATTCAGGTCGCATCTTGATCGTTGGTCTCAACGGATCGGGAAAGACAACTTCCTCTGCCAAGCTGGCGCGTCTTTTGAAAAAGCAAGGCCGCACGCCGGTTTTAATTGCCTGCGATTTACAACGACCGGCAGCGATCGAACAGTTGGCGACGCTGGGAAAACAAATCGACGTTCAGGTATTCACTCCTGGAACAGGCGAGAGAAATGTGGAGCGCGCGGCGGCCGACGCATCCAGCAGGGCCAGATCGGGGGATGCCCAGGTTGTGGAAATCTTCGATACAGCAGGCCGTCAGGAGATCGACGAAACGTTGATTCAAGAACTCAAGAACCTGAAAGAGTTCTTAAAACCGCAGGAAACATTGCTGGTTGTCGACGCCGCCACCGGTCAACAGGCGGTCAGTGTTGCATCCCATTTTAACGACGCTTTATCGATTACAGGGATCATATTGACAAAACTCGATGGTGACGCGCGGGGCGGCGCCGCTTTGTCGATGCGCGAAGTGACAGGGCAACCAATCAAGTTCTCCGGAACCGGGGAAAAACTTGACCAGTTTGAGCCTGTCGTTCCGGAGCGACTGGCAGGCCGAATTCTTGGAATGGGTGACGTCGTTAGCCTGGTGGAAAAAGCGGCGGAAGCCGTCGACGAAGAAGAAGCCGCCCGGTTGGAGCGGAAACTGCGCACCGCGTCGTTCGATTTCAATGACTTCCTGACGCAGTTCAAAATGATGCGGCGGATGGGGNCTTTGGAGAATATTCTTGGCATGTTGCCCGGCATGAGTAATATGCAGGGCCTCTCTGTTGACGAGAAGCAGCTTAAGCATACGGAAGCCATCGTGCTTTCGATGACGAACGAAGAGCGGACGCGTCCCGACATTTTGAATGCGCGGCGTCGTCAGCGCATCGCACGTGGCAGCGGCTGCACTGTTACGGAGGTAAACGACTTGCTACGACGCTTTGATCAGATGCGAAAAATGATGAAAAGCGCAGGCAAAATGAAAAAGATGATGGCGCAACTGGCGCGAATGAGAACCTAACATGGCAGTTTCAATCAGATTACGCAGAGAAGGAACGAAGAATCGCCCCTACTACAAAGTGGTGGTGGCCGACAGGCGCAGCCCACGCGACGGGAAATTTATCGAGATTATCGGCGCGTATGATCCGAAAGTGTCCGGCCAAAACAGCACATTGAACCTGGATAGAGTCGAATACTGGATCAGCAAAGGCGCACAGCCATCCGATACGGTGCGCAGCTTGATCAAGAAGAACAAGAAAGCGACAGCGGGCTCGGAACCGGCCGCCAAAGCGGAGCAAAACGAGAAGCAATCGGTCCAGGAACCGCCCTCACCTCCGGCGCCTCCAGCCGAAGACCTCAGCTAGCATCGCCGCGCTTGTTCAACTGCAGTGCGCTTCCACGCATCGTAACCACGTTCGCTCGTTTTCACCCGTTGCCCCGGGATTATTGTGCGAAGGCGAATTCATGATTAGTCTTTATGGCGCATGAAAGAGTTTCTCGAGTTCGTCATTCGCCAACTGATCGAATTTCCTGACGACATGGTCTTGACGGAAATTCCAAACGGCAGAACCACGATCTTTAAACTGCAACTCCGGCGAGGAGACGTCGGTCGCGTTATAGGCCGCGGCGGCCAGACCATCCAGGCGATTCGCGCTTTGCTCGCCAGTTCGGCCGCGCGCCATGGCCAACGGGCGATCCTCGAAATCGTCGAGTAAACCGTATGTATTTTGTGGGCGTCTGTGTCAGCCCCGAAGGCGTTCGGGGTTCACAGAAACGTCCTACGATTTAATTTTTCCCGTGAAGATCGACATTTTGACATTATTTCCCGACATCTGTCGCGTGCCTCTTGGTGAAAGCATCATGAAACGCGCCCAGGAAAATAGGCTTATCGACCTTCGGATCCATAATCTCAGGGACTGGACCACGGACAAACATCACATCGTGGACGATGCACCCTTCGGCGGCGGCCAGGGAATGGTGATGAAACCGGAGCCGATTTTTGCGGCTGTTGAACAGCTAGGTGATGCGAAGGAGAAAACGGCCAACACCCAACAATCGAAAATCGGGAATGGAGAATCGAAAGTTATTGTGATGTCGCCGGCCGGTCGGCGGTTCGATCAACAAATGGCGACAGAGCTTTCACACGAATCACATTTAGTCATCGTTTGCGGTCACTACGAAGGAGTCGATCACCGGGTGATTCAACATCTGGTGGACCTGGAAATTTCCATCGGCGATTACGTGCTTACAAACGGAGCGATTGCAGCCGTAATTCTTGTTGATGCAATCGTGCGTTTATTGCCTGGTGTGCTTGGCCACGAGCAGTCCGCGGTCGACGACAGTTTCAACCACGGATTACTGGAAGCCCCGCAGTACACGCGCCCGGCAGAATTTCGGGGCTGGAAAGTCCCCAAGGTTTTGCTTTCCGGAAATCACGCCGAGATCGCAAAGTGGCGTGAAGAACAGGCACTGAAGCGGACCCACGAAAATCGACCGGACCTGGTCTAATAAATCTTTCGTGTATGCAGCTCGGGATGAGAACCGGCGCTGTTATTGAGGCGCTTTCCCCATTACGACACATGCATTAATCCCGCCGAAACCGAACGAGTTACTCAACACATACTTTAGTTCGGCTTCGCGCCCGTGATTGGGCACGACGTCAAGGTCACATAAGGGATCGTGATTTGCGTAATTGATGGTGGGAGGGACCCATTGCCGATCCAACGCAAGCGCGCAAAGCGCTGCCTCGATCGCTCCGGTAGCGCCAAGCGGATGCGCGTAATAACCTTTTGTCCCACTAACTGGGATTTTCCGGGCGTGCTCTCCAAACACTTGTTTGATCGACCCAGTCTCCGCGCTGTCATTGAGCTGGGTCGAGCTGGCGTGCGCATTGATGTAATCGATTTGCTCCGGCGCTAGTTGTGCGTCCGCGAGCGTCTCACGCATGGCTCGAATGCACGATTCGCCGTTTGGCAACGGTGTAGTCATATGGAACGCATCGTTATTTAGGCTATATCCGAGAACTTCAGCGTAAATGTGCGCACCGCGGTTGCGCGCATGTTCAAGCTCTTCGATAACGAGGGAGGCGCCGCCTTCGCCCATGACAAATCCATCGCGCAACAGGTCGAAGGGCCGGCAAGCCAGAGCAGGATCGCCTGGCCATCGACTCATGGTTTTGATGATGTCGAACGCGCCGACAGTAATGGTCGTGAGAGGGGCTTCCGCGCCGCCGGCGACCATCACGTCCGCAAAATCGTCCCTGATATAACGAAGCGCTTCGCCGACCGAAACAGTTCCGCTGGCGCAACTGTTTGAATTTGTTGTTCCGACCCCGCGAAATCCGAACTCGATCGCAATATTCGAGTGGGCCGAACCGCCGAATACCTGAACGGCGAGCGTAGGTTGAACGCCGCGAGCGCCCTTCTTTAGATACCTGAGGTATTGTTCTTCGGCTTTGCAAACCCCGCCGAGAGCTGTGCCGAAACTAACACCGATCCGGTCCTGTGGTTTTTCGCGAGAACACTCAAGATGCGCGTCCTCGAGCGCGAGCTTTGCCGATACGACTGCGAACTGCGCATAGCGGTCCAGCCGTTTCAGACGTTGAGGCGAAAAAAACTTTTCCGGATCCCAATCACTAATCTCGCCGGCTGAGCGCACGCGAAAAACAGTGGGATCAAAGCTGGTAATGGTCTTGATGCCGCTCCTTTCCCCGAGAATTGCATTCCAAAACTCCTCACGTCCGTGCCCGATGCAGGTAATGGGCCCAATTCCGGTGATTACAGCGCGTCGTTGACTCATGCGATGACCTTGTTTGTGCTCGTCTCAACGTACGATTTCATGCAGCGCAGTGTTTTGTTTGCAATGTGATGAATGAAAAAGTCGCCGATGATCTTGTCCGCGATGGGTGCTAAAATCCTCACGCGAAATGCCAGATCGTGTTTGATTTCGACAAGCACGCCGGCAGGCATTTCCTGAAATGTCCAGACTACGCGCATTCCCTTCGTGAATGCTTTCAAGTGATGGAACCGGACTTCAATCCGGTCGCGATCGATGATTTGTTCGGAAGTCCACGAAATGGGAATGCCGGAGCGCCTCGCAGCCATTACGACGACGTTTCGATTCCGACTATGTTCCAGGTAACGGATATAGCGATAGTGTGGAAGAATCCGCGGCCACAGCTCCAGATTCGCCGCCGTCTCGAAAATCGTCATTTTCGGTGCGCACATGATGATCGAGTTGGTTTTGTGCATTGGAAAGTGATCGCCACCGCAAGATAAAAACCCATCCACCTATCGATGTTGCGCAGCTTCTGGCGGGACAAGGCATACTTCCCTGAAAAGTAAGTCGGCGAAAGAGAAAAATTGTTCCGCCAAACATCAGAGAATGAGCTGTCGTTAGCGGAAACACATNTGGCTACGGCGATTCCGAAGGCAAGGGGATTGGACCCTCGCCCTTCGCCCGGGCGCATATCCCTTTACACCCGGCCCTCAGCTGCGGTTTAACTGTTGAGCCCGCTGTACTTTTCTCAGGGGCGACGGCCGCCTGCCCTGGCATGGTCGGCGTCTCGTGCCAGTCCAGCCATATACGTAAAAAACGCTGGCGATTGACCGATGAAGAGACCCATGTCGGTTAGGAACTGCAGCACACCCGTGGCAACACCTTCCGTCTTGGTTGGCCGAATAATCGAAACAATGGGCAGACTCCGATCCAGGAACGGGCACGGTTCGGGCATGATCAGAGCCTTGTCGAAGAGCTCGTCCTCCACCTCCAGATCGGGAAATGTCACCGACACTCCGGTCACCGGATCGACGGCAGTCAGAGGAGGCGCATTACCCGCCACATCCGACCAGGTTTGGAAGTGCATNGTC
>JGI25405J52794_10000069_pt1 | contig 11433 bp, 8 predicted proteins | sample TabmetS3T2R1_FD_52794 | JGI IMG/M metagenome (IMG submission 52794) | reverse complement strand
TCCCTGTGCTCCAGCGCGCCTGGCACGTCGCCCGTCGTCAGCTACACGGCCTCTGGCAACAGGCCGATACCCTCGTAGCCCCGTTGAGTGAACGCCCCTTGTGGTGCGTGGCGGCTGGTCTACTGGCAGGCAGCCTGCTTGGGACCGCGGTTGATCTCCCCCTTATGCCACTGAGCGGTGCTCTGCTGGTCGCGGGGTTGCTACTTCTCCTGCCATGGCCTTTGCCCCAGGTGCAGCGCTGCTGCCGCCTGGGCCTGGTAGGCTTGGCACTGACCTCGCTGCAACTCGCCTGGCAACCGTACGCCCTGCCTGCGCACCACATCGCGCGTCTCTTGCCGTCCCTCCCCCAACACGTGATGGTTGAAGGTACCCTGGCTCGCCCTGTTGAGACGCGTGGTGACCGTCAATACGTCTATCTCGAGCTGCACCGCCTGGAAGGCGGCCGTAGTGAGCAGCCGGTGACAGGGGTCGTGCGCCTCAGCGTGCATACCACTGCGTTACCATTTCTCCCCGGAGATATTGTGCGGGTAACCCGTCTGCGTCTGCATCAGGTGCGGGGATCACACAATCCAGGCGGCTTCGACTTCGAGCGCTTCATGCGCTGGCGGGGCATTTATGTGGTGGGTGGGGTGAGCGATCCGGAGCGTCTGAGCCTGCGGCATCGGCCTGAGGCCTTCCGCCTCGATCGCACGCTTGAACAGTGGCGCCAGCGCCTGCGTACCGGAGTACGGTCGATCCTGTCCGCCCCGTATGACGCGGTCTTTCTGGCGATGGTCATCGGCCAGCGTGGCGACCTCACGCCTGAGGTGCAACAGAGCTTCCGAGCCTCTGGCACGACGCATCTACTCGTCGTTTCCGGCCTGAACGTGAGCTGTATCGCCATTGGCGTGCTCTGGGTCTGGCGCACGCTCCTGCGCCTGGTGCGTAGCTGGCTCCCACGTCCCTGGTGCCCAGGATGGCGCCCAACGCCGATCGCAGCCGTGTTGAGTATCCCGCCGGTCTTACTGTACTGCAGTCTGGTGGGCTGGGAAGTGCCGGCCACACGCGCTGCTCTCATGGTGGGCAGCTATCTGCTGGCCTTGATGCTACAGCGCACGCGTGAGCCACTGCATGCCCTGGTGCTGGCCGCAGCCCTCGTCCTCGTGCTCGAGCCGGCAGCGTCGCGGGATATTGCTTTCCAACTCTCCTTTGTCGCTGTGGCTTCCATCTTTGTGGTCAGTGAGAAAACGCTAGCAGTGGAACACCCTAGCAGTGCCATACGCCGTTGGGGGAAGCACCTCCGGCTCTACCTTCTCGTCAACAGTGCGGCGTATCTCGGGACATTGCCGATTGTTGGTAGTGCGTTTCACACCGTGCAGACGTTTGCGATCTTGGCGAATCTGCCGTTGGTGCCCCTGGCTGGCCTACTGACGCAGGCCGGAGTCGCCGCCCTGGGCCTGTTGGTCCTCTGGCCAGCCCTCGCCCCCTGGGTGTTTGCTCCCTTTACCCTTTTGCTCACCTGGATCGTGACGATTGCTGAGGCTGTCGCGGCATGGCCGGCAGCGCAACTCTATATCGCCTCCCCCTCGGTACCGATGCTGCTCGGGTATTATGGGCTGTTGGGGAGTCTGCTCGTCTGGCGCCGTTGGCGCTGGCGTCTGCTGTGTGCCGGGCTGTGCACTACACTGGTGTTGGCCGGTGCCGGCTGGCAATATCTGGAGACACGTACGCAGCAACTCCGCGTGACGTTTCTGGATGTTGGTGCAGGGGACGCCATTGTCGTACAAGTGCCTGGGAATCATACCCTCCTCATTGATGGGGGTGGCACGTATGACGGGCGCTTCGACACTGGCATGCAGCTGGTTGCACCGTTTCTCTGGCAACACTACGTGCGCCACTTGGACCTCATGGCGTTGACGCATATGCATCCTGACCATGCCCGTGGCCTGGTAAGTATCCTCCGCCTGTTTCCGACGCAACACCTGCTCACAAACGGTAGTCCGGTCACCTCAGATTACGTGCGTGACCTGCTCACGGCTGGCCAACGCTGGGGCACCCAGCAGCATAGTGCCATGGACGGCCCACGCCACTGGCAGTGGGGACGCTTACAGATGAGCGTGCTCGCTCCACCAGAAATGCCTGGGAAGCAACACCCCATCTGGATCCCGCGCAACGAAAANGACCGCTCTCTGGTGCTGCGTCTGCAATACGGGGCTGTGCGCCTGCTCCTGACCGGAGATATCGAGCAGGCCACCGAACGCTGGCTCCTGGCGCAGGGGGCTGACGTGCGTGCCGATATTTTCAAAGTGCCGCACCACGGGAGCAAAACCTCAACATCACTGGCCTTTGTGCAGCAGGTACAGCCGCGGGTTGGGATTATCTCGACCGGTGCCGGTAATCCTTTTGGCCATCCGCACCAACAGGTATTGGACGTCCTGGCGCAACAGGGCACGGCGGTCTGGCGCACCGACGAGCATGGCGCGATTACGATCACCAGCGATGGCACTGGCTATCGCGTCAGTGCGGTGCGCCCTTACCGGCCAGTCCTGCCCGGGCATGGCCAGGAGATAGCCTATCAGGCGTTCCATAAGGAGGGATCATGAACCTCAGTCTGCCTTCACGCCCCTTGAGCGTGCGTCGTGAACTGTGGCTGCTGGGCCGTTTGCGGTGGCAATTAGCCCGCAATAGCCTGGTGTCCCACGTCCGTCAGCACTACTGGCGTCTGCTGCTCCTCACCACCGTGGCAGGCCTCTTTCTCATCGGCGATTACGCCTTTTTCTTTCGCCTGTTGCGGCATATATCCAGCATGCCAGGGGAACTTGGACCACTCTTGGTGGGGCAACTCCTCCACATGATCTTTCTGACCTTCTTCTCCATGCTCATCTTCTCCAATACCGTGACGTCGCTCTCGACCATCTATCTCTCTTCCGATCTGCTCGTGTTGATGTCATCTCCCCTGCGCTTAACCAATGTCTTTGTCGCGAAGTTTGTCCAGACCCTGCTCTATAGCTCCTGGATGGTCTTACTGTTTGGCCTCCCCATCTTTATTGCTTTTGGCCAGGTGCAGCAGGCCACGCCGGCCTACTATGTCTGGCTCATCCCTACCCTGCTGCCATTCCTGATCGTTCCTGCGGGCCTGGGCATACTCGGTACTATGTTGCTGATGCGGTATTTCCCGGCCCAGCAAACCCATAAGGCGTTGACCGTACTCAGCGTCTGTTTTATGGCAGCGCTGGTGATGTTGATCCGCTTCTTGCGTCCAGAGCGCCTGGTGCGAGAAGCGCCCGACGAAGTCCTGATGCAGTTTCTCGACAGCCTCAAAACGCCCGATTTACCCTTACTGCCCAGCACCTGGGCCGCAAAGGCTTTGCTCGCTGGCAGTGATGCGATACCTGGTGACGCCATCGGGCATGTCGCGCTCCTCTGGGTGGGCGCTCTCGTGATCTTCGCCCTCACTGTCTGGGCTGCCAGTCAAGTGTACTACACTGGCTGGTCTGGAGGCATCACGGTGATGCGTAGCACCCCCCCACGTCGTCCCTGGCACATGGAGCGCGTCCTCCTGCCCGTGTTGCGTCGCTGCACCTCAACTACCCGCGGCCTGGTGCTCAAAGATCTCAAACTCTTTTTTCGCGATCCGGCCCAGTGGTCGCAACTGTTGCTGCTGGGCGCCCTGGCGGTCATTTACCTGTTCAATATCAGGAATCTACCGCTACATACACTGTTTCTAAAAAATTTTATTTCCATCTTGAACCTCGCTCTGGCCGGCTTTGTGCTATCCGCGGTGGCGGTGCGTTTTGTCTTCACCAGCACCAGTCTCGAAGGCCGCAGTTTTTGGATCGTGCTGGCCTCCCCTGTTGCCTTTCGGGGCTTTCTCCGTGAAAAGTTCTGCATATACCTTGTGCCACTACTCGTACTGGCGGAAACGCTGGTCGTGGTGTCGAATCTACTCCTCAAAGCCGATGCCTATCTGATGCTCTTTGCGGTAGTCGTCATTTTGCTCATCACGTGTGCCTTGACAGGTCTTGGCGTTGGCCTGGGAGCGATGTATGCGCGGTTTGAGTACGATAATATTGCCCAGACGGCGGCGAGCACGGGTGGCCTCCTCTACATGGTCCTCAGCCTGGGGTTTATTGGCATAATGCTGCTTCTCGCAGCCCGCCCGCTCTACGTCCATCTGTATCGTAAATTTCTGTACCAGCAGGTTGGGGGCGGGGAAGTGTATCTGTGCTATGGAGCAATTGTGGGGCTCTGTCTCCTCACCACTCTGCTGCCTCTCCGTCTCGGCTGTCGTGCCCTGGAGCGCCTCGAATTCTGAGCACGCATACTTTTCCCTTGACTGGCAAGAGGCAATTGCGTAAGGTTTTTTTTTGGGTTTCCTGACAACATGGGGAGTCGTCCAACGGTAGGACTCCAGACTCTGGATCTGGCTATCTAGGTTCGAATCCTGGCTCCCCAGTCGCTGTCAGTGTGTGGCCCTATCGTCTAGCGGTTAGGATATCGGCCTCTCACGCCGAAGACACGGGTTCGATTCCCGTTAGGGCTACTGACGGTCCTGTCTCCCCTGCTTCCTCTCTCTCATGACCCCTGTTGGTGGGCTTTTTATGGCAAACCTTACACCTCGTCCTGAGGTGTTTGGTACAAGGTGCAGAGGGTGCGGTAGAGATTGTGGGGGATGCTTGCCTGTGCTCTGGCATCTCGTTACCGACGTGCAGCCAAGTTTGTGCTATGATCATAGAAGCATAAACAGCCAATGCCAACGAGTGAACCCTCTCCTTTAGTAGGTACTGTATCGATCATGATCACACTACGCATTCGAGGTCTTTACGCTGCGGCCTTGACATCCCTCTTCCGTCAATACCCGCACGTGTGTGAGGTGGTGCAGCCCGATGACGAGATCCAGGCGTGTTTGCCCCAGGCCTGGCGCATGGATTCACCTGATGTCATACTTGACGACCGGCCTGATGCGCGCGGCAGTCGCGACACCATACGGGTTGCTGGCCCTGCCGATGCCGTTGAGCAGGTATTGCAGCTCCTGCAGGAGCACTGTTTTGACAGTCTCGTCCGCCGTGAGAGTTCCCAGGTTGGGGCAACCTACATGGGGCTAGTAGGAGTCGTGAGCCACGCTCGCCGTCGCGCTGTAGTGTATATGGGTGAGCAACGCGCCGGCATTCTGTCACTGCGTTACGACGACCGCGACATACGCGTTGGCTCCTATCTCCCCGTGCGCATCGAAACCCTGAGCACCGACGTGGATGATCGTCCCCAGCTCAGCACTGTCGTCACCGTGCCTGGACAGTATGCCGTGCTCACGTCCTCTCCCTCTGTCAAATTGAGCAAGCAGATCAGCGATACCGAAACCCGTGAGCGTTTGCAGCAGCTGGGCGAGGCCCAATCCACGGGTAGCTGGGGCATCCTCTGGCGTACTGCTGCCCAACATGCTGACGAACAGGTCCTGGTCCAGGAGATTTCGCATCTGACCCAGGTCGCTCACGACCTCCAAGCCCGGATCAGCGCCGCCACTACAGTCGGCTATATCTGTGGTGGTGAGATGGTCGCACACGTGTTGCTGCCAGGCCAGAGCAAAGCGGTCTGTGACACTTTCCGCGCGGAGCTCCTGCCCACGCTCCCGGGGCATCATAAGTATAAAGCGCAGGGAGATGTCTACGGTGCCATTGTTGATGCGCTGGAAAAGGAGCTGCCGCCTGAAGTTCTACGCACGCGTACGGCCAGCTTGAACGTCCTCTCCAGTCTTGATGCCATGCAACTGCCGATCCATAATCAACTGCGTTTTCTGGTACGTGACCTGGATGGGCGTGTTGCACAGGCCGGTGAAGGCCAGCGTCTGGCCTATGATCTGGATGCTGGCTGGGTTGACGTGCGCGAGACCTTAGGACGTCCAGAGAGTTATCCACCGGATCTGCAGCTGGAACAAGAACCGGGGGACTATAGTGTGACGCGCTTTCAGGAAGACAGTTGGAGCTATATCACGCGGTTCTATGGTCGCGATGGCACCTGGAAGGGCGACTACGCCAGTATCACCATGCCCATGGCCATTTTTTCCGATCAATTGCACCTGGTGAATCTCCACGTCACGGGGAAATACAGCCCGTCACAGCCTCCGGTACTGACGGGTCTTGAGGCCCTGCAAGACCTGCAGCGGCAGCGGGTAGTGAGCGCAGCTCTGGTGCACAAAGTGCAGGCTGAGGGCGAAGCGTTACTCCAGCACTGGCACGCTGCTGCAGCGCTCCAGGAGGGATTGCCGCACTAATCGTCGGAGACAGTGGGCAACTGCTGGGCGAGCCATCGGCAGGACTTGCAGCGCATCGCCCAATAGTCGCAGTCTGGTGAGGTCCATTCAAAGGCGCTCCAGCCAATCCACCAGTAAAAGCGCCCGCAATAATCACAGCGCTGGCAAAAGCGCCGCGTATAGAAGCCCAGCAGCAGTAAGGTCACGAAGACAAGCCCCAGCGCAAAGTATAACACGCCTGTCAGGCTCATCCTTCACGCCCATCCGAGTAGCGTGGTCGGCGGGGTGGGCTCGGCAACAACACTGGCACCGGCTCATGCCAGGCAAGGGCTTCTTCGTCTGGGAACAGGATGCGCCATTTACGCCGCAAGGCTTCGATAGCTTCCTGGCGTGTCGTACACGTTTGCAGGAGGTATAGCGTGGGGTAGAGACGGCCGGGGACAAATGCCTGGAGTTTGGCGACCCAGAGGCCAGCTTGCTCCTCTACGGTGATTTCAAAACGTCGTGTGTCCCGAAATAGTACCATAATGGTTATGGTGGCCTCGTCACGCTATGAGGTGTGGAAGTGGTGATCCATGCCTCAGAGGTTACTATACACGCTGTGCGGACCGTGCGCCAGGTGCAGGAGTGCTATGCGCCAGGAGGCGGCTCCGCTTGACAGTCCTCCCCTGCATGTGGTACGTTCACCACCCACTTTTGTATAACTTAGGCAGCGCCTGGTCTGACACAGCGCCTCCAACGACGGCACGGCGCAGGATAAGGTACACTTGCTCTTGAGGCTAAAGGATAGGATATGTATGCGGTTGTGACGACGGGTGGTCGGCAATATCGAGTGAGCCCAGGCGACACGATTGATGTAGAAAAACTCACGGGTACCGTTGGCGACACAGTCGCATTGACCAATGTGCAACTTGTCGGACAAGGTGCAGAGGTGACGATTGGTGCGCCAGTCGTTACTGACGTGCGGGTCGAAGCCCAGATTACGGCGCAGAAGCGGGGCAAAAAAATCATTATCTTTAAGCATCGGCGGCGGAAAGGTTATCGTCGCAAGCAGGGGCATCGACAAGCCCTGACCTCGCTGAAGATTTTAGCTATTTACTCTCCCGAGCAGAGCATTGAGCATGACGCGTCTCCCGAGCAGAGCATCGAGNACGACGCGTTCTCGCCTCTGAGCGGAGAGGGCATCGCGTAGGAGCGACAGTATGGCACACAAAAAAGGGCAGGGCAGCACCACCAATGGACGCGATAGCATCGGCAAACGCCTTGGAGTGAAGCGCTTTGCCGGGCAGACGGTGCGCGCCGGTAGTATTCTAGTGCGACAACGTGGGACGACGTTTAAACCGGGACGCAATGTCGGTGTTGGGCGGGACTACACGCTTTTTGCCCTGATTGATGGCGTGGTCCAATTTGAGAACAGAGGCAAAAAAAATCGGCGCATCAGTGTGCATGCCGCATAGTAAGTATTGCCTGAGGCGGTACCTTCCCCTGCCCTGTCTCCAGCTGTACATGCTCCGGTGTACCGCTCGTTCGAGGTGGCAAAGGAGAGAGGTTTCTGAAAGGTTCTGGTATCATTGACCAAGCGAAAATTCTCGTGCGTGGTGGTGGCGGGGGAAACGGCTGCGTCAGCTTTCGTCGTGAGAAGTTTGTGCCGCGCGGGGGACCAAACGGCGGTGATGGGGGCGATGGGGGTGACGTTATCGTCGAGAGCACTGCCTCTGTGCGCACCCTGTTAGATCTCCACTACCACCCTCTTAACTTTGCCGAGCGCGGTGCGCATGGCAAAGGCAAGGACATGCATGGCAAACGTGGTAAGGAGTTGGTCATTCGTGTGCCAGTTGGGACGATCTGTAAGGACGCGGACACTGACGAGGTGCTGTGGGATTTTCAGCACGAGGACGAGCGCGTTGTGGTGGCCCATGGCGGGCGTGGAGGCAAGGGCAATGCGCATTTTGCGACGGCCACCAACCGCGCCCCACGGCAAGCAACCCCTGGCACTCCTGGTGAGGAACGCTGGCTCCTGGTAGAGTTAAAACTCCTGGCTGATGTGGGATTAGTGGGATTCCCTAATGCTGGGAAATCGACTTTGCTGTCCTGCCTATCCGCTGCCAAGCCCAAAATTGCCGACTATCCATTTACGACTCTGACCCCACATCTGGGCGTAGTGCAATTAGACGATTATGACACCTGTGTGATCGCCGATATCCCAGGGCTGATTCCTGGGGCGCACGAGGGGAAAGGGTTAGGACTCGACTTTCTCAAACACGTCGAACGCACGCGTCTCCTGGTGCATCTACTCGACCTGAGCACGCAGGAAGAGGGGCGCGCCCCCTGGACAGATTTTGCTGCACTGAATCACGAACTCGCCTGTTTCAGTTCTGCCTTAGCGCAGCGCCCACAAATCGTGGTTGCCACCAAGATGGATCTCCCCATCGCCCAGCAGCGTTGGCCAGAGGTACAGCAAGTCTTTAGCATGCACGGCTACGACATCCTTCCCATTTCTGCCGCCACGGGTGCGGGCCTCCAGGCTCTTCTTGCCCGGCTGGCGACACGTCTCAAGCAACTCTGAGGAGGAGATGTGCCCACATCCACACGCGACCGGAAACGAGTGGTGGTCAAAGTGGGCAGCGCGTTGTTGCGCCATCCGCAGGGGGGGCTGCGGGAGTCGGTGATAGCGCATATCGTGCAGCAGCTCTTCGCGCTACGCCAGCAAGGACACGAGGTCTTGCTCGTTTCGTCAGGGGCCGTCGCCCTCGGCATTCAGGTGCTTGGGGCCCAGGGCATCCCACGTACGATTGTCTATCAACAGGCGGCTGCGGCGATTGGGCAAAGCCATCTCATCTGGACGTATGAGCGTTTGTTTGGCGCCTTTCATCAAAAGGTCGCGCAGATTCTCCTGACCCACGAGGATCTGCGCTCCCGTACGCGCTACCTCAACGCTCGCAATACCCTGCTGACCCTGCTGCAGTATGGCGTAATCCCCATCATCAACGAAAATGACACAGTGTCGGTCGAGGAAATCCGCTTTGGGGACAACGACACGTTATCTGCCATGGTGTGTAACCTCGTAGACGCCGATATGTTGATTATCCTGAGCCATATAGAGGGCCTCTACACCGCCGATCCGCGTCTGCATCCGGAGGCAGCGCTCATTCCCGTCGTGGAAAAAATTGATACCCGTGTGGAGGCTATGGCCAGCAGCGCCACGCACGGGACAGGCCGCGGCGGCATGGCGAGCAAAATCCGGGCTGCCAAGCTTGCTGGCATCAATGGCATTCATACGTACATTGCCAACGGTGTCCACCCTGACGCCGTGCTGCGCATTCTGGCTGGAGAGCAGGTGGGCACGCATATCTATCCGCCAGCATCGACCAGGCTGTCAAGCCGCAAGCGTTGGATTGGCTATGCGCTCAAAGCGCGGGGAGAAATCGTCGTGAACGACGGCGCGAAGATCGCGCTCACCACCTATGGCAAAAGTCTCCTGCCAGCTGGTATCGTTAAAGTATCTGGTGATTTTCGTTTTGGTGACCCGGTGGTGTGTGTTGATATGGCAACGAACCGCTTCGCCCAGGGGCTCGTCAACTACAGTGTCGCTGAACTTCAGACAATCAGCGGCCAACAGACGTCACATATCGAGACGCTTCTGGGCTACAAAGGCGCGGATGAGGTCATTCATCGTGACAACCTGGTCGTCTTTTCTAACACTGACCAGGCAGCACTCTGAGGAGATTCTATGGCGTTAACCCTTGCAGAAAAGACGCAGCTCTGTGCGCTCGCAGCAGACAGTAGAAAGGCCGAAGATATCGTCGTGTTGGATGTGCAGCAGTTATCCTCGGTGGCCGATTATTTCCTCATTTGCAGTGGTTCCTCGGACCGTCAGGTGCGTGCCATTGCTGACGCCATTGCCGAAGAACTCGCGCAGCATGGCGAGAAACTGTTGGCTATGGAGGGATACCAGAAGGGTACATGGGTGCTTATTGATTGTGCCGATCTGATCGTGCATGTTTTTGACGACGACACACGGTATTTTTACGGTCTTGAGCGCCTGTGGTACCGGGCACCGCATGTAGAGGTGCCAGGGATAGCGTTCGCCATGCCCCAGACCGCTCCCTCAGAGGCGCTACTTGTCGAAGAGGGATAACTGGATCAGGTTGTCTTGCCAGGGCACCTGGACAGGATACTGGCCTGTAAAGCAGGCGCTACAATAGGACTGTGCCTCGGCGTGCGCCACCCGCATCATCCCTGCATGGCTGAGATAGGCGAGACTATCGGCCTGGATATAATCACGGATCTCGTCCAGGGTGTGACGTGCAGCAATGAGTTCCTCGCAGGTTGGTGTATCAATGCCATAGACACACGGGTGCGTTGTTGGCGGTGAGCTGATACGCATATGGACCTCTTTCGCCCCAGCCTGTCTGATCATGTGCACCAGTTTCTGACTGGTGGTCCCACGGATAATCGAGTCATCCACCACCACAACGCGTTTGTCTCGCAAAAAACTCTTGATCGCGTTGAGTTTGATCTTCACGCCAAAATGCCGAATGGCCTGCTGTGGCTCAATAAACGTGCGCCCCACATAGTGATTGCGGATGAGCCCTGTATCAAAGGGAATCCCTGCCTCCTCTGCATACCCCAGTGCTGCCGGAATGCCAGAGTCTGGCACAGGAATCACCACATCGGCCTCCACGGGCGCTTCACGGGCGAGCTGTCGGCCAAACGCCTTACGGATCAAGTGCACGTTGTGGCCAAAGATATCGCTATCCGGNCGTGCAAAATAGATCAGCTCGAAGATGCACGGACTAGATGGGGCTGGCGGAAAGGGAAAGTAGGATTGCAAGCCGGCTGCTGAGATACGAATAATCTCGCCTGGAGCGACGTCGCGCATATAGGTCGCTTCGATGAGATCCAGGGCACAGGTTTCTGACGCAATCACATAGCCGTCACCCAGTTGTCCAAGGCACAGGGGCCGAAAACCATGTGGGTCACGCGCCGCAATGATTTCAGTGTGGTTCATCAGGACCAGCGAATAGGCGCCTTGCACCTGTTGCAGCGCCTCCACGACGCCGTCGAGGACCTCCTCAGCCCGTGATTGCGCTACTAGATGGAGGATCACCTCTGTGTCAGTGGTGGAGCGAAAGATGGCGCCGTGCGCTTCCAGCTCAGCTCGCAGCCGCTGGGCATTGACGAGATTGCCATTGTGGGCAATGGCC
>JGI25405J52794_10000068_pt1 | contig 11514 bp, 9 predicted proteins | sample TabmetS3T2R1_FD_52794 | JGI IMG/M metagenome (IMG submission 52794) | reverse complement strand
GTTATTTTTCTTTGTTCATCCCAATGTCTAGTTTCACCTCTGATTTCCATCTCATAATTAAGCATAGCTTTTTGTCTAGTCATTTCAAATTTGAGAGCCTTTTCTACGTCTCCAAAAGAAGAAACATTTTTTATTTCAACTCTTCTTGAATCGCCAATAGAAATATTCGCGTCGCATCTAACTGCCCCTTCAAGGCTCGTATCGCAAACTCCCAGGTGCTCAACTATCGATGCTAATTTATTCAGAAATAATCTAACATCCTTTGGATCGTGAAAATCTGGCTCCGTCACAATTTCCACGAGGGGTACTCCAGCCCGATTGTAGTCAATAAGTGAACCTGAACTTCCTTTCACATATGATAATCTGCCAGGATCCTCTTCGAGTTGAACTCTACGTATTCTGGCCTCTCCTTGTTCATATCCCAAAAGTCCATCTACACCAATGCTAGTAATTCCATGGGCGTTATATTGGGTAAGCTGGAAATTCTTAGGGAGATCCAGATAGAAATAATTCTTTCTGTAGAATAGTATATTATTTGGAATAGTACAATTCAAAGCCATGCAAACCATTGCAGCTTTTCCTATTGCTGTCTGATTCAGAAGAGGCAAGGTGCCCGGAAGCCCGGTGCACGTCGGACAGATATTCTCGTTGGGGCTGTATTCACGATAGTTGCAATGGCACGAACAGAATAGCTTACTTTTCAAACCAGTAAGTTGGCAATGGATTTCCAATCCAATTTTGGTACTGTAATTAGATATCATAACGGAGATCTCGCCTGAATTTTGGATGTTCTTTCAAACAGTAAAGCTACGTCAAAAATCTTTTGTTCTTGAAAATCATCTGACATAATTTGGAGACCTATTGGGAGACCATTGCTGAAACCGGCAGGGATCGAAATTGCAGGCATTCCTGTGAGATTGGAAATAACGGTGTCAATATCCATGTAATAAATCTTAATGGGGTCACCTATTTTTTCACCAATTTTAAAGGGTAGTATGGGCATAGTAGGGGCAATTATAACATCGTATTTGGAATACAATAACTTAAATTCTCTTCTTAACAAGGCTCTTACTTTTTGAGCCTTAAGATAATATCGTCCATAGTACCCTGAAGAGAGAACATATGTGCCGACGATAATTCGTCTTTTGACTTCTTCGCCAAAATTACTTCTTACTTTAGCAAAGTATGAGTTCCATTCATATCCTTCAGGATCCAAATCGAATCCGTAGCGAATATTGTCGTACCGAGCGAGATTACTGCTCGCTTCAGCCATAGCTATAACATAGTATGAAGCAAGAGCAAATTCCAAAGAGTCTAAAGTTATTTCCTCGCAAATGCATCCTGCTGAAGAGAGTGTATCCATCGCAGAATAGATACATTTGGAAACTTCAGGTTGAGCATTGACGGTCAAATTATTTAGTAAGGCTATTCGAAGATGATTTCCATTTGATTCAACAGAATAGGGTGAAGCTACCGTGCGTGTGGTATCATCATTAGGATCTACTCCTGAAATTACGTTCATCAATCTGACAACACCAGATACCGTTCGCGCAATTGGAGCAATTTGCTCCAGGCTATTTGAATATGCTATTAAGCCATATCTACTAACCGAACCATATGTGGGCTTGAAGCCTACTACTGAACAAAAACTTGCAGGACATCTAACTGAACCACCAGTATCTGAACCTAACGATGCCGTGCATTCGGCCGCTGCAACAGCAGCCGCACTACCTCCCGATGACCCACCGGCGACATAGTCTAGATTCCACGGATTTCTTGTTGGTCCGAAATTACTGAACTCTGTTGTTGAACCCATTGCAAATTCATCTAAATTCAATTTTCCGATAACTATTGCATCGGATTCTTTCAATTTTCGAATTACTGTCGCGTCATAGGGTGGGACGTAATCCGCTAAAAGCCTTGATGCACATGTCGTTCTCANTCCTTTAGTGCTTATGTTGTCCTTTATCCCCACTGTGATACCTGCCAAATAGCCAACCTTCTCTCCCCTACGGATCTTGCTATCTATTCTCCTCGCAGATTCTACAGCATGATCAGTATTCACGCTCACAAAGGCCTTGATATCTGCATCCAGTCTTGCTATACGTTCCAGAATATGGGATACATAATCTTCAGCAGAAAAATGCTGATTTCTTATACCGTCTGTTACCTCATCGAGCGAGAGATCACATAGTCTACTCATTGTTTCACATCACTTTTAGGGCCCTTCAAATATCCATCCTTTCTATTTCTGGTTTTGGGAAGGACATTCTCGCCGAAATTCTTTGCTTCATCGATACGTAAGTTGCGAACCGACTTCGTTTGGTGAGTAGGTTCCAGAGTATCTAATGTTAGGCGATCTAGGATGTCGAACTGTTGAATAATTCGATCAATCTGAGATTCGTATTTTAATAGCTCTTCCTCTGAAAGATCTAATCTCGCAAGCCAGCCCAAATGCTTTATCTCGTCCTTTGAAACCATTTTCGATTTAATTCTCCTCGCTCACGGGGTTAGACGATCAATATCTCTTGGGTAGAATGTAGCATCTCGAATATTCTCGATATTCAGGAGTACCATCATGAGTCTTTCCAAGCCTACTCCAAAACCTGCATGAGGTGGTACACCATAATCAAAAACCCTAAGATGGTAATCAAACGATTCCGTGTTTAGACCTTGTTTTTTCATATTTCCTAAAAGAAACTCTTTCCTATTTATCCTGGTACTGCCAGATGAGATTTCAAGAGACCCGAACATTAGATCAAAAGATTCACAAAACCTGTCAGATCTGGAGGTTGGCTTTACATAGAATGGTTTTATAGCAGTTGGCCAGTCTACTATATAGTAGAAGGTATCGCTGTTGAAGACTTCATTTGAAAGACCCTTCATAATCTGAGGATTGATATCGTCACCCCATCTGATATGTTCGCCCTTTGCTTGAAGTTTGTCGATAATCTCATCGTACCTGTATCTTGGGAAAGGTGTCTTGATCTTTGGTAAAGTGCCATGCATACTTTGCAAATCAACCCGATGCCTGTCGTTTATCGAGTTAATAATATGTTTTATCATTGCCTCTAGTAAATTCATAAGGTCATTGTAATCTGCGAATGCCTGTTCAACATCGATCGAGGTTGCTTCTGATAAGTGTCTTTTTGTTCTTGAAGGTTCTGCCCTAAAAATAGGTCCAATCTCGTAGACGTTCTCAAAAGCCATTGTGAGCTGTTCCTTATACAATTGGGGACTTTGTGCCAAGTATGCCTCCTTATTGTAGTAAAAAATTGGAAACAAGGCAGCTCCCCCTTCCGTAGCTGTTGCGATCATTTTTGGTGTGCTTACTTCAATAAAGCCTTTCGCATCAAGGAACTCTCTAATTGAACAAAGTGTAGTATGGCGAATTCCAAACGCGCTTCGTAAGAAATTTCTCCTTAAATCTATTGCTCTAAGATCTAGTCGTGTATCGATACCTACCGTTGACTTATTTGCCTGGATGTTAAATGGTGCTGCTTGCTTAGCCAACGAGAATATTCTTACCTCATTAGGAATCACCTCTATTCCATTGGGCGATTTAGTTTGTGCTCGAACTTTACCTCTGACTCCCAATGACGTGTGATCTTTTATACGTGAGAGTTGATCGAGAACCTTGTCCGAACATTCGCCCCGTTTAGCAGTTACTTGTATTTCACCGAGTCTATCTCTTATTNTAACAAATTGAATATTTCCGTGACTCCTTGTGCTAGATACCCATCCCATCACAGTGATCTGTACGTCATTCAAAGTAGGAAGAATCTCCTTGGAGTAATGGGTTCTTCTCCAACCACCTAGTTCTTGTTCATGCAACAATTCGCTCAATTTCAAAACCTTGACGATGGTTAAACTTGTATTAGCAAGTTTAATTTATCTTTTCACGTTAGGTCTATTCAGCAGGTATGGTTTACCTCACTTCACAATAAAAAGNGGCNAACANGANAATTTAGAAATACGCATATATATTTATACTCAATATCTGGAAGCTGAGGTGAATTCTGGTGTCCATCGAGCATAGTGATTTGGGAAAGGAAGAAATGGTAAGACCTGCTGCTGACCCGGGAACTAACGTAAATGTTACAATCTCTATAGGCGACATTCGGGTCCAGTTTAATGGATCGGCAGATTCGGTTATAACTTCCGTGATATCATTTCTGACAAAACAAATTCCCACATTAGAGTTAGCAAGCAGGATTTCACTTAATTATACTATAACCGAGCTTATACAATCTTATTCAGATATCATCAAAATAACCCCAGAAGGTCCTAGGATAATTCCAATATTAGACGGGACAGAACTTAGAAAGTTCTCAGATAAACAAATCGTTGCTCTTCAACTGGTTGCTTCCCGCATCGCAAAGGGATTAGGCAAGATCGATGATGACAGACTACGTATGTCTGATCTACAATCAGCTACGGGTCTAAAGTCAAAATCAATTAGTTCAAGATTGTCCGAATTGGTTAAAATAGGATATGTACAAAGAGATGTCGTAAGAAATGGAGGTGAATTACCAGCATACCGAATCACCACCGCAGGAATCAGTTGGCTAAATTCTATCCTTGCAAAACGGAAAAAGAACCAAGGATAGGGATAGGTGTTCGAATGTAATTTGATATGTTAACGGAATGAGTTTATTTCGTTATTTTCTGTAAATAGACATAATTACGAGCAGTTCCATTTCGGACCATAATGCCTTCCCTAACCATGTCGGTTAGAGAATGCGAAACTGCCGTTCTGTCGTAGTTATAGCCCTTTCGCAATAGCTCTTCATGAATTTCTGCCAGAAGTCGCTGAGTCAAGAAGTAACCTTCTTCCCACAGAGTTTCCAGAAGTATTCTGCACGTCATACCCGTTTTATGTGGTGATTTTCTTTCTCTCCTAAATACCTCTTTACTTGGCGCCATAGCGTCTGTATCTATCAGCATTTTAATATTCTCTAGTTGATTTTGCAATTCAACAATAGATAGCGCATTCTTCTCATCCAATGGACTTGGATGATCGATACTATCAAGGACGTTTTGAACCACCTCCTTGACCTTGTCTTCAGAGCAAGATATTTCAACTTCCCATCCATTGTGCTTCAATCTGATTTTTACCTCATCCGTGTGTGCTGCTATTGGCGGGGAGCTATCATTCATGTTGAACAAGAAACGTTGGAAAAGTTCACACTGATAAACTTGTTCTTTTTCATCTTGCGCAAGATGCGCAAGATTAATAAACTTCGGCTCACAGATATTGTTGATCAACATGAATGCAAATGCGCATTTAGACTTCTATCTTGAAGCTGGTTGTATAGCAGAATTTGAAAATACTTTCAGAAAGTCAATGAAAACGTGTTTGTCGGATCACTTGAAGGATATTCTCAAAGGGAGAAGAATTATTTTCGATTCAATTGAACAAACGACTATTCCGATTGGACCTAATGGAGGTTTTGATCAGTGCAAGGTGACTCCCAAGGTGGTTCATCCAAACGAAAAGGTAACTTCCATCAGCGCAATGGATTCAAGTGTTTTACATTTAGCGAGGACTGAGGAAGGAAGGTTGTATGCTGCGAAAGCAGGAGTTGTAATCTCATCTGGTAGAAGAATTCGACGTCATTTCAGGTTGGGTCCCATACTCATCTATCTAACTGAGGAATTCTTGCATAATTCTAAGATAGATCATAATTTAGGAGATCTGTTGCTCGTTGACAGCAGCATCGCCAAACGTCTTATCAGAATCAGATTAGAGAGATCAATTCAACTAGTACTAACCAGCCGCCTGAGTAATTCAATAATACTAATAGATGGAGCCCTCAGACCCTCCGTATTTGAAGATTACAATTGTACCATCAATCGAGTAATTGAAATGTCTACTCTAAGCAATAATGATATCATTGGACTGTCCAAAAATACGAACATGACGATTCTTAATCAATTTGAAAACTTACTTAAAATATTGCCTTACTCAGCTTGCGCGGATACGAGCAGCGTGATTAAAAGTCTGACAAGAAACATGTTGGGAAATAATTTGCTAGTGAAGCTTGGAAAAAATGAAAATGAGTATGTGCTCCGAGCGGACATATGCTCTGCCAATGGCAATGATTTAGAATGCTTAGGAAGACTAATCGGAAATGACATACTCTCTCGTAGCTATCCAGAATCACTCAGAATTGCACATCACATTTCAACTTTCACAACTACTGAGGTCTCATCATTAAAGGGACTCATATCAAAGAGCTATGGTACAGAGGTGGTTGACCAAGCTGCTACTAGAAGGAACATTTTAGGGGTTTCATTTGTTTGAAAATTCTTCAAAAAACCAATGATGAATTGATACTCTTAGCAGTAAAATCAGAAATAGTCTCCAAAGGCGACTACTTCCTGATTGAAGATACGGAAGTGGAAAGGGATCTGATAGTTCAAGTGTACAATGAGGAGTATCTCTCGAACCAATCTATTATTGAGGACATTGTGAAAGATGAAATAATTCGAGCAACTAGTCCTGGANTAACATATGATCCGTTAGAAATAGGTTTATTATCAGGCGTAGTGCGTGATTCTAGACTTTTTAAAGCCAAAATAAGAGGTTCTTCCATTGGAGCAAAGAACAATATGTCAAGCGATATCACTTGGTTACCGTCGAGAGTAAATTCTAAGATCAGACGTCTCACAATTTCTGAACTAAATCAAATACTAAATAGGGGTGGCGAGTCTCCCATTTCGATCGGCTCCGTTGGTAATAGTCAAGATCCCTTCATCATATATGCTGAAGACCTTGATGGCAGGCTAAACATAATCGCTGGGAAGAAAGAATCAGGTAAATCACATTTATCAAAATTACTTGTAAAGTCCCTCTTAGAACATGGAGCATTTATCCTTGTATTTGATCTAAACAATGAATATACGGGATTAGGAATTAAGCCCAATGGATTGAGTTCAAATCTTCAATCAAAGGTCGTTCTTCTTGAACCTGGGAAGAACTTGCGCTTTTCATTGGAATATTGTGGCAAACCATCTGTATCTTCTATGCTCAAGAACGCTTTAGATATGCCGTCCACATCATTGCGTGAGTTCTTTAGAATATGGGATAATCTTTACAAAAGACGTGCACTAACATTAGAAGCGTTCTCGAATGCAATTAATAATTGGAATTTCAATGATCTCGTTCGTGACGCGTTAATCTCAAGGTTTCATTCCATTTATAGTTCAAAACTATTTCTCAATGACGAGAAAAATGATGAATATGAAGGACTNAGATTCGAAANTATNATTTCCAATAATCNTCATGGACTGGCAATGATTGTGAATTTAGGAACCTTTGCACCAACGATTAGACACATGGTCGTCGAGTTGATACTAAACAAATTAGTTGAGTTGCTCGGAAACAATGCCATCCCGCCCATATTTCTCTTTGCAGAGGAAGCTCATCTATATATCAAAGATACTTANTGGGACGACATTATCACGAGAATGCGTCACTTTGGAATCTATTCTACCTTTATTACTAACCACCCGGAGGCATTAGGAGAAGGGATTTTGAGGCAAGTAGATAACATATTCTTGTTCAATTTCGTAAATGAATCGGACTTGGAAAGAATTTCTAAAATNTCCTTAGTTGATAGGGATACGATAAAGTCGATTGTTAGAACTCTTCCTCAGAGGTACTCACTCTTAATCGGAAAAATGGTTCAGGAACTACCGATAGTAGTTAAGGTTCCTCAATTGGATATCAAAACCTACGGAGAAACTAAAAGATTTTTTAGAAGGAAGAGCCCTACCCTTTTATCTTCTAAATAACCGCTTCGTCACCGCGTTGTTTTGTTCCTATATCTATCGTATCGCTTACAGGTGAGATGAATATTTTTCCATCTCCTGCTGAACCAGTACTTACCGAGTCTAGTATCGCGTTAACCACATTTTCTACCTGAGAATCAGGAACTACTGTAACGATATTCGCACGGACTGAAAATTCAGATACAAACCTACTTGTCCCTCTTCCGCTTTCAACGATGGGCTTCTCACCCTTACCTCTGCCTTTTGCTTCGAGTATGGTACATCCGCCTATACCCGCCTTCTTGAAGGCTTCGCTTACAGCGCTAATCTTTTCATTAGGTATAATTGCCTCAATCCGCTTCATAGGCTCGTATAAATTAGTTCACGATATAAGGTTTTCAAACTATATTTGTGATATAATAAATAAAAGTAAAATTTGATATGGCGTGAAATTATCACAGAAATCGGCTATATTATACCAAATGAATTAGTTGGTTTTGTCAAACATTCTTTTGACCTTCTTATTGACTGGATTGCTTTGTATGTACAGTGCCAGAGCATCAATCATTGGTTTCATTTTAAAGACTTCGGGGACAACATCTACCACTACACCGTTCTTGTCTAGCTCCCTAGCCGTCGAAGGTCCAACCGCCACGACTATCGTGATTGAGTTTAGTGAGTTTTGTAATTCTTCCCATAATTTGTGTCTCGTTGCAAAATTAAGCAGTCCTCTAACTGAAGGCGGGCTTGTAAAGGTTATTGCATCAATATTTCCAAGTCTTATATCCTCTACCAGATTTGCAATCTGGGCTTCATCACTCAGGAAGGATTTAAAACCCATTCTCTCGAGAATTTTAGTTTCTTTAAGATCGTTTATTTCAGAATATCTATACACAAATACTTCAATAATGCTGTTTTTCAATCTTTCAAGTCCATCAACTAATTGTCTGGAAGAAGCGCCATGCCAGATTATTGCGATTTTCTTCGCCGTCACTCCCATACTTTCGAAGAGCTTTAGAACTCCAGTAGATGTATGATCTAAATTAGGGATTAAAATAGGTCTCAGGCCGAAATTAAATAAAGACATCTGTGTTTTTGGACTTCGTGCAACCAGCATTGTATTTCTGAGCATATTAATCAGTAGTTCCTTCTTCCCAAGTTCTGAGGACAAATCGATTAGCGAGTACACACTCGGACCAGTCATAAACACGACAAAGTCTGGTCTATTTTCCTTGGCAAGTTCTATAAATCGAGATACTTCTAGAAGTATATTTTCCTCTCTCCTGATCCCTGTTGTCGGCGCAATGTAAGGCCTCCCTCCAAGTGATTTTATGACCTGGGCTAACTCACCTGCCCTCCTGCTAGCTGTGACTGCAATCTTTAGGTTCGAGAGGGACAATCCTTTATTTCTTGCTAACCTGATCTCCTAATGTTGTGCATCATCATTAGATCTTCTTCGAAAAGCAGCAAGTTCTCAGGAATAGCCAATTCTATAGGATCTTTTAGCGATAGCGGCTTCCCAGTTTCTGGAGAAACATAGGACTTCTTTCTGTTCCAGACCATAGAATTAAAATTGATAATTAGCTGGGTATATTTAGAGTATTTAGCGTAGTCACCCTCTACTTCCGGTAGTTTACAAAAATGGATGCTTTCATTGACATTGCTATACATGATCGTCCAGATCTCCTCGGTTATATACGGACAGATAGGGGCAAGCAGTGTAAGGATTGTCGTCATACTTTCATGAAGGGTATAGATCGCAGAAAGCCGGGATTGACTGGAATCGTCAAGATAAGCCCTCCACTTGACCATCTCAATGTAATGAGCTGCAAAAACATTCCAAGTGAATTCTCGGATAGCGTTCGACGGAATAAAGAAGTTAAAATCAGAATATCCCTTCTTGCATTCCTCAACGAGTTTCTGCAATTCCCCCAGCAGCCACATGTCACTTGGAGCTAAAGCTGTTGGCTTTTCAGTTAGATTATCAAACGTAGAAATGAACCTTGCAACATTCCATAGTTTGGACAAAAAGTTCTTAGCGATTGATATCTTTTGTTCAGAGCACCGGAAGTCATAGCCTAAATTACATTCTGAAGCCGACCAGAATCTGAATGCATCCGCCCCATATGTATTGATGATGGGTGAAGGATCCATTACATTACCTCTGCTCTTACTCATCTTCTCACCTCTTTCGTCAACTCCAAAACCCATTATCCAGGCCTTTGACCAAGGCAATTTACCTGTCAACTGAATACATCGCAGCATAGAATAATATAGCCAAGTTCTAACGATGTCCTTTGCCTGAGGTCTAATCGAACTGGGGTAGGGATGGCGTATCCCTTCTGATTCCCCGTATTTACTTATGTATATAGGAGTCAAGCTAGAATCCATCCAAGTATCGAATGTCCGATCTTCCCCAACAAATTTCCCTGCTCCGCAACTGGTGCATTTATCAAAGGGAGGATCCTCTTCCCAAGGCCTGTAATACTTGCCTGGGGGTGGTAGGTTGGGATAATTGCAATTCACGCAATACCAGATAGGAATCTCTGTACCATAATAACGTCTCCTTGAAATGGGCCAATCAGTTGCGATCGAATCCAACCAATTCATTAGAATTTGTCTGTGAATATCAGGATAAAACCTGAGGTGTGCTGCCAGCTGCTTAAGTTGTGGAACATACTCAATTTGTTTCAGGTAATAGTCTTGCAAAGGAACAATCTCCACTGGAGTTTTGCTTCTCTCGCATAAAGGGGTTCTATGCATGATATCCTCAGTTTTTTGCAGAAAGCCATTAGTCTTCAAATCGGAAATTACCCTGGCTCGGGCTTCTTGAATGGAAAGGCTAGCATAATGGCCAGCTTCGGCTGTAGTGCGACCATAGATATCTGTAGCGACAATTTCCTTCAGTCCTAATTCTCTAAATAATGAAACATCATTCTGATCCCCGTAACTGCAGACCATAACTGCGCCAGTTCCAAATTCCGGCCGAGCTGAGTGATGTGCATAAACCGGTACTTGTTTGTCGAAGAGAGGAATAGATACCCTCTTCCCTATGATCTCCGTATAGCGATCGTCATTCGGATTCACTATAACGGCCTGACAAGCAAAAAGCAATTCTGGTCTAGTTGATGCTACCACTATGTCCTTTGTTTTATCCTTTGTTCTAAAATTCATGTATACAAGCTTGGTAGGTACTTCCTCGTATACGATTTCAGCATCTGCTATTGTGGTACCGCAGTCAGGGCACAGATTATTAGGCCTATTAGCAATGTAGATCATCTCCCGATTCCACAAGTCGATGAAAGTACTTTGGGTTAGCGCCCTGAACTTGCTTGAGTCAGTTCTATAATAATTCTTGAAATCTGCACTTAATCCAATCGACTTCATAATCTCAATCATTTCCTGTTCCAGTTCGTCCAAAGCGCTCTTGCACAATTCTAAGAATTTTCTTCTATCTGTTTTCCTCATCCTAATTTTGTATTTCTTTTCCGTATAGATTTCGATTGGAAGACCATTTCGATCGATACCTATTGGAAACAAGACGTTGAAACCGCTCATTCGCGCGGACCTAGCTATCATATCGATCTGCGCGTAGTGTGCAGCTGCTCCGATATGCCATGGCCGACCTGAAGGGTATGGGGGAGGAGTATCAATCACAAAAGGGACTTGCCCTCGAGTGATTATGGTGTTTTCAATTCTAGCACTATCCCATTTTTGACGAATTTTCACTTCATTAGC
>JGI25405J52794_10000066_pt1 | contig 11648 bp, 11 predicted proteins | sample TabmetS3T2R1_FD_52794 | JGI IMG/M metagenome (IMG submission 52794) | reverse complement strand
CCACTGAAATGCTTTCTCACCGGATCTACTATTTTATTTAAGTAGATGGAAACAGCACGCTTAAGATCAGCTGGATGAAGACGCCTGTTCTCGAAATCATTTTTTAGTTTAGTGTAATTATTGTAAGATATCGTTCCCCCATATTTTGAGGGCCTCTCTACCTCGAGTTCGGAAAACTCATGAAGAATAACGTACCGAACTATCTCTAGCACTGGATTATTGATAGAATCGCCTGCTGGACAGTAAGCCATTCCAATCTTACGGTTAATGGTGTCAACGTCGTCATGAACAAGTATGCTGCCGCGTGGGTTACTCTTGCTCATCTTGCTTCCAAGCTTCCTGTTCCCAATTCTCGAAGCATGCTCTTCCAGGTGGGTAGGGTCATCCAGGCCAGGAAGTAGATGATGATGAACCGCAACAGGCATTTTCCATCCCAATTTCGGAAAGATTTCTCTTGCTAACATGTGGATCTTCCGTTGATCCATTCCAGCGTGAACAATATCTGATCCTAGTGACCTTATATCTATCGATTGCATCGATGGATAAAGCAATTGGGAAAAGTCCAGACTGTCTTTCTTGGTCCTTCCCATGATTGTAAGTGATCTCATAATCCTGGCAAGAGTTAGGTGCTTGCCAAATAAGATTAGGTCATTCCAGTATTCATAACCTCTTTCACGATACATTTCGCTCCCTAAAACTACATTCAAGCCCGGACAAACGAGCTTGAATGCTTCAGCATAGTACTCAGATAGACGGCTTATCTTACTCCAGTTCCCTCCGAGCTTATTATTGATATAGGTATGCCAATCAGCCAGAAAAAGGGTGCATTCTACACCAGCTCTCATAAAGTCATTTATCTTGAATCCTGTGAGTATGAGGCTCCCAAGATGCAATAATCCTGAAATTTCTATGCCGATATAATGCTTTGGAATAGAGACATTCAGAAATACATTAGATAATTCATCCTTTGTAATGACCTCCTCTGTAGGTTCTCGCGTAACTAGACTGAGACGTTCTTCGAGATCCATATTGATAGGTGCCAAATCTCAAATGCCTTATTAACGTCTTGCGTTGCACACTAAAAATTATCTAGGCCCCCAAAAACTGTGAATTTGGAATCAGTAGAGCTACCTTAAAATTGATATTTCTGTTGATAATCTTGATCTGCGAGGTACTCATCGTGCCCTACAGCGAAGAACAGATCTATAATGCTATTCACTCCTTATTGTATTTCAGATCACGGACTATTTCCCCACACCATGAAAGATTCAGCTTTCCGTTTTTTAGTGGGACGTTTTTCGTCTATCGTAAGATTGATGTGAATCGAATTGTTACGATCGCGAAGACGGTTGCGCAGTATCCGTCATATTTGGATGTTGGATGCGGCTACGGCGAATTCCTTACGAAGATAAGGAACTACATACCGGACGCGCTAGGTATGGAATTAGATCCGAGGATCTTCTACTACATGGGAAAGTATGTTCCGTCTTATATTAAGATCTGGGATCCAAGGTGGGGATTGGATCACGATTTTGATATTATCTTTGTAGGCTGGATGGAACCAGGCACAGACTTCCGAGACGAAATTTCAAAACATACAAAGGTTATAGTTACAACTTTGGATCAAGGTTTGAGTTTAGCCGCCGAATACGAGGGCCATGGCTTCGAGCTCATAGCATGGTGGAGATCTCCATCCTGGGAAGATGTAAACATCGAGATAATGAATAGGCATTACACGCGAATTTCAAATAGAGGTTTAGAAAAACTAACCGATCTAAGAGGAGCTCACAATCTATGGTATATCTACAGCAGCGACAAGGACACTTCTGAAAAAATAAGACGGAACTTAGCCTTAATTTCTAAGGAAGAAAGACCCGACCTGAATGAAAAATATGATTACGAAGAAGTACTAGATGAGTGCGGATTTGGATTTCATCAAGAGCTACCCACATCAGCTAATGGTTTGCATGAAAAACTTTGGGAAATAAGATATAGTTAATTTTGCACGAGATTTTTATAGCAAATCACTGCCCTAGTTAAAATGAAAGACTTAAAAATTCAATCTGCCGAAACTAACCCAGTTGAAATTAACAGTACTTGGTGCAGCAAAAGAGGTAGGGAGATCAGGGTTTCTGGTTGACTCGGGAGACAAGAAAATCCTAATGGACTATGGCGTTCTCCTCAAAAGAGATCGAGAACCCGCTTTTCCCCTCCATGTGAAACCAAAAGATATTGATGCAGTGATATTGACTCATGCGCACCTAGACCATTCTGGTTTTGTACCTTCCTTATTTCTATCCGATATCATAGGGCTCCAGGCACTTGGAACAGCTCCAACCTTTGATTTATCTTACCTCTTAATAGAGGACATGATAAAAATCTCAGGATTCTACCTCCCTTTTGAATATTTGGATGTTTTGAATATGAAAAACCACTCTAGAGAATTGCACTATCGTGAACCATACCATATAGATGGGGTACAGATTAGTTTGTTCGAATCGGGCCATGTTTTGGGAGGAGCAACAATAACGATATCACATGAAAACAAGACGATCTTCTATACTGGTGATATAAACACTAGAGGTTCGAAATTACTGAGGCCAGCCGACCTTAACGTGGGTGAAATTGATCTTATGATCATTGAAAGTACTTACTCCCAGTCAGAGCAGACTCCAAGAGAAGAATCCGAACGCGAGCTATTGAACTTCGCTAATGGGATAATAGAGGACGGGGGAACAGTTTTTATTCCAGCCTTCTCAGTGGAGCGAGCTCAAGAAATTGCTTGCGTCCTACAAGCACACAATTTCCCACACAAGGTAGTGATGGACGGGATGGCTCTAAAGGCCAACGAGATAATGCTGAAACATCCGTCATTTTTGCGGGATCCAGATACCTTCAAGGAGGCTATAACCCAAGCTGAATGGATAAAAGGTTGGAACAGGAGGAAGAAAGTTGTGAATGAACCGTGCGTCATCATTTCGCCAGCTGGAATGTTAGTTGGCGGATCTGCTGTGCACTATATGCAGGAGCTGTGCAAGAGTGAAAGAAATGGAATTGCTCTTGTATCATATCAAGGAGAAGGGACTCCTGGGCGAATGTTATTGGAGAGGGGTGTTTCAAGTTTTCAGGGTAGATTGACTAAATGCCATGCAGCCGTTAGGCAATTTGACTTTTCAGGTCACAATAGCAGGGCCGAACTGTTTGAGATATTGAATACGGTTAAGGGATCTCCAGAGGTTCTTACTGTTCATGGTGATGGAAAGGCCTGCACTGAATTCGCACGTGAGATTCAAGAAAAATATGGCTACAAAGCCCACGCACCCGAAGCAGGGGAGGTAGTACAGGTCTGAAAAGCGGTAAGTACACTTGGTAACAGAATGAAATCCCATCTGGCAAATTCAATTCAGTTAGTAGAGGCAACAAATTCTTCAAGTTTATCCATGGCCCTTTCTAGCACTTCTTCGGTTGGAAGATATACTAGCCTAAAATGGTTCGACCCGTAGGCATTTCCGAACCCCGAACCATAGACACTGATAACACCGGTTCTACTTAGGAAATCCAAAACGAAACTTTTATCATCCCTCCACCTGGGGGCCAATTCAAGTTTGGGAAATACATAGAACGCACCTCTTGGAGTAGAACAGGAAATTCCTTCGATAGCATTCAATCGCTTCACAATGAAATCACGTCTTCTACGCAATTGATCAACCATAGTGCGAATGTGANCTTGAGGTCCACGCAAAGCTTCAACAGCTGCCATTTGAACGGGCAAGTTTGAGGATATTCTTACTCTTGCTAGCTTGGGAAGATTTTCTCGTAACTCGTTGAGCTTTTCAGTATTGCTGTTCATGCAAACGTACCCACATCTCCAGCCAGTCATCAAATATGCTTTTGAAAAGCCATTAAGTAATATTACCGGGANGTCAGAAGCAACTTTCCCAATACCTGTAAACGANTCTTCGAAGACAATCTTGTCATATATCTCGTCACAGATAAAATAAAGATNGTGTTCAGCTGCAACATCAATCAGCTTCTTGAGGCTCTTGGCATCAAACACTTCTCCAGTGGGATTATTCGGGCTTATGATACAAATGGCTATGCTTCTAGGAGTAATCTTCGAAACAAGATCATCAATATCTGGAGTTCCATCTGGAAATATTCTGAATTCAACGGGAGTACCGCCATAGAATTTAGTGTATGAGGAATATGGAGGATAATATGGCCCAGGCATCAAAACTTCTGAATTCGAATCAACGATTGATGCAAGTACCATATCAAGACCCTCTGAAACACCATTTGTTACTAAAACATCCTCTTCTTTAGTGTAAAAGCCCTTCGAACGTTCCTTCTCGACGATTGCTTGTCTTAGTTCAGGTACACCTTCAGATTCGGCATAGTAATTATTGTCGTTCATCACAGCCTCGATTAAGGCATTTTTGATATGGTCTGGTGTTTTAAACCCAAACTTTACTGGATCGCCTATGTTGAGGTAAATCAATTCATTTCCTTTCTTTTCATATTCTCTAGCACGCAGCATAATGTCTCGGATCGCATATTCTACGCCGCTGGTCCGCATTGAAATCTTCATGCCGCCATTGTACCTGTAATTTGACCAAAATAAAATGTTATTTGTCATGAAAGAACTTGATTTTGTGACAGTTGGATGATTTTCCTATCGATTAGGTCTAAATATGAAAGTGTTCATACTTTTTATTTAACCCGCTTATCATTAACCATTACAAGGGTCCGTAGCGTAGTCAGGATATCGCAGCGGTCTTCGGAACCGCAGATCGAGGGATCGAAGCCCTCCGGATCCGTTGTGCGTTGTGTCCAGAAAAAGCCCCCTGTTGGTGATGTTCAATCTCTAGTGGAATATATGTACATACCTATTTCATTCTACAAATTGATCAGTGGATGCCTTCAAATTGACCAATATACTTTTGATATTCTACCAATTCAAAAGGAATTTTAAATTGATTATGCCATAGCTAGCTTGTAGGTAAATAATATGAACGTCCTAAAACTGAGATGTGAGACACTGGCTCCTGACCAATAGATAAATATCAAAACCTAAATAGTTCATCTGAACCGCCTTTTCAGGGAGGGGTCGTTGTCTAGCATGGTATGATGCCAGCCTCGGGCGCTGGAGTTCGCCGGTTCGAATCCGGCCGACCCCAAATTTTGGAGGACTGGGAGTAAAAATAGGGAGTGTTAATTATATTAACGACGTAAGTTGTGACACTGATTATAGAACTAGATCTAAACTGTAATCGACCTACTTCGCAACTTCTAGATTTAAATATCCTCTGATGTGTATCAATTCTGATGTCTGACACACAACCGCAACAGAATCAACAAGTGTTTAAGGAGGGCCCTCGGGACGCGATATATATTGGGAAGAAGCCATTGATGGCGTACGTAACTTCAACTCTCATACAATTGGCTAACCAGCCAAAGGTTACCATAAAGGCCAGAGGATTAAGTATAGGAAGAGCGGTCGATGTATCGCAAATCATTCTAAAGAGGATGGAAAACGCAGGATATACAATAGGCGATGTGAGAATAGGATCAGAGACCGTACACTCGGAGGACGGGAGAACTAGGAACGTGTCAACAATAGAGATTGAAGTAAACAGAGCCTCTTAATCTCCGCCATTTTTGTTGCTTATTTTTATCACGCTCATCTACTTTGTCGAAGAATGCTGCGATTTATCTTGCTCATCTAAACCCCGTAACGGAATCTCATTCTAGTATAATCTCCCGTTTATGTAAGGACTATCAGGTATATTTATTTCCAGTCAGGTTTGTGAACAAAAACCGGGAATTAAATACGAGGAGCTTTCCATTCAGCTTTGAAGCTAGAAAGTCCATGGTAGAGGAGTTATTTGGAGATTCAGTGAAGATATGTTCTGCATATACTTTTCGCGCTCCATTTTTAAGGTATCTACCTCCACTTATTTCCCCTTACTCATGGACAATGAGAAAGGAGATTTTGGAAAGCATTGTTGAAAATGAATTTTTTTCCTACACTGGGGATAGAGCGGAATCCTGGATGCTGAAAATATATGGCTTAAGACCTATGTTAGGAAAGAGGTTAGAAATTTCAGGTACATTTGTGCGAGACCTTTTGTACCGTGATGCAAGTAGTTATACAAAAAGGGAAAGTGACGGAAGAGAATCCTGGCATGAATATGTTCCTCCTCAAGTAATTGAAATCATATAAAAATTGGGCTAGAGTCGAACAGTATGCTGATGCTGATGACATGACAGTTAGACTTTTTGGGATGAAATTTCCCCAAGAAGGACTTCTATCCTCATAGAACATATTTATATTAGACAGGGAGACGTTGCGTTGGATGAAAACGAAAGGCGCAGAATTCATTTGGCTGGACGGAAAATTTGTAAAGTGGGAGGATGCTAAAGTACCTATCTTTACACACGCACTGCATTATGGAACAGCAATTTTTGAGGGAATTCGTGCTTATTCGTCTAAAGACAACAAGCTGTATATATTCAGACTCGCTGAGCATATGGAAAGACTTCACCGATCCGCTCAGGTATATCGTATTACCGTAAATTACTCAGCCAAGGAACTCTGTGATGCTACTGTGGAGTTACTGAGGCGAAACAATATCTTTGAATCTTGTTACATCAGACCTCTAAATTTCGTAGGCTTACACGGAATTGACTTGAATGTGACGGTCGATTCCCCAACTTATTGCGCGATAATTGTTTTTCCATTTGCAAGGTATTTCAGTGAGGAAGGAATTAAAGTAGGTGTTTCGTCGTGGCGAAGAATAAATGATACATCCATTCCTCCAATGGCAAAAGCGTCAGGTAACTATCTTAATTCTGTTCTCGCTACTCAAGAAAGCAAAAGACATGGATTTGACGAATCCATCATGCTTGACCAAGAGGGTAATATTAGCGAGGCTCCTGGGGAAAATATCTTTCTTGTGAGAGATCACTCGATCTACACACCTTACATAGGAAACTCTGCCCTTGAAGGCATTACTCGAAATACTGCATTTGAAATTGCAGCTAATTTAGGGTATAGTATTGTTGAACGACCCATTTCTAGGACTGAGCTCTATATGGCCGACGAACTTTTTTTGACTGGTACTGCGGCTGAAATAGTTGGTATCCTGAGTGTTGATGGACATCCTGTAGGTGATGGCAGGGAAGGCCAAATTACAAGGCGAATTCGACAAGCGTATTCCAAGATAGTTACCGCAGAAGAACCCAGATTTTCAAGTTGGCTAACTAGTGTATGGTAGCCTCGAAATATTCAGATCTAAAAGTAGCTGTTATAGGTGTCGGCGGATGGGGAAAAAATCATGCAAGAGTCTTGAACAGCCTCGGTGCATTGAGAGCTGTTTGCGACATGGATGTGAAACGCGGTACTGAGATATCGGAAAAGTATAATGTGAATTGTTATACATCTCTTGATAAATTGGTACAAGAGGAGCAAAACCTAGATGCCTGTTTCATATGCACCCCAACTAAGAGTCATTATCAGCTCGCGAGCAAAATAATCGGAAGGGAAATAAACCTTTTTGTGGAGAAACCACTCTCGTTTTCGTCGAAGGAATGTGATGATCTTGTTAATTTGGCACGAAATAAGAAAATAATCTTGACTGCAGGGTACATCGAAAGATATAATCCTGTCGTTAGAGATGTCAAGAGGATAATCCAGAACAAGAGGTATGGCGAACCATTGATGATGGAGTTCCACAGAGAAAATAGAATGCCAGTACATATTACTGATGTTGGAATAATTTACGATACATCAGTTCATGATATAGATACTGCGATGTATCTCTTTGACAGTAAACCAAACGTGGTATTTGCTCGGACGGGAAAAAAATTTCATGCCTTCGAAGACTTTGCCACTATCATGTTGGGATTCGAAGATCAAAAAGTGGCTATTATTGCGTCAAACTGGATCACACCTAAAAGAGTGCGAAGTTTTAGTGCCGTCTGTACTGATGGTATTATAACAGGGGATTTTATCAGTCAGGAAATTAGGTTGGATGATACGGAGGCGACTACGATACCAAGAAGGGAATTTAAAGAACCTTTATTTGTAGAGATAACTTCCTTCCTTGATTGTGTAGCCGGAAATCAGGATGTTGGTGATACATTAGTATCATCAATTGAGGCAACGCGTGTGACCAAAGTGGCGGAATCTGCAATATTATCTAGCAATACTGGTTCGCCGATATATTTGGACTTTAAGGAGAGGTAAATGGTCATGAGAAAATCACTACTTGAGATTCTCGCTTGCCCTATTGACAAGCATAGCCCTCTTGAGCTTTATGAAATCAATACACATCAGGCGAAAGAATTTGCTTCAGGTATTCGAAGCGAAAATGAACAAAGTTTGAAAGAACAAGATACCAATGATACCACATATGATAACGTTATAGTCAAGGAGGGTGTTCTTTTTTGCAGTCGTTGTTCGAGGTTCTTCCCGATAATAGATGAAATCCCTGTCATGTTACCTGACGAGCTTCGAGAAAAGGAAAAAGATCTACAATTCTTGAAAGAATGGGAAGCAAAGATACCCAGCAAGATACTTGATAATGGAGTACCTTGGCACATCGATCGAAGCAAAACTTGAAACAGAAAGGACATAAGCCAAGATGGACAGCTAACATATTCGGTGACTAACACTGGGATTGGTCGTGTTAACCATACCGGTTTTTTTATGCTCTCAATTGACAATTTTACATCCAAAACACGAATCTGACATTGCAGGATAGATACTACTCAGTGTCATATCAAATTACACATCCTGCCTGCTGTACTGGGCTAATTCACCCCATTACGAATTACGTTGGCAGTCCTGTTTGGCATGTCCGATCAGAATGATTTTATCCATTGACCATAGCTTCACATACTGGATTTGCCTTCATGATTATCAAATCGAGGTTATGACTATCTGTTCTAGAAATGGCACCAAAGTCGTCCTTCGAGCAAGCTATGACGACCGTGTTCTTATCAGTTGGATAGATATCTAGTGAAGTACCAGGTCTTCGTTCCACATCGCCAATGTAGTCCTTTAGCCTCGACTCCATTGTGGAAAATAATTCAATCTTGTCTCCTTTCATTTCGTTCTGGTCAAGAGTCCAAGCAATAATTACCCTTGTCCGACTTGCCTTTAGTTCAGCCGTCTTTAAGACCAATCTCAGTCTGTCTATCAAATGCTTAACATATCCCTCAATTCCTTTGATGGTACCATTCACCAAGTATGCCAAAGGACCAGCTCCCGAAAGGGATGAAGCAACGACACGAAGATCGTACAATCCATTTGAAATTTCGTCGATGTATAATTCACCATATTTGTTCTGAAGTACTTGAGAGGGAAACCCTGAAGAACGTGTTTGTTTGCATACCTCGAGGGTGCTAGCTAAGCCGGTATAATGCTCCAAGATTCTAATAACGTGGGCAAGCTCCGCTGAATAGATATCAACAATATTTGAATCCCCTGTTTGGGGCTGATCTTGAATAAGGCCTAACAGATGGAGATCATTCTTGTTTGACGATGACGATCCGACCAAAAGATCTGGTTGGTGAAGTTCGGAAAGAGACGTAATCGGCATGTAATAGTAATAAACGTCTCGCCCTATCACAAACCCTGTCAAGTGCTCAATTAGTGCAATATTCTCGGTGTTGCCCCCCACTCCGGTAGGAAGGGTAAATACAAATGATGTCCCAGGACTTATGGACCTTGCGACGTCTCTTAGTTTTGAGGAAATGTCCGCCCTTACATCCTGACCAGTCTTCCGAACCTTTGGAGAAAAGAATACATATGACGCCATTTTGATGGCGACATCCACAGGCTGTAGCTCGAGCAATGGCTCGTCCTCTAAAAGGGAGCTTACTGAAGGATATGTCCTAATTATTTCGGGCTTGAGCATTATAGCCATTCGTGCGGATTCGTCGATCAAGGACACATTATGTCCTCTAGTTGCAATTGTGGAGGCTATTTTATAACCTTCAGTACTGAGTCCGTATACAACCACTGGTTTAGATGCTGTTTCTAGACTCAAACCGGATTCGCCTCCCCTCAAACATAGGATATCGCTGCTATGTAAGAGTTAAAGAAAAGTCTTTTCTATTCATGACTAGTAGTCTATCACATATTCTATGAAAGTATGGCTTGATATTTTGACTCCCAAACAGGTTATGTTTTTCAAACCTTTAGTTGATTCTCTCATGATAAATGGTCACGATGTTCTTTCTACTTCAAGAGATTACAGAGAAGCCATTGAACTTGCGAGAATAAGGAATCTTGAATTAGAGGTGGTTGGCAAACATGGAGGAGAAGGTAGGTACGACAAGCTAAGAGCAAGTGCATCCCGTGTATTTAAATTGGCAGAGGTAGTACAAGCGTTTGAGCCAGATCTGGCAATCACATTCTCATCACCAGAAGGAGCTCGGGTGTCTTTTGGACTTGGAATCAAACATTATTGTTTCAGCGATTCTCCTCATGCTACAGCTGTTTCGAAGCTGACGGCTCCACTGACAGATTTGCTGTTTTGTCCATGGATAATCCCGTATTCTGCATGGAATAGGTTCGGTTTACCAAAGACAAACATCGTAAGATATAAGGCGTTAGACCCTGTAGCGTGGCTTAAACGAGGTACTGGCCAACCCTCCTCACATCCCACAGGTTTGATCTACGGGAAAGGAGATAAGAAGAATATTTTAGTGAGATTGGAAGAATCAAAGGCAGCTTATTTGACTGAGAGTTCGGCTAAAAAGAATGGGTACTTTTTCCTTGATAGTTTAGTTAAATCAATCCATGAATTGGCGAACATCGTTGTAATCTGCAGATACTCAGATCAGGTCACGAAGGTCAATGAGAGGTATCAAGATAAAGTTTCTGCTGTAGGAAACGTTATCGATGGGACAGCTGCAATAAATTCTTGTGACCTATTCATAGGAGCTGGGGGAACGATGACTGCTGAGGCTTGTCTCATGGGCAAGCCTGCTATCTCTATAGCTCCTATTTCATTTTACGTAGAAAGGTACTTGTTAAAAACGGGATTACTATTAAAGGCGTTAAAGCCAACTGATCTAGTAAAATTTACTACAAAGACTCTCAGTGATCCTAGTAGATCCTCCGATCAAAAACATAATGCAAAGCTCATTATGGAGAAAATGGAAGACCCTATCCAGACCGTGATGCGATATATTTTAGCCCACCAGTAACATTATTAAAGTTATATTCCTTCAATAGTGGGAGCCCGGAAGCCCGGTAGGGTGTATCTAGTCCACGCCGAATGTAGTGGCCAAGCATAGAGGCCTTTGGAGCCTTTGACCCCAGTTCGAATCTGGGCCGGGCTATGCTTTCTTACCTATTAGAAGATATCATGTCCTTAAATTATGTAGGCATTTAGAATTCGCCAACCGATTAACTACGACTTTGAGTCAAATGTATACGATCTGACAATTTTAGATAGATCGTCGTACGCTTTGTCAACAGCCTTCTTCCTCTTTGCTGTTCTGTCTCTGAAGTTCATTAGNCTTATTTTGTTGTGATGAATCATTTCAACTTGCTCTGAGTGGTTTGGTGAACCTTTTGATTTCCTCAANNCTAACACGTTCTCGGCNCGACAAGNAACAATTATTTNTTTTAA
>JGI25405J52794_10000064_pt1 | contig 11852 bp, 11 predicted proteins | sample TabmetS3T2R1_FD_52794 | JGI IMG/M metagenome (IMG submission 52794) | reverse complement strand
CACTCGCGGTGGCTGCCTCTGCCTGAGGGATAGTCGGTAGAGGCACAGGGGCCGTTACCGCTGACCCAACGAGTGGAGCCATAGGGGTGATCTTGAGTAAAGAGGAGTCTGGTGGTAGATGGAGTAGAGACCCAGACAGGCCATCCCAGGCATCCTGCTGGCCCACGGACGTTTGTGCGCTGAACGGGCTCAGCGGTAGCGGTAGTGTCTCTCGGGCTACCTCATGCCTCTCGCCAGCGGTGGCGAGGGAAGTCTGCAGGAGCCCAGGGTTGTCGAACTGCGCCTCTGCTGTCGCCAGGATGCTGTCTCTAGAGAAAGAGGGCGTCGTAGCGGGCAACGGTGCGCCTGACGGTGTACCCAACTCAACTATCGGTGTGGAGACGGACAAGGCAGCGGTTGGCTGGGTCATGAAAAATCCACTCAAGTCCTGCATACTCTCCTGCCGATGAAGAAGCCAGGAGAAGTGCTCCGGTGCTCCTGCTGCCGCAGGAGAGGGGCCGGTGTCCTGACCATCCAGCGCAGAGAAAGTGAGTTGTCCAATGGCTTGTGCTCCGTCTGATACCATACCAGATGGCAGATTGACCTCTCCTGTTTGCCCCAGCGCTGGTGCGGTATCACAATCAGGAGTTAGTCCGAGCGGAAGTTCCCCGACAGGGCGCATGCTCACTAAGCCGAACCCCTCTGTCCCTGGCGCGGAGGCTACCGGCGAGAGATTGACTGGTGTGCACGACTGGAATATGTTCATCAAGGCTTGCAACACACTCTCGAGCGCGAGACGCTCTGCCTCCTCCTGGTCAGGAAGCGAAGTGGTGTGCTGCTCGATTTCTGCGAGAAGTGCACCAAAACCGCCCTCTTCCTCCCTGATGCCCTGGCTCTCCTGTGGAGGACTCAATAATGCCAGCAAGGCACTACTCGGTATAATCATCGTTTTTCCTTCACGGGAGTATGCTGGGTCTCCTGTTGCCGCTGCGTGGCCAGGCGTTCACTCAGCTTTGCCGCCACTTGAGGCGAGATGGAGGCGAGAATCTGTCCCGCTTTTTTCTCTTTCATCTGATAGAGTAAGCGTGTTGCAGTGTCCTCGTTGAGCCGTTCAAATAGGGAAGAGACCTCCTCAGGTTTCATGACCTCATAGACCTTCACTAGGTGCTCAAAACGCTTTTCCTCAAAGGCGGCCTTTTCCTGCAGTAGGTCACTCATCTCTTTACGGAGCATGACCAGGGTCGTGAGCTTTTCCTCAATCTGTTGCTGCACCAGGCGGAGGTCTGCCTCGCGATGGGCGAGTTGCTTGTCACGGTTGTCGAGCTGCTTGTCGCGCTCGTCCAATTGCATCTGGCGTTCCCGTAACGATTTCAGCAGAGGCACATCTTCCGCTTTGAGCGTCAGAAGCGGCTCTGGCTCACGCAGGGCCTGGGGCATGTCAGAGCGTGGTATCTTGGCCTCCACCCCTGGACTCTGAGACGGTGTCTTGGCTGGTGCGGAGGCACCGAGGCGTACGGCAAGCCCGACAAAAAGCGGCACAAGCAACGTTAGTGACAGATACAATATCAGGCGCCGTCCACGTCGAGGCAGCGGCGCCCCGGTGTCTGCCAGCGCAGAAGAGTCGCTAGAGTTCATGGCGCAACCTCGTAAGTGCGAGTTCATCGAACAATTGCTGTTCACGACGCGTGAGCTCAAGGAGAGCACGCCGCTGCACCTTGTCACGCAGTTTCTCGATGACTTTAGTTTCCTGCCGTGCCACCAGTAATTGCTGTCGTTGCTCTACAACCCCCTGGGCAGCCCGCGCCACGACGTCCTGTTGTGCCGCGATACGCTGCGTCAGCACCTGATGATAGCGCTGCCAGCTCTGCAACTCCGCGGGGGAAAGCGCCAGACCTTGAGCCTTCTCCAGCTGCTCCTCCTGAGCCTGAGCCTCAATCTGGAGTGCTTCGAGTCGTGCGGTTTCTTGCTGGTGCAAAAGTTGTACCTGACGCAGGGTGTGTTCACACTCTTCTTCATGCTGGCGTCGGTAACCGAGCACCCGCTGCAACCGAAATGGCGCCACAGACCACTCCTAACTATTTGATATCAGCCTAAATAGGCGATGGTTGACGCTGACGACTGACGCTGATGGTGCAACGCTCTTAGCCGTGGGCAAACAGTTCGCGTAATTGTTGGAGGCTGTCCTCGAATGACACTGGCTCGTCAATTTGTTGACAGAGGTAGGCATTCACGGTATCAATCAGGCCTATGGCATAGTCGATCTTGGGGCTACTACCTTTGGCGTAGGCGCCAATTGTGATGAGGTCTTCAGCTTCCTGATAGATGGCCAGCACTTCCCGTAGCTTCCCAGCCAATTCCCGGTGCTCTGGGGAGGTAATATCGCGCATCACGCGGCTCAGGCTGTGGGAGATTTGGATGGCTGGGTAGTGATTTTTTGCAGCAAGGTCGCGGGAAAGCAACAGATGACCATCCAGGATAGACCGTACGGCATCAGCAATGGGATCGTTAAAATCATCGTTTTCAATCAACACAGTATAGAGCCCGGTGATGCTGCCTGGTCCATCAGCGTTGCCGGCGCGCTCTAACAGCTTCGGGAGCAGCGCAAACACGGAGGGTGTGTAGCCCTTAGTCATGGGGGGTTCACCGACAGAGAGCCCCACCTCACGTTGCGCCATCGCAAAGCGCGTCAAGGAGTCCATCATGAGCAACACATCCTTCCCCTGATCGCGGAAATATTCCGCCAGAGCCGTTGCCACATACGCACCACGCATGCGCACCAGGGGTGACTGATCTGAGGTCGCTACAACCACGGCAGAGCGCTGCAATCCCTCCGGGCCCAGGTCGCGCTCAATAAACTCTCGCACTTCCCTGCCGCGCTCTCCGATGAGCGCAATGACGTTCACATCCGCCCGCGTTGTCCGGGCAATCATACCGAGGAGCACGCTCTTGCCAACGCCCGACCCGGCAAAAATACCCATGCGTTGGCCTTTGCCACAGGTGAGCAGGCCGTTGAGGGCGCGCACGCCGAGATCGAGGGGTTCAGCAATGCGTTTTTTGCGCAGTGGATTAAATGGTTCAGCATAGAGAGGATAAGGAACACCAACCGGGATGGGCCCCTGGGTATCCATAGGCCGCCCCAGGCCGTCCAGGACGCGTCCCTGAAGTGCCAGCGACGCATGCACGGTCGCCTTCTCAGCACGATTGACGATCAGACTACCGGGATGCACCCCGCGCATGTCACTCAGCGGCATGAGCAGCAAATGCTCGCCCTTAAATCCGACCACTTCGGCCTTGATAGGAGCGGGCGCCAGGCGTGGATAGATGTCACACATATCCCCAATCGATGCGAGAGGGCCACGGCCTTCAATAATCAGGCCAGTAACTTGCTCCACCGCGCCCTTGGCGGTGATCGGTTCGATATCCTGGAGCCATTCTCTATACTGTGCGAGCCGATTGACAGCCTTCATGCCACACGGATCTCGAGAGCCAGGGCGTGCTGGGCTCGGAAGCGCTGTTCGAGCTCCTCAAACTGTGCTTCGATACGGGCATCAATGGTGCCCAGACTGGATTCGACGAGACAGCCGCCACGACCGACGCTCGTATCGCCCTTTACCGTAAGTGTTTCGATATCTCCTCGCGTGTGCCCTAGTTCCTCTTTGATCTCTGTCGCATAGTTAACGTCATCGGGATGTACCCGCACGACTATCTGATCCTGCTGCACCACATGTTCCAGGGCACGCGTGAGCGTGGCCGCGAGCACCTCGCGATGCTCCAGCGCTTCGTACTGGATAATTTTGCGAGCGAGTTGGAACGCTAGCGTGATGATGTCCTCTTCTGCTTGCTGCAACACTGTGGCACGTAAATGTACGATCTCAGTCGTCGCCTGCTGAAACGCGCTCAGCACAGGTGAGAGCTGCGCGGTCAGCGCTTGACGCGCTGCCTCCTCACCCTGTCTGACCCCCTGTTCATACGCTGCCGTGGTGAGGGCCACCGCCTGTTCCTGAGCATTGGCGAGGCACCGTGTAGCTTCGTCCTGAGCCTCCTGTAGCACGCGCTCACGCTCCTTGGCGAGCAGTGCAGCGGCAGCGTGGACCACATGCGCTGCTTCCTCCTGCATTGCGGCTACCTCGTCAAGTGCTGTAGGTTCAGAGAGAGATTCGGTGGTCTCAGGTTCCGCCGCTGCAGAGGAGGAGCCCATGGTATCCGATTCTGCCTCCATCTCACTCCTCAGGGGCGCATCGGCATTCGCCGGGAGGCCATAGAAGTCGAAGAGACGCACCGGTACAGCATACGCGTCTGCACCAGTGATTACGCTCCCTGGGACTACAGGTCCAGGCGCTGGTGCAAACAGGCCTGCCGTCGTCTTTGAGATGGTAAACGGTTGAATATTGTGAACCACGGCATGGTCCGGGCGGATGATATTAGACAAAGCTATTCTCTCCCTTCCCACCCAGCATGAGCTTCCCTTCATTCTCCAGGCGCTTCGCCACCTGCGTGATTTTCTGTTGGGCCTTTTCGACATCGCTGACACGTACTGGCCCCATGAGTTCGAGTTCTTCGCGCAGCATGTCAGCAGCCCGCTGCGACAGGTTGCGCAGAATCTTCTGCATGAGTTCGTCTGAGGCCGTCTTCATGGCCATTTTCAAGTCCTCGTTGGCGACTTCGCGCAAGATAGTCTGCATGCCACGATCGTCGACTTCGAGCAGATCTTCGAAGACAAACATGAGCTGGCGAATTTCCTCCGCCAATGGCGCATTGGACTCTTCGATGTGGCTCATGATTTCGCGCTCTGAGGCCTGGTCGACGTTATTTAAAATTTCTGCCACGGCTTTGACACCGCCCACCTGGTCCGTTTCCAGGGCCCCAGTGGCACGCAGCTCACGTTGCAACACCTTGTCGAGTTCTTGAATCACCCCCGCGGGGATATGCTCGAGCTTGGCGATGCGCATGAGCACGTCCGCCTGCACTGCCGGAGGGAGTGAGCCGAGCACAGCACCGGCCTGTGTTGAATTGAGATGGGCCACGATGACGGCCACGGTTTGCGGGTGCTCGCTGCGCAGGAAACGGGCGATGGTTTTCGGATCGAGCCAGCGCAACGCTTCCAGACCTGTCTCCAGCGTCGGCATCGACAGGTTGCTCAGGATCCATTCCGCTTTTTCAGGATCGAGTGCTTTGATCAGCAGTTTTTTGACGTAATCCGTGCCACCAGCGACCATGCCTTCAACGCTGCCTGTCAAGCTGAAAAACTCGTTGAGCACCTGTTCGAAGACTGGCGTATCCACCTCACGCATGTGTGACATATAGTTGCTAATGCGCTGGATCTCCTGTTCGGTCAGCTTTTTCAGCACGAGCGGTGCCACGTCCTCGCCGAGGGCAAGAAGGAGGATCGAGGCCTTTTCCGCTCCTGTCAGTCCTTGTTCGTCGGTCACATTTGCCATACGATTAGCCTCGCTTGAGCCACATGCGGAGAATTTCTGCCGCATGCTCTGGATCCTGTTTCGCCAGCTCTATAACCCGGGCGCGCAGGGTAACACCCATTGGCCTGCCAGGCCTGGCAGGTCCGGTCCCTGCCGGTAAATGGCCGGCAACAGCTTCCTCGGTTGCCGGCAGCATGCCGGGCATCTCCATACCAGCCTCCAATTCCTGCACAGTGCGTGGTAACATCGTCTCATCGACCGTTTCCGCCGGACGCCCGCTGAGCATCTGGATGAGAGGGCGAGCAATAAACAGGCAGAATAGCAGGCCGAGGATGACATAAGCGCCATAGCCGCTGAGTTTGACCCAGAACACGCGCCGGGCTTCCCCTTGTAACGCTACCTCTGGATCGTCTTGCGTATCGAAGTGGGCATCGGCCACGTCGACCCGGTCCCCACGGGACTCATTAAAGCCGACGGCGCTTTTGACAATCTCCCGATATTTTGCGAGTTCCTCGGCTGACCGCGGGACGTATTGACGTTCGCCTTTCGTCCCAATTTGATAGGTCCCATCGACGAGCACAGCGACGGACAGCTTTTTGATCTCGCCCGTCGGTGCGACCACTTTGATAATGGTTTTGCTCAACTCGTTATTGATCATTTCAGTCTGGCGCGAGGAAGTATTTTTGTCGCCGGCACCTGAGATAGCTACTGGGGGCACCCCCTCTGGGACATTGGTGCGCACACCCGGTGTGCCCATGGGCCAGAACCCCACGCCAGACCCCTCCTCCTTGACGCGCTGCTGGCTGCGTATGGCAGGGTTGTCAGCATCGAAACGCTCTTCTGTTCGTTCGATTTGCTGAAAATCCAGCGTCACTGAGACGCGAGCTTGGACTTTGCCTTTCCCGACCGCTGGTTCGAGCAACGTCTGGACTTTGCGCTCCAGGTCACTCTCCTGGGCCCGCTGGTGGGCGAGCTGGGCCTCGGGCTGTGCGAGGGTGTTCGTGCGCTCGTCCTTGCGTAAAATCTGGCCTGTATCGTCCACAATGACCACGTCCTGCGGATCCAGACCAGGGACACTGCTGGCAATCAGTTGCGTAATGCCACGGATCTGCTCAGAGGCAAGACGTCGTCCAGGCACGAGCGTGAGCGCGACAGAGGCAGTGGTTTTCTCTTGCTGCTCGCGAAACAGTGCTTTTTCAGGGATGACTAGATGCACGCGGGCGCTATGGACCGCGGCTATGCGTCCAATAGTGCGCGCCAGTTCACCCTGGAGCGCCCGTCGGTAGTTCAGCTTTTGCATAAAATCCGTCATGCCCCCAAGAGGGCTATTGCCGAATACCTCATAGCCCACCCCGCCCCCCTGCGGGAGTCCCTCCGTGGCGAGGCGTAAGCGCGCGTCGAGGACCATCGCGGCCGGTACAAGGATCGTCGTGCCATCTCCTTTCAGCGTGTAGGGGACTTTCATCTCTTTGAGTTTTGCCGCAATAGCCCCAGCATCCTGCATGTTGAGCTGACTATAGAGCACCTGCTGCTGCTCTTTCTCACCATATAGAGCACCTGCTGCTGCTCTTTCTCACCAACCCCCCACAGCGTGACCATCACGACCAGCACGGCCAGCACAGCCGCAGGGATCCCCAGCAAAGCAAAGCGCTGCAGCGGCAGCAGCTGCCGTAGCTTCTCTGGTAGTGTCCGGAGCCAATGGTTGACGTGATCGAACATGCTCGCGCTCTCTCAGCAGAAGGCTCGTAGCCGCTATACCTGCATCCGCATAATCTCTTGGTACGCCTCAACGACCTTATTGCGTACTTTCGTGGTAAGACGGAGTGATAAGTCAGCTTTTTCCATGGCAATCATCGTATCGTGGACACTCGGAGCCTGGCCCAGAGCAAACGCACGCACCGCAGCGTCAGCCTCATGTTGTAAGCTATCCACCCGCTCGAGACTTTGCTGCAGCAGGGTCGCAAATGACCCGCTGTGTCCAGGCAACTCTGAAGACGGCTGCACACTCTCAAGCTGTCGTGGTAGACCAATCCTGGTAATAGGCGCGATGTCCATTCCTTCCTCCTTCCACCTTCACCCTGTCCCTCTCCACCTTATACACGGCCAATTTGTAGTGCCCGTAGGGCCATGTCCTTGGACGAGTTAATGGCGGTAACATTGGCTTCATAGGCACGTGTGGCGGAGATGAGGTCGACCATCTCGCGCATGACATTCACATTCGGGTAGGCCACATACCCCTGCGCGTTGGCGTCCGGATGGTCTGGTTCATATTCCAACCTCGTGCCATTGGCATCGTTGACGATATCCAGTACGTGGACTGCATTGACGCCATCCTGGAGCTGTGCGTTGAGCATCCCTTCAAACAAGGAGCGCTGGGATTGCGCGGCAAAGATCACCTCTTGGCGCTTGTATGGCCCGCCCTCCGGTGTGCGCGTCGACTGGGCGTTCGCCAGGTTAGAGGCGATCACATTCATCCGCGTCCGCTGCGCATTCAGTGCTGAAAAACTCACCTGTAATCCTGCCATCATGTCCATGATCACTCCCTCAGTATTGGCGTCTTAGCGACTGCTGATTTCCCCTACTGGGTCTCACTCACTGTCCGCTTGAGCTGATCGAAAGCCCGCGACAGAATCTCTACCGAGCCGTTGTAGTGCAAGGTGTTGGTCGTGAGCTTGGCCATTTCACGGTCGATGGACACACTGTTGAGATCGTGCCCGACATCGTCAGACGGTGTCGCAACCAATGTGCCCTGCACGTTGTGAATGCTGGGTGGATATATGTGGGGCAAGTGCTCGGGGTGGGTCTGTGTGAGCGGTGGTGGCTGTGGTGGTGGCGTCGCGGCGGCCCGCAGGGCCTCTTCGAAACGTACGTCTTTGGCAATAAAGCCAGGTGTTTCCGCATTGGCGATATTGGATGCCAGCACCGTGTGGCGCTGCTGACGCAGGTCGAGTGTCTTGTGCAACACGTCGAGGGTGGAAGAGAAAAGGTCGCGTATCATGTGTGGTCACCGCATCAGAGTGTTTTGGAATACGACAAGACGTTCCTGGAAACGCTCTTGCCACTGCGCCTGCTCTAGGTATTCCGTCGCTACTTTGTGCCAGAAAGCATCCTGCGGGGACTCACGCAGGCGCATGAAGGCAGCCAGCATCTGGGCCTTGTCAAACTGTTGCCGATGGCTCTCGGCGATGCGAAATAAGAGTCCCTCTTTGTGGCTGTGAGGAAAGGTTTGGAATACGTGTTCATACAGCGCCAGGGCTGGCTTGTGCTGCCCCTGCGCCGTATGCAGCACCGCAGCCCGCAGCAGACACGTCTCTGCTCGCTCCCCAGCATCGGGCACCTCAGTGCACTTGCGGAATGTCTGTATCGCCTTGTTGACTTCGCCCTGGGCTTCATAGGCCTCTCCCAAGATGGTGAAAAACTTGGTTCGTTCCACAGCACCTGTGAGTATGGCTTCACCCAGGTCTGCATAACGCACGACGTCGTCGGCGCGCTGTGCGCGCCAGGCACTTTCTATGAGGAGGAGGAGAGCCTGGCCACGCATGGTAGGGTCGGTAAACTGCTGCAGCGGATGCAGCAGGGCGGTGACGACATCATCGCGGCCATTTTGAGCGAAGAGCGTGGCCTGGGCGAGTGCGATATGAGCACGCTGGATGGGCGTGGCGGCCGCCGCAAGCAGGGTCGGCAGCAGGCTTTGCGCTTCGTCGAGCAGGCCAAGTCGGACATAGCTTGCTACCAGAGGGTATAAGAGATCGGGATGTCCTGCCTCCGTGGGAGGGAGAGAGGGTTTATAGGCAAAGAAGGTACGGAGCACATCGAAGAACGCGCCCTGGCGTTGGTAGGCCTCGAGCTGACGCCCCAGGGCCTGGCGCAACTGCTGCTCGACATCACGACGCAGGGCTTCTGGCAAGGGCCGGCGCAGCAATTGTTGCAAGAGGTCCAGGGCCGCCGCGATGTCTTGTTGCTGGAGCATAATCTCAGCCAACTTGAACCGCGCCACATCTGCCAAGGGGTTAAAAGGATAGTCGGACGTCAAGCGTCGTAAGGTCTCCAAGGGATGACGATAGGCTGCATAACGCGCCTCATCGCCGGCGGGGAGAAGATCAGGCAGGGTAGTCCCGAGTTCTGCCAGGCGGAGCTGACTGATGATAGCGCCTTCGCTGCCTGGATAACCTTGCACCACGACGACGTAGGCTTCCAACGCGGCGCGATAGTGTTCCTGGGCCCGGAGAATATCTGCTACACGCGCCGCGATGAGGTGATTGCTCGGGTGCTCAGGATGGCGTTGCAGAAACGCCGTGTACGACCGCTGGGCGGCCTCGAGCTGACGTGCCGCCCATTGTTTTTCAGCCTGCTCCAGCAGTTGGGTGGACGTCAGGGTTGNCACTGGTGGCAGCGGTAGTGTTTGGGCTGTAGGCCTTGCCGCTTGTGGAGGGACAGTCGCAGCTCCCTCTTGGAGGCGCTCGTCTGTCGCTCGTGGCGCTGCTGCCACGGCGCCTTGTACCTTTGCCCCCTCGCTCTCTTTCTGCACCACTCCGTCGTTACGCCGAGCAATATCCACGACCACACGCGGTGGCGCCTGCAACCGCGTTGCATGCTGCACTGTACCTGGCTGTTTCAACACGATGTCAGCCATGGCCTCGGAGCCGTTTGTACTCCACCGTACCTCTTGAATGAGCCCAGTACGAGTATGCGCCACCTGAAGCTTCGGGGTGAATCCTAGGGTTGGAAAGATGATACGGATCAGGGTAGGATCAGGGCCTGCTTCAAGGCGATAAGACACATCCCCCTGCAGCTCGAACACCACCCGGGAAAGGTTCCCCTGTTGGCCAAAGCGTACCCCACGGAGCGTGCTGGCATCGGCCTGAGACGTGTAGCACAGATGGCCTACCATGAGTAAGAACACGACTATAGAATATAACGCCATACCTACAATGTCCTCTCTGCGTCCGACGGCATATATACCCACGACGTGCCACAGAAGTGCAATAATCGTACCAGGTCACTATGGACTCTTACAGTGCCGGGTGTGAGGTTATTCCTAGCGCCTGCGCCGACATGTTGAACTGGATTAAAAGGCTCGCGGGATGCCAGAACTGTCAGGAAAATGGCAATACCATGTGGGCTGGGATGACGGGACAGACTGAAAGACGAGTTTTAGTCATTCTCGAGGCGGAATTTTTTCACTTTCTCGACGAGGGTTGTACGATTCATATGCAACAGGTTTGCCGCCTTGCTCTTGACCCCTCCCGCCTTCACAAGGGCCTGCATGAGAAGTTGTTTTTCAAACCCTTCGACCATAGCATCGAAGTCGATGCCGTCGTCTGGGATGTTGACACCTGGGACGCTTCTGGAGATACTGGGGCGGAAGATTTTCTCGGGGAGATCTTCTGGCATAATCAGACCACTCCCCTTCAGGATGGCGATGCGTTCCACCGTATTTTCGAGTTCGCGCACATTGCCGGGCCAATGATAGCTTTGCAGCATCTGCAAGGCTTCTGGGGTGATACCCGTCAGGTGTTGCCTTTTCTCGGCGTTGAAGCGGGCGATAAAGTGCGCCACCAGCAGCGAGATGTCCGAAAGCCGTTCCCGTAAGGGCGGCAGGGTAATAGGAATGACATTGAGACGCCAGAACAGATCATCGCGGAACTGTTGACGGGCGACAAGGTCTTCAAGATTCTTATTGGTCGCTGCTAGGATGCGCACGTCCACCTTAATCGTACGTGTGCCACCGATACGCTCAAACTCGCGTTCTTGCAGCACTCGCAAAATTTTGACTTGCAACGAAGGACGCATTTCACCGATTTCGTCGAGGAAAATGGTGCCACCATTTGCCAGTTCAAAACGCCCCAGACGCTGGGCAGTGGCGCCCGTAAAGGCCCCCTTCTCATGCCCAAAAAGCTCGCTTTCGAGCAGATCCTCAGGAATGGCACCACAGTTGATTGGGACGAGCGGTTTGTCCTGGCGATAGCTGTTGTAGTGAAGGGCCCGCGCGATGAGTTCCTTGCCCGTACCGCTCTCTCCGTAGATAAGTACGGTGCTATCGGTATCCGCTACCTTTTCGACCTGGGTGAAGATGGCCTGCATTTTCTCGTTATCACTGATGATGTTATCGAACTTGTACTTAGCTTTCAGCTGCTTACGCAGGCTGACGTTTTCATGATGCAAGCGTTGAAATTCGAGAGCACGTTGGATCACCACCAGCAGTTCATCGCGCCTGACAGGTTTGGTCACATAGTCGTACGCCCCCGCTTTCATGGCTTCCACGGCGGTCTCAACCGAACCATAGGCCGTATGAATAATGCCCATGGTGGAAGGGGCGAGCATTTTCAATTCCCGAATCACCTCCACGCCTGTCATGCCAGGCATTTTGAGGTCAGTGAGCACCACGTGAAACATCTCTTGTCTGAGCAGAGCCAGGGCTTCCTGCCCATTGGCAGCGATAGCGACCTGATACCC
>JGI25405J52794_10000059_pt1 | contig 12276 bp, 8 predicted proteins | sample TabmetS3T2R1_FD_52794 | JGI IMG/M metagenome (IMG submission 52794) | reverse complement strand
AAATGCCTGCCGAGAATGTCCCGCCGCTGGAAAAAATTTTGCCGGAACCGCCAACCGACACCAAATCGAGCGCGACCGTGCCGGGACTCAATCCCCGAAACACGTTCGAATCGTTCGTTGTTGGTCCGAACAATGAAATCGCGCATGCCGCCGCCCTGGCTGTGGCCCAGGCGCCGGCCCGCACCTACAACCCGCTGTTTGTTTATGGCGGTGTCGGACTTGGCAAGACTCACCTGATGCAGGCCATCGGTCAGTACGTTTGGGCCAAGAAGAAAAACGTGAAGGTGATTTACGTTTCCAGTGAACTGTTCATCAACGAATTCATCGATGCGATCCAGCATAGTAACCTGGTCAAATTCCGGAAGCGTTATCGCCAGGTGGATCTGCTCCTGATTGACGACATCCAGTTTCTTGGCGGCAAAGAGCGTTCCCAGGAAGAATTCTTTCACACATTCAATACGCTTTTCGATGGACATAAGCAGATTGTGCTCTCCAGCGACCGGCCGGCTTCGGAGATTGCGAACCTGGAGCACCGCCTGGTTTCGCGCTTTGAGTGGGGACTCACCGCTGAGCTTCAGCCTCCAGACATTGAGACGCGCATGGCGATCTTGCGGAAAAAGGCGCGCGGTATGCAGATCAAATTGCGCGATGAAGTTTTTCAATTTCTTGCGAGCCGCATTCGAACGAACGTGCGCCGCCTGGAAGGCGCACTCATGCGTGTGGCATCGTTTGCGTCGCTCAGTGGCAGGGAACTGACCCAGGAGGTCGTGGAGCATTTATTAAAAGACATTTTGCAGGAGGAAGGACGCCATTCCATCACGATCGAACAAATCCAACGACGCGTGGCAGAACATTTCGACGTGCGCATCGCCGACATGACAAGCAAGCGGCGCCCGGCCAGCATCGCCTTTCCACGCCAAGTGGCCATGTATCTTGCGCGCGAGCTGACCAAGGCGTCCCTGAACGAAATCGGCGACGCCTTCGGGGGACGCGATCATGGCACCGTGCTGCACGCCTGCAAACTGGTGAAGAAACGAATGACCGAACAAGACAACATTCGCCAGACGATCTCGTTCATTGACAGTTCCCTTCAACGTTGAGTGGCGCGTTTCCAGCTTGCGATTCCGGCTACCACAGCTACACATTCGGTCGCCACGGCGACAAGAATCCGCCATGGTGGATTTGCCCGGATATTGGAGAGATTTGCGGTTGCCGAATAAAACCCAAAGCTTTACATCTTAGACCGTCATAATGAAATTTAGTGTAGCGAAAGAAAAACTGCTCGAAGGTCTGCAGCAAGTTCAAAACGTCGTCAGCACCCGCACTACTCTTCCTATCCTTTCCAATGTTCTCTTGCAGGCGCACGGTGGGGAAATTCATCTCACCACAACAGATCTCGATGTGGGCGTGCGCGGCAGTTGCGAAGCGGACGTAGAAAAGGAAGGAGCAACCACGCTCCCCGCTCGCCGTCTCTTCAACATCGTCCGTGAACTGCCTTCGAGTGAGATTCAAATAGACGTCAACGGCAAGAACGCCGCCTCCATCCGGAGCGGCCAAAGCTTTTTTAAAATCCTCGGGCTCCCAGAGGAAGAGTTTCCACCGCTGCCGAAATTCGAGGACGCAAAGGTCGTCACGATTCGCCAAAAGGATTTGAGGGACGGCCTGCGCAAAACTTCTTATGCGATATCAACGGACGAGACTCGCTACGTGCTTAATGGCGTTCTGTTCAGCTTCAAGGAAAACAAGCTGACGCTGGTCGCCACAGATGGCCGTCGGCTGGCCATGGTCGAAATTGAATTGGAATTTCCGCGCAGCCACGAGGCTGATTTTATCGTTCCAACGAAAGCGGTTACGGAATTGCAGCGCTTGCTTGCCGATGATGGCGAAATCAAGGTCAGCATGGGCAGCGGGCAGATCGCTTTTGATCTCAACAAGACGCTGCTGGTCTCGAAATTGATCGAAGGCAATTATCCAAACTACCGCCAGGTCATACCCTCCGAAGCAAAGGAGAGAATAAAACTCGAGCGCGAAACCTTTCTAAATTCATTGCGACGCGTTTCGCTGCTCGCGAGCGACAAGTCGCACTCCGTTAAACTGAATTTCGGCAAAAACAATATCGATATTACCGCTACCACTCCGGAAGTCGGCGAAGCCAAGGAATCGATTGCGGTTGCCTACAAAGGCCGCGANTTCTCCATCGCGTTTAANCCGGAATTTCTCATGGCGCCTCTGCGAGCGCTGACGGAGGACGANGTNTTTCTCGATCTCATCGACGAGATGAGCCCGGGTGTTTTGAAAATCCAGACTCCATTTCTCTACGTTCTGATGCCGATGCGCATCAGCTCGTAGGCTGAAGCGAGGTCAGTCCTTGTAGTAACTGTCTTGAGTTCAAGCGAAGCAAGCATTGGGTTTTAAGGCTTGGTTAAGAGCGAGGATAAGTTTTCGCATCACGGCAGTAAGAGCGACTTTGTGCGGTTTGCCGTTGCTTCGCAGACGCTGATAGAAGTTGCGCAAGACCAGGTTGTGACGAGCAGCCACAAGTGCGGCCATGTAGAGGCCGCAACGCAAAGCGCGACGTCCTCCGAAGATGGTGCGTTTGCCACGCAAGGTGCCGCTGTCGCGGTTAAATGGAGCCAGGCCAGCCAGCGCTGCGTTTGAGCGCGATTGAGTGTTCCCAACTCGGGCATTTGCGCCAGTAACAGCACGGCCGTGCGCCTACCCACACCCGCAATTGCAGTCAGCCTTTGCGCTTTTTCGCGAAGCGTCGGGTCCTGCGCAATTAAGGCAGCCAGTCTCGCATCGATCAAAGCCATCTGCTTCTTAAGCGAAGCTAAGAGACAGCGAGTCAAGCGCCGTAGTTCTTTATCGTTTAACTGTGCCAGGCGATTTTGCTCTGCAACAAGCATACGGCTCAGATGTCGCCGCTGCGTTTCCAATTCGCGTAACTGCTTTTGTTGAACCGACAGGGGTACTGTGGGCTCTGGTTGCATGGCGCTGCCAAAAGCACACAGTACACGCGCATCGACCTGATCGGTCTTAGCCAAAATGCCAGCCGCACGGGCATATTGCCGCACCCGACTGGCTTGCACCAAGCTGAGTTTGATCCCGCTTTGTTCTGCTGCATCGAGCAACCCACGCTCGTAGCCCCCGCTGGCTTCACAGATCAAGTGCACTGGAAGAGCACTTTGCTTGATCCATTTGATTAATGCGCCCCATCCGCTTTTGCCATTAGCAAAACGACGAGAGCGCTCCGCCCAAGCTACATCCAAATGAGCTTTGGCCACATCCACCCCGACATAGACAACTGTACTATTCATAGTTAAATAACTCCTGCTTGTAAATGCGAGCCGGCCAGGCTGCGCGCCCCCACAAAAGGGCCGTAACCTGGTCGCTCCAGTAACTGTTCGAGTTTGAAATAAACTGCTCGGCTGCCGATCCCACTACAACGCGAGCTTGACCTCTGGTCAGCTCCGCCACGGCCAAGATCTGGCAGCCGCTCTGTTTTGCAGCACAGCTGCTCAATTGCCAAGATACAAGCCACGGCCCTGTGGGCCGTTTTCTGTGATGTGAAAAAGCACCGTGACGTTGACCGGCCACAGGCCGGGGCTACAGCCCTTTTGAACTTGATCAACCCACCGGTTTCGGTTCAGCGCTGGGTCCTTCGTCGGAGACCATTCGCAAGTAATCGCGATATTCGCCTTTTGGCAGTCGATCGATAATAGCCCCCAGTTGAGATTCCGTTATGAATCCCGCCCGGAACGCTACTTCCTCCAGACATGCGATTTTCAATCCTTGTCTGTGTTCAATCGTAGCGATGTAGTTGCTCGCTTCGAGCAAGGTTGTTGTCGTGCCGGTATCGAGCCAGGCCATGCCCCGACTAAGCATTTTCACGTGCAGTTGGTTCTCGTTGAGATAGAGCAAATTCAGATCGGTGATCTCCAATTCGCCGCGCGCAGATGGACGCAATGCCCGGCATAACTCAACTACCCGCTCGTCATACACGTAAAGTCCCGGCACCGCGAAGGGACTTTTTGGCTGCTTCGGTTTTTCCTCAAGNCTGATCGCCTTCCCATCGGCGTCGAATTCCACTACGCCGTACCGTTCCGGATCGCGCACCTGATATCCAAAAATACAGGCACCACGATTGATCGCCAATGCGTCCCGGTAAAAGTCCAGGTTTCCGTAGAAAATATTGTCACCCAGGATGAGGGACGCGCCGCAGCCCTTGATAAATTTTGCAGCGATGAGAAATGCTTGCGCGATTCCCTCGGGCTTTGGTTGCTCAGCGTAGTCAATTCGAATTCCAAGGTGCGCGCCATCGTTCAGGTAATCCTGCAGCATTGGCAAATCCTTGGGCGTGGAAATGATCAGCACCTCGCGCAAGCCTCCGAGCATGATGGTAGCCAGTGGATAGCAGATCATCGGCTTGTCGTAGATCGGGAGAAGTTGCTTACAGACAATCTTTGTGAGCGGAAAGAGACGTGTCCCCGCGCCGCCTGCTAGAACAATTGCTTTCTTCATGTTTGCTTTTCGCTTTTCGATTTCCGGCCGCTGCCGCTCCAGCGCATGAGCAATTCCGCCCATTCCTGCCAGAAACGAGTCCCCGCAGTCAAATCGATCCCGCTTTTTTGACTGACGAACCCAAGCGCCTGCTGGGGAGCCGAACGGAATGTTGTCTTATCAACAAGAAACGAACTGCTGCGGGCTAATTTTTGATCTCTCACCCGGCCGCCTGCACACTCCTTCAGCGCATTCAGAATCCACTCGCGCGGTAGCTTGGGTCGCGCTTCAATCGTGGCGCTCACGGTCACATTGAGAAGTTTTTTTAAAATGAGCGCGCAGACAAGAGCACTCGAACTCGTTGCGTGGAGGTGTGAGACGTTTTTGTCTCGAAGAAGTTTCGCCAGCGCCAGGGCGAAGCGGGCCTGGCGCAAGAAGATGTCACTTGGCGCCCTCACGCTCTGCTGCGCACGATCTTCTTCCAGTGTCTGCGCAAGCACCCGGTTTGCCCGCCATTCGGCCTCGATGATCATCGCGTCCGGCAAAAATTCGAATGATAGCGCCATCTTTTCCATCGCTGGCGTGCGCCGCGCGCGAGAATTCAGTTCGCACACGATTGGGACGATGGGCACGTTACGTCGCTTCATCTCTTCGAGTTCGCGGTCAAGAAGTGGCAAATTTTTATCCGGCCACTCGTCGATCAGATAAGCGATTGATGTACCCACTTCGCTCTGCGAAGCACAGCTCTGATCGGATTTGACTGACGCGCCATGTGTTTTCTGCAGAAGCTCCACAAGCGGCCGGACGGTCTGGTCGATCTGGAAATGTTGTTCGATTCGCTCGCGCCCGGCACGGCCATAATCCGATCGCAATTTGGCGTCTTGTACAAGTCGGCTCAGCGCTTCAGCCAATGTCATTGTATCCTCCGGCGGAACAAGCAGCCCCGTTTCGCCATGAACAACGGACTCGGGAATCCCGGCCAAACGCGTGGACACAACCGGACGCCCAGCGGCCATCGCTTCGATTATCACGGTTGGAAAAACATCGCTGGCACCTTGAGCGTCTGTGACCGAAGCGAGAGCGAAAATGTCGGCAGACCCGAGCTTTTCCAGCACTGCGCCCTGCGACAGTGAGCCGAGCAGACGAACCCGGTCCGACAGGTTCAGCTTTCTAATTCTTGCGTCGAGATCCCCGCGTAGCGGCCCATCGCCAATGATTTCACAGGTGAACTCGAGACCACGGCGGGCAAGCTCCGCGCAAGCGTCGATCAGGTATTCAAATCCCTTGAACGCAACCAGGCGGCCTATGCTGACAATGCGCGGCACAGACCTGTCCGAAGTCTCGTAATGCGGTTCTGGAAAGCGCGTCAGATCCATCCCGTTGTAAACACGGTGAATCTTGGCAGCAGAATCCGGACAACGTTGGCGAAGCAGGTCCCGGCTGTAATTCGTCTCGGCCGCAACGAATTCCGCGGCGCCGCAGATTTCCCGCAACAGATCATCATTGCCGAGGTCCTTCATGAAATCCTGTCCGTGCGCGGTGACACTGAATGGAATTCCTGAAATTTCCTTCAAGTACATCGCGGTGTGCGCCGCTCGATTCGCAAAGTGTACGTGAACATGATCGACTCCGCGGCGCTTGAAATGATCGGCGAAGTAAAGAGCATTTCGCGCGCGCTGCGCCGCCTTCACACCGGGGCCGTATCTTTGATCGTGGCGGTCAACCAGGTCACGTGGCCATCTACCGTTTGTTTTCGCGTTCTTCTCCGAAATCTTTAGGACTTCTTGCGGTGCCGCGTAATGAATGGGCGCGCGTAAATGGGCTATATGCTCGTGGCGAAGACTCGTAAGCGGTGGATAGATCGAGCCGATCTCGAGCTCAAAACCAAGCCGTTCCAGTGCCAGCATTTCGGCATCGCAAAACGTCTGCGAAAGCACTGGATACCTGGAGTAAAAATAGCCGAGGCGCACAGGTCAAGATTTCGGATTGTAGATTTCGGATTGCGGATTGGAGCAAAGCTCCATGCGGCCATCTAAACGCCTAGCGCTCAACATTCAACCCCCAACGTCCAATGAAACGAAGGAATTGACGAACGTCGGCGTTAAGCGTTGGAAGTTGAGCGTTCGACGTTGGAGGTTCTCCACCCTACGAAAAGCGAACGTCCTTGCCGGGATCCATCTCAAAATCCAAATCCAGGGAATCTTCTGTATTTGGCTTGATTACTTCCTCCATGAATTTCACGAAAATGGGGTCTTCGCGAAAGATGGCGTATTTGTCCATCGACTCAAAATCGATCGCGATAAAGAACGGCCACGGCAATTCGGGATCGATCCGCTTCCCGCATTTAATGTTCAAGACTTCGGGAATCTTCAGAAGCTGCATGCGCGTGTTCATCATCATCGCCTCCACGCGGGCAGGGGTGACCTCGGGTCTGAGTTTATAAAGCACGATATGATGAACCATGAGGGTTAGCTAATAGGCGTTTCCAACGAGGCGCGCAAGTCCGAATCCGTTCACTTCCGCGTGGCTCCCACTTGAGCTGGTCGAGGTCCCGCTCTGCGCCCCCTTCGTCGGAGCCTGTATTCAAACTCGACGGCTTAAAGCCGTCGAGTTTTGCGCCGCGAGAACAGATTCCAACTCGGTGGCCGATCGACCGGCATGCGCCGCAGTTTGGGCTGAGTTCCCCTTTGCCGGGCGCCGGCACTCCGTGGCCGGCGTAGTGCCGAATGCGGTGTCTGTGGCAATGTTTCGCTGAGTTGAACCATCCGTACGAGCAAAGGATACATTGCGTGATCGGTATTAGCTCTATAAAAGCGGTGATATCCATTCGACCAGCTCTTGAGAAGATTAATGGCAGTGAGCTTGCGCAACTCATCTTGAATAGTGTGAAGAGCGAGGCCGCTCGCGTTCATCAACTCGTGCCCATAACGTTGCCTCGGCGGAGTGATAAACAAAGATCGCAAGACTTTGGCCCTGACTTCAGGGAANAAGACGCCCAGCACCGTGTACTCAGATTTTGACCTGCTCTTTTGATACTTGACGGCTTTAAGCCGTCAAGTATCAAAAGAGCCCCAAGTTATATGGGCGATCGTGATTCGTTTCGCAGAGCGACGATTTGGATCATTCGGTTAGCCAGCGCTCTATTTCACCCGATAAACGAAATAGACACCGCTGCGCTTTAATACTTCGCAATTTTGACAATTTTCGGCCGAACTGATTACAACCGAGCCTCTCGGCGGTCTTCCTCGATCCGGAAGATGAACAAACTCGGATTTTGATCTTCCTTCAATTGTTGAATACCACATGGCGTGCATGTAAGCGGGGCCCCATTTTCCGTCTTGCAGATAGATTGGCCGGATCGGTTGCGCAACGGCGGTGTCGTAAACAGCCTTGTAAGGAACGTCGAACTCGTATTGCCGTTTTGGCCCGCTGCGGCGGAAAGCCGCCTGGAAACGAGCCCCTTGAAGGCCCGTGGCTCCTAGCAGAAGAAAAAGGACACAAAGACGAACCGGGCGCGATATCCCTCCAATCCTCGCTTGAAATTGACCTCCGATCGTTCCACGACTTCTTTCCTGTTCGCTNGGCATTGTCGCTTTGGGTGCAACCAGCCATTGAAGCGCCGGAACAGTGAGCACCAGCAAAAAGACCGGATAAGCCATAAGGCGCAATTGATGAAACGGTTCATTTGTCAGGGCGCCCGGTACAATGGAAGCAGCCAGTCCATAAGCGATAAAGCGCCACCACGGATCGCGCCAGCCTCGCGTGAATACGAGTAGTAATCCAATCATTGCGAGAATAAACGTCGCGTAGAGTAAGGCGCCCCCGGAGCCTTGCACGTGATGGCGCGGGTGATAGTCGCCCGTCATTAGCAAAGCGTACAGACTTTGGTCTTCCAGGTATCGCCTTACAAATTCGGATGCAATTTCACGGAACGGAACCCCCGGTCTAATGTAGGAGATTTCGTAGAGTCGCCGGACCAATGCCTGCGGGTGTTGCCGATTAAATAACAGTATCGGAACTAACGTTAAGCCGTACAATAACCATGTCTGAATAACACCGACTAATCGCTGTCTCTTGGTCGCAAACAAGATAAGACCAAGAGCCAGCAAAGCGCCGAGTATGCGACCGCTGGTGTAGCAATAAGTAAGAAGCGCTAGCGTCCCAGCGAGCAAACCGGCAGTGCGCCAGTTCCAATTCTCCTTTGCGTGAGCATTGTAAAGCGCAATGAGAAAAAGACTCAATGCGAAGGGAACAAAGTGCGGTTCCAGTAGCACGCCACGTATGTCAAAGAACCAAGGCGTTAAAAGTGCGGTTGCAGTAACAACGACTCCAATCCTAGTCTGACCAGAGATCCGCCTGGCCAAAAGTCCAAGTAATAGGCATGCGGCAAAAACCCAGAAGGCTGCGAATATTCGGGCCAGCAAAATGCTCGGCGGCAAAAACCGAAAGATAAGCGCAAGGAGATACACCTGCGTCGGACTGACGTACTGGGTGAACCCATTTGTGAACATCTGAAAGTAGAGCGGAAATCGGGGGCCAAATTCCCCCGCGCCCGTGTGCGCAAGAAGATAAGCGTTATAAGCGAGAGCCGATTCGTCGACGTAAAAGCCAGGCGGATTCGTTGAAAGTCCCCAGGTATACGCTGAGAAAAGCAATACGATNCCAGCCACCCAAGCTAGNATTTTGATGCGTTCCCGACTGAGAATTGATGGAATCGGCATTTCAGCAACCGTTTATGATTTGTCCGGGCTCGTTTGTCTCGATCGACACCAAAAGCATATTGTCCATTCAAATCCGGCCATATAACATCTGTCCAAACGATCCTGCAAGATGCACCAGCGCTAATTCTAAACATGAATGCCGGTTCTCCGAGTCGCCCTTCGATTTCAATCGTGATTCCTCTGTACAATGAAGGGTCGTACTTGAGCTCGTTGTTATCTGATTTAAGGGCCGCGTTGGATGAGGCTGGATGCCGGTTTGAGATAATCCTGGTCGATGACGGTTCACCAGACGATACATGGCAAACCATTGTAGACCAGGCGCGGACCTTTCCCAGCCTCCGAGCGGTGCGCCTAAGCAGAAATTTTGGAAAAGAGCTGGCGCTCTGCGCAGGTTTGGAACGCGCCGGCGGCGATGCCGTGATCGTGATGGACGGTGACGGACAACATCCGCCGTCCCTGCTTCCAGTGATGATCAAAACATGGCTGAGTTCAGGGGCAGATATTGTGCAAGCTGTGAAGGTCAAACGCGGACGCGAATCTGCCAGCAGCAAGATCGGCGCCCTGTTATTCTATGTGATCTTGAACAAACTTTCCGGTTTTGATTTGAAAGGCGCATCGGACTATAAGCTGGTGAATCGCAAGGTAGTCGATACATGGTTGGCGATGCGTGAACGCAATGTGTTCTTTCGAGGTATGACTGCCTGGATGGGATTCAAAACCATTCAAATTCCTTTTGAGGTAGGTCCACGTCGTTCCGGAAAATCGGGGTGGTCTTACTTCAGGCGAGCGAAGCTTGCCTTGGTTGGAATCACAACATTTTCGTCTTTCCCATTACACCTTGTGACATTTGCCGGCGTGATTTTCTTTGTGTTTGCCGTCGGCTTGGGAATCCAGACACTTTACCTGAAGCTGGCAGGCCGCGCATTTACTGGCTTCACAACCGTCATCCTTTTGGAGCTGATTGTTGCCAGCCTGTTGATGATCAGCCTTGGCATCATCGGCGAATACCTGGCGCGTATTTACGAAGAGGTTAAGGGACGTCCCCGCTATATCATAACCGACTCAGTCGAGCCCCGGCAGTAAGGCTCTCCGTGGACACCTACTGGTTATAGTTGAATATCCACGACTCGGTTTGAGAAGGTGCAAAGGATGTAAAGCTTCCGGTTTATCAAGACCATTGCTGATGCGCCTTCCAGTTTCTCAGGCAGCTTCGGCCGTAAGGAGGCGATTCTTGTGCCGTTAAGATTGAAAACCAGAACCTCATCTGTTTGCGTGCTGGTTGCGTACATGCGATGCGTCTTAGGGTCGATAACCAAATGCTGCATGTACCAGGCTCCTGGTATCGGTCGCCACTCTGGCACAAACCAGCTTGTTACAAACTGGCCGTTTGTATCGAAAATTTGAATGCGCCGGTTGGGAGGGTCGGACACATAGACTTTGTTGTTCTTTGCGTCAACAGCTATAGAGGTTGGCGTGTTAAATTGCTCGTTTCCCGACCCTCGTGTCCCCCAAACGGCCAACACGTTACCATCGGTGTCAAATTTGACTATTTCTGCACGGGACTCGTCGACAACGTAGATAGTGTTATCAGATCCGATTGCTACCTCGCGTGGCGCGTCGAATCCAGGCTCGGCGCCTCTCCATTCAGTTAGAAAAGTCCCATCGGCCTTCAATTTCTGAACGCGGCGGTTTCCAGTGTCAGCGACATAGATATTGCCGTCTGAATCAACAGCTAATCCGGATGGTTCTCGAAACTCTCCCTGGCCTTCTCCTTTCGATCCGATAACGCCAAGAAATATTCCATTTACAGAAAACCTTTGAAGCCGATTGTTGTTTGTATCCGCGATCAAAATGTTCCCTCTGGAATCGACGGCCATTCCACGCGGAAAGTCTAACTGCCCATTCTCGGTTCCCTTGCCGCCCTCGAACATGTTAGTAGCGCTTGCCGGCAGGGCCCGCAGGTTGGGAGGCTCTGTATCAGGGACCTTGTAAATTTTCAGCAAATCGTATTTGTTTTGCCTGTCGTCGAAGACTTTCTCGAAATATGTGGAATAGATTTGTTCGTTGGGACGTTTAACGAACTCGCCTCGCCGCACTGCATTGTCGATTGCGACATAATTGATGCCATTCTCCTTCAAGAGGCGGAACACCTTCCTGGGATCCCTGCTCTGAAGCAATTCAAGGTAGTCCTTATCGCGTTTACTGGCGTCGTAACCGGCTGACCAAGCATAGTAAGGCCAGCCATAAAAAACACGCCGACCAGCCATTAACATGGGATGATTCACGAAGCGATTCGTAAGAAAAATATCACGGGGCTTCGTCTCTTTCGTTAGCCACTCGATCAGTGGATCGTTCTTGTAGGCGACTTCGCTCCAATAGGTGTTATGAATTGGAAAGAATTCAATCAAACCGCCTGGAATAATCAGGATAAAGAGAAGAATCGCGGCTAACTTTCCAGGCAGTGTGATTCCCCCCACTGATAAGCGCCATAAACGCCAGAGCCCAAAGGCAACAAACAGATTGGCGATGATAATCCAAATATGAAAAAACTTCTGATTTGCCAGGACTTCGATAGTAAATTGGAAGCAAAACGCTATCGCCAGGAGGCTTGAAACAGCCACAAATACCCGCCGTTGCAGTTTACTGGCGAAAAGCAACGCCAACGCGATCAAAAGCCACTTGAAGCCAAAACTGAAGCCAAGATACTTCGTCACGTTCCAGGCTGTTGGTTGATCAATCGTATAGCCCCAATGGAAGAGCTTTGGCATCTGGGTTCTGCCAGTTCCTGTGCTGAGATAAAGCATCTGTGGGAGCGCGATCAATCCGGCAGGGATGGCGAGTGCGAGCATCTGCACTCTCAAAGGGCACAAGATGAATAGGACGGCCAACACAACGAATGCTGCGATAAAGACCGCGCTGTTCCACATTGGCAGTAAACCGAGCAGAACACCTGAGAAAATAAAACCGGGTACAGTGCTGCGAAAGCTGGGTCTGATAACCGCCGTTGGTTGCTTGAGTTCGAGACCTACCGTAGGAGCGGAAGCGGTTTCGGGTG
>JGI25405J52794_10000058_pt1 | contig 12426 bp, 8 predicted proteins | sample TabmetS3T2R1_FD_52794 | JGI IMG/M metagenome (IMG submission 52794) | reverse complement strand
ACTCCGGAGAGCGCAATTGGTGGCCAAGTAATGATCTTCCCCGGAACTTGAAATCAGTGTCCGAACTCAATACTCTAAGATCTAAAGAGTTCAGCGCTGGCCTAATAATAACAGATAAGATTCTACAAGATAAAGAAATTTCATCTAAATCTGTGATCTATAGACCTAGAAGTCTAGTTGTAGGGATCGGGATACATTGGAATACGACCAAGGAAACGATAGAATCTGCAATACATGAGGCATTCCAAAGTTATGGCTTAAGCATTAAGAGTATTCGAAACCTTGCTACAATTGAAAATAAAGCCCAGGCTAGAGGATTGCTTGATTTTTCAAATTCGTACCAAATTCCAATAGAAGCCTTCAATGACGAGCAGCTTTCTAAAATGAACGTTCCCAATCCATCAGAAGTTGTCGGAAGGTTTCAGGGGACTAAGAGTGTATCTGAAGCAGCTGCGTTGTTGAGTTCTAAAGGAGCCCTAATAGTCCCCAAACTTAAATTTCCTCCTGACCTTACTCTTTCCATTGCAAGGGTGGAATTTACATAATTGGTCAAGGCGATGCTGATCGTAGATAGGGGCAGCAGAGAGCCAGAGGTCAAAGAGGAGTTAGAAGAGATTTGTTCAACTATTGGAAGGACATGTCCCGGCAAGTACGGCTATACAACTTACTGCTTTTTGGAAGTGCTCCCCCCATATATCGAGGATGGTATTTCAAAATGCATTGCCAACGGCGCCGATTTCATCACCATTATTCCATACTTTCTATATCCAGGTATGAAGCTGAAGGATTCAGTGAAGAAAGCTGCATCGATATCCATGAGGAAGGATGTCCGAGTGGCCATCGCTAAGCCATTTAGCAGGAACATTAGGATGATCGAAGTCGTGGTAAACAGAGTCCACGAAGCTAAACGAGAGAATGCCTTACACCTATCTGATTTAGAGTGCGACTTATTGCTAATTGGCCATGGTAGCAGTGATAGAAGGGCTAGGGAAGCATTTGACTATGTGGTAGCTATGCTCAATCCTCATTTTAGAAGCGTTCGATACTGTTTCCTTGAGCTCGACAAGCCTGATATCATGGAAGGTATTAGAAATTCCTTGGCGTCTTCACCAAAATGCCTTCTAGTAGTTCCATATTTTTTGCACAAAGGAGTTCACATTAAATATGACATAATCCGAGAAATCAATACGTCAATCGTGGGACAAAATTCAACTAACATGTACCTTACAGAGCATTTGGGAGCTGATTGTCAATTGGCAAATATAGTTTTGGAAAGGGCTATAGAAGTTGAGCGAGGAATCTTCTACCAGGCCTAATTACTACAACGCAGATCAACATCTGCGCAAAATGTCAACAAAAGCATTTGGGATCGAAAATGAGAGTTTCGCGATAATAGACAATGAAGTGGGAACACATACTTATAACGAGCTTGAATGGGCAATCGTAAGAAGGGTAATTCATGCCACCGCTGATTTTGATTTTGCAAAGAAAGAAAAAATAACCTTTAATGGGGACGTATTTTCATCAGCATTTGGAGCTATTAAAAATGGATGCTATGTAGTTTGCGACGTAGAAATGGTGTTATCAGGCATAAATAAGCAGTTGGCATTGGAATTGAATCTGAAAACATTGTGTAGGATTTCAGAGGATTCAGTCAAAAAGTACTCACGAGATAATAATCTGACCCGATCTCAGGTCGCAATGGATATGTCAACATCTCAGATTCAAAACGGCATAGTGGTTATAGGAAATGCCCCTACAGCTCTTTTTCAAGTAATTTCCATGTTCAGGGAAAAAAGAGTCAAGCCTGCTCTCGTAATTGGAATTCCTGTAGGCTTTATTTCTGCCCTAGAATCAAAAAAAGAATTATTGCGTACCCCAGTTCCTTCCATTTCCAATATCGGACGCAAAGGAGGTAGCTCAGCTGCCTCTTCAATAATCAATGCGTTAATGTTAATTTATAAGACCAGAATGCATCAGAATTAATGGAATTATCAGGCTGACATAGGATTTTTTCATTTGTTAAATGAAAGTATTTTCTAACCATGAGTATAGGATATTGTCACTTTGTTCTTCAACTGCATATTGCGTAATAATCAATACAAGTAAGCGAGTCGATCGTATCCATAATATACTTCATCCAATATCCTTAGGATTGATGTTAACCCTGGAATCAATCAAAAAAATTGTAACCCACAAGTTAGAAACAATTCATTTACATGAGACAGCACAGGAAGCCGCAAAAAAGATGAAACACAAAGATATAAGTTCTTTGTTAGTCGTTGACGAATCCGGCGTACATGTTGGCATCGTAACCGAAAAAGATCTAGTTTCAAAAGTATGCATTCATAACAAAAATAGCACTGAGGTATTCGTAAATGAAATAATGTCTTCTCCTCTGGTATCCATTGAATATAAGGCAACCCTTGAAGAAGCCGCAAAAAAGATGGTTGATAACAAAATACAGCATCTGTTGGTAAAAAATGCAGATACGTTGGTTGGCATTCTCACCACAACTGATCTCAGCACTTATCTAAGGCAAAATATTGATATGGACGAAGTTAATGCAAGTATCCTAGAATCATTGATGGAACAAGAAAAGACATGATGAGCATTAATATCAGTCGGATTACTTTTGTCTCTAGTCTTCAGTAATACAATCGGTACATTTTACTGGATGTCTTGTGAACAGAAACGCTATTGANAAGGTGATAANTGGATCTTGAAAGAGGTAACCGCAAGGATAGAAATTAGATCTAGCCCGGAGAAGGTTTGGAAGATACTTACTGATTTTCAACTTTATAAATACTGGAACCCGTTCATAATTGAAATTGCTGGCTCTCCTATGATGGGAGAGAAGATTGAAATACAATTAAGAACCGCAGCTCAAAAAACACGTATTTATCACCCGGTGATAACTAAAGTTGATCCTCCAACAGAATTGAGATGGTATGGAAAAGCGATTCTGCCATTCATATTAGATGGAGAGCATATCTTTACTATTCAAGAGAACGAGCAGTATAATACGGTTTTTACCCAAAAAGAGATATTCAAAGGGTTAGGCGCCCATTTGGGAAACACCAGTATGTTCGATGATATCCGAATAAGTTTTCAAATGATGAATTCTAGTCTAAAGTCTCGAGCGGAAAGCAATAAAAGGTAGCGTAGGGCCAAACTTGATCGGACTATGACTGATATCTTTGAGTCAATGAATTACCGAGCGATTTCAATTCTTCTAGTTAGACTTACTTAGCCTTTTAAGCAATAACTGTGTGAAATATGATTAATTCTAAGGGTAGCCTAAAAAATAATATAGACTGGTTCCTGACGGCATGTTGAGGCAGTCTAGTTCACTATTGCTTTCAATACGAACCAAGTCATTGATACTTTTATGGGATCGCTTTTAAGTGATTCTATCTTAAATAGAATCACATATTTTTCACCGCACACAACTTATGTTAGATTGTTTAGGCGGAGATCCTTTGTTTTGTCTAAATACTGTTCTGCTTTACACTCGAAATTAGTCTCCATATACAATAGTAGACATAGTCACAAGTATATTTTGGATACATACATCGATCGAAAGAATGAAGCACTGACTGTGTAGCATTAGGCTCCTTATTTTATTGCTAGACAAAAGGGAGGCGAAGCAATTCTACCACTGGATATATGATTCCTCTAGGTAGTATGTTCTTTTGTGCTAAATAATATGAAGATGGCGGTAAAGCCAAATAGGTGAGGATCATCAGTGTTGAGGAAAATCAAAAGTTTACAGATGTCTACATTAAATAGACTACCTTCTTCTATAATGTACACACCTATCTAAAATTCTTCCCGGTATTCTCGTATCTGCAAAATGTAGGTGCATATATGATGCAACGCATGTGTTAAAGGTTAAACCATCATATTTCCCATTAATTCCTCGTCCTCGTTGCATATCAAATGAGAATTTAGAATCTGAAGATAAGTTTACTAATTCAGAATAGTGAAATTCGTGGCCGTGAACATGAGGTATTCGACCCATTAGATCACCACTTCCTTGAGCCTCAGTATATCCAATTGTAACCCGGTTAGTCATGGAAGTTTCTGAATCGAAAATACCAACCATCGAATATCTTTCATTCTTCTTTTTTCTATTGTCATTTATTACTTTTGTCAAATACATTAGCCCACCGCATTCCGCCAGTGTGGGCATTCCATTTACAATCGATTTGTGTATTGACTTTTTCATTGCAGTGTTTCCTTCTAATCGTTTCGCCATTATTTCTGGAAAACCTCCACCTATCAAAAGTCCGTCAACATCATCCGGTACTGACCTATCTTTGATGGGACTAAAAAAAACTAACGAAACACCTTTTTTCCTAAGTGCACTTAGGTTGTCATCATAATAGAAATTAAATGATTCGTCAAATGCAACAGCGATTTTACACAGAGGCGCTATTTCATTTTTAAATATTTGGAGAGTTTTTTTTTGATTTCTCTTGGTGACCTTACGTGGTAGTATTTCATCAAGATTAATCTGATCAGCAATATATTTGGCACAATTCAGTATAACATTTTTAGCTTTACCCTTGATTTCAATAGGGGGGATAAGCCCCAAATACCTTTCAACAGAACGGATCTCTTCATTTCGGTAAATGATCCCGAGCAGCTTTTTCTTTACATGAGTAGTCAATGCTTCGAGTATCATGTTTGAATGTTTTTGGCTCCCAACATTGTTTATGATAATCCCCGCCACATTCAGACGAGGATCAAATTTTGTATACCCAAGAATCATCGCAGCCACCGATTGTGAAGTTTTGGCTGCATCTACTACTAATATAGCTGATGCATCAAGGATCCTAGAGATATGCGCAGTACTTCCGACATTCCTCTTCCCAGCGATCCCGTCAAATAGACCCATTACCCCCTCAATTACAGAGAGATCTGCATCACTAGTACTTCTATCATAACATTCTAACATTCCTCTTTTTCCCATTAGCCATAGATCAAGGTTCCTTGACTGGCGCCCAGTAACGAGGGTATGGTAACAAGGATCGATAAAGTCAGGACCGATCTTAAAGGGTTGAACTGTAAATCCTAGTTGCACCAGCTTATACATTACTCCCATTGATATGGTCGTTTTTCCTACGCCGCTAGTAGTTCCAGCAACGACAAAAACCGGCTTTTGCAATTGGTACTTCTCACCTCATGAATCAGCTGTCGTCGTGTTCTGATTCAGAGAGCATCCACAAAATTGTTAGGTGAATCATTTTTCGAAGTCATCGATCCCCCATTGTGCTTTTCCGAATGTTGATATTGTATTTAAGGCCGAACCTGTGCGATTCATCCCTCACATGCCTAAGTAATTTTAGCCCGGGGTCATTAGCAGGCAGAATGAGAGGGTACTTCCTACTCGTTGAATAGATTTCTTCATTGCCTTTGGCAAGAGAGAAACAAGGTATTAGCATACCAAGAGATCTCAAAGTTTTGACTGCAATGTTCAGCTGTCCCCTGCCTCCATCTACGAGGATCATATCCGGCAGTGGCAAATCCTTATTTACACGATCATTAGAATCCAGACGATACCTCCTCCTAACTATTTCCTGTATCATTGCAAAATCATCCTGAATTCCCTTATTTTGAATTCTGAATCTCCGGTATCCGGAATTAAAACGTTCACCATTCACAAACCGTACGCAAGCGCCTACTGCTATACTTGTTCCCAAATTTGATACATCGAAACAGTCAATAATATATGGTATAGATTCTAATTGTAGGCTATTCCTTAGATTTAGAAGGGACGGGTGATATCCCTGTTCAATATAGAGTAACAGGTTTGTCATAATTAGATCCATAATTTTACCGCTATCGTCATGATGGAGTTCCTTCTGAACTTGTAGTATTCTTACTTTATGCCCAGAGATAGATTCTAAATATCGTTGAAGCGATTCAGCCTCTTGAATTTTCTCATTTGTATAAATATACGTCGGGATCATACTATCTGAACTATAGTACTGCGACAAAAATGTAGATAAGGAATTATCTCCTACGAGGTCAAAGCTAACATGACTCCGATCCGTAATCACTCCTTTTCTGCGCTTTAAAGTAAGTACGTGAGCAACTCCCGTGTCTTCGTTCGCCATGAAACCAAAGAATTCCTCATTTGTACCTCTATTTGTATCTGTTTCCACTTTTTGCTTTATCGTTAAATTCGCTAACCTTTGAATAGTATCGCGAAGGTCTCTTGCTATTTCATATTCGTGATTTCTTGATGCTTCAGTCATTTCTTCCTTCAATCTGCATTTTAATTCCTCCATGTTGCTTCTTTTTGTTAGCACCTCCTGCAACATCGTTACCTTGTCCATATATTGTTCTCTCGTTACATTTCCAACACATGGAGCTTCACAATTCCTAAGAAAGAATTCTAGACAAGGTTTTTTAGGCAATGTTTTACAAATTCTTATCTTAAACAATCTTCTCAATGATCCTGTGGACAATATCTTGGAGCTGCCATAAACAAATGGACCATAGACCTTTCCCTTAGGGCCAAAAAAGTCGCCGTTTCTATTCCTTCGAGCGACAAGAAGACGAGGGAATTCCTCCTGGGTTATTTTAAGATATGTATATTTCTGCTGATACTTCAGCTCGATATTAAACATTGGCCGGTACTGTTTTATGAAATTTGATTCGAGAAGAAATGCTTCTGTTTCGTTGAGTGTAACAACAAAATCAATGTCTGCAACTCTTGAGAGTAATCGTGCTGTCTTGATTGCGTTATAACCATCACCAAACTTATTTACAACATAGCTTTTAATTCTCTTTTTTAGATTTTTCGCTTTACCAATATATATTACTCGGCCGCTTTTATCTTTCATAAAATAGACACCCGGACACTCGGGAAGGTGAATGATTTTTTGTTTTAAGCTCATTTCCTCGTATCAGATTCTCTTATCAAAGTGTTAAGTACCTGATTTGGAAACAATTTTGATTTTAGGTATTTGCCTGTGTGACTGCAATCACTTCGTGATATCTCTTCCGGTGTTCCGGCAGCAACTACCCTTCCCCCCAATTGTCCTCCTTCAGGTCCAAGATCTATTATCCAGTCGGCAGAGGCGATCACATCTAGGTTATGCTCTATAACGATCACAGTATTGCCAAGGTCAACTAACCTCTGCAAGACATAAAGCAGTTTGCTAACATCTGCGAAATGAAGCCCAGTGGTAGGCTCGTCAAGGATATAAACAGTATTTCCTGTGTCTTTTTTCGATAGTTCTGAAGCAAGTTTGATCCTTTGAGATTCCCCACCAGAGAGAGTTGTTGCAGGTTGTCCCAGACGTATGTATCCTAGCCCAACGTCACTGAGAAAGATTAGTTTTCTATGCACGCTTGGAATATTTGAAAAGAACTCGAGTGCTTCTTCGACAGTCATAGCCAAAATGTCTGCGACCGTCTTTTTCTTGAACGTAACGCTTAGCGTTTCTGAATTGTATCTTTTACCCTTACAGATATCGCAGGTTACATATACGTCAGCAAGGAATTGCATTTCAATTCTCTTTACCCCAGCACCTTCGCATTCTTCGCATCTACCATCGGGAACATTAAAAGAAAATCTTCCAGGCTTGTATCCTTTTTCTCTTGCCATTGAAGTTTTAGAAAATAGTTCCCTTATCGGTGTGAACGCATTTACATAAGTTGCGGCATTTGATCTGGGAGTACGACCAATTGGGGACTGATCGATTCCAATAACCTTGTCTACCAATTCCAGTCCTGTAATGCTATTGTGTTTTCCTATGCGTTCACGTGAATGATAAAAATGAGCAGATAATCCTTTAAACAATATATCATTGATTAATGTAGACTTTCCCGAACCTGACACACCAGTGACAAGAGTCAAGCAACCTAACGGAAAGGAAACATCAATTCCCTTTAGATTATTCTCTTCTGCTCTTCGTACTGTAATGAAATTATTTGCATTTCTTNTTTTATCCTTTGGTTTAGTTACAAGCAAAGCACCAGTTAAGNATTGGCCTGTTACTGAATCGACTGAACTACATACGTCTTCTACAGTCCCACATGCTACAACCTTCCCACCATGGTTACCAGCTCCAGGTCCAAGATCTAACACCCAATCCGAACTTCTTATTACCTCTTCATCATGTTCGACGATAATAAGCGAATTCCCTAGCTCTCTAAGCTTCTTTAAAGTTGCGAGGAGCTTCGCATTGTCCCTTTGATGTAACCCAATGGTTGGTTCATCTAGGACATAGAGAACCCCTGACAGGTTCGAACCAATTTGAGTAGCCAATCTAATTCGTTGCGATTCACCTCCTGACAATGTAGAAACAGCACGATTTAGCTGTAGATAGTCTAAACCAACATCTAATAGGAATTGTAGGCGGGCTCTTATCTCTTTTAAAATGGTCCTTGAAATGATCAAATCATTCGTTGAGAGTATAATTCGATTAAAGAATTCCAGGCAATCCCCAATTGAAAGGTTGCAGACATCCATAATGGATTTCCCGTCAATTCTTACTGAGAGAGCTTCTTTTCTAAGCCTTTTCCCACCACAAGACTCACATAGATGTTCGCGCATATACTTGGCTATCTCCTCTCGCTTTGAATCAGATTCCGTTTGACCAAAGAGCCTTTCAAGATTGGGAATAACCCCTTCAAAATTTCCAATGTATTCCCATTTACTTTCCGAATATCTTGATCGGTATACATAACGAATACGTCTTTCGGTCCCGTATAGGATTACCTTAAGCTGATCTTCCGTAAATTTCGAGATAGGGGTGTTCAAATTAAAACCAAAATGTTTACCAACGTCTCTGAGTTTAGAAGATCTAAAAGATGCGAATCGTCCTAGCCAAGGCTTGATGGCCCCTTCTAGTATACTTTTGGACCTATCAGGAATTATTAAATCAGGGTCGAATTTTAACTTGAAGCCTAATCCGTTGCACGCTTTGCAAGCTCCAAATGGCGAATTAAATGAAAAGGAACGAGGTTCCAACTCAGCCATGCTTAGCCCACATTTAGAGCATGCATTTTGCTGAGAATAGAGGTGTAACTCATTATCAATTAGTATTGCAGCCAATCCGTTGCCTAAACGCAAAGCCAGTTGGACTGATTCAACTACTCGGGCTCGTTCTACCTTCGATATTTCAAACCTGTCTACAACTACCTCGATGGAATGCTTCTTTCGTTTGTCCAGAATAGGCAAATTTGACTCTTTCTCANNATTCCTACCTGCCCGGTCGCAGTTTGCGTAAATGTCTAAATTCGTCAATACACCATCAATTCTAATCCTGAAAAATCCGTCTTTTTTTAGCCCCTCAAGTAATTTTCTGAAAGACCCCTTTTTCTCTCGAACTAATGGGGCGAGCAGAATCCCCGTTTTTGCTTCAAACGCTGTAAGTATCGAATCACTAATTGCCTCTGTGGATTGTCGACTTATTCTTCGTTCACAATCTGGACAAAACGGAATCCCTATTCGAGCGTACAGTAAACGTAGATAATCATAAATCTCTGTAACTGTGCCCACGGTTGAACGAGGGTTCTTGTTTGTCGTTTTCTGCTGAATCGAGATTGCAGGAGAGAGTCCATCAATAGAATCAACGTCAGGTTTGTCCATCAGTTCCAAAAACTGTCTGGCATAGGCTGATAATGACTCCACGTATCTGCGCTGTCCTTCCGCATAGATCGTATCAAATGCAAGAGTAGATTTTCCTGAGCCTGACAGGCCAGTAAATACTACTATCTTATCCCTAGGGATAATAATACTTAAGTTCTTCAAATTATGCTCGCGCGCACCCTTTACGATTATATTGTCAACCATAGTCAATCAATAAGTCCTTTAAGTTACAGGTTCTCCTAAAGCACTCTTTATTTTGTGTAATTTGCTTCTTAAATCGATTGCACGCTCAAAATTGAGATCATCTGCATACTTTATCATTTGGGCTTCTGTATTGCGGGCAAGTTTAGCAAGATCTGACCTACTCATCGATCTAATATTCACATCTACAGAATCATTCTCCACGCTTACTATGGGTTTCACGATGGATCTTGGTGTAATGTTATTTCTCGCATTATATTCAACCTGCTTTTCACGACGCCGATCGCTCTCACTAATTGCTAGTTTCATTGAATCAGTTACCTTTTCAGCGTAAAGGATAACTTTTCCATCAATATTTCTGGCAGCCCTTCCAAAGGTCTGCACTAGGCTAGTAGTATTTCGCAGAAAGCCTTCCTTATCGGCATCCAAAATTGCAACTAATGATACTTCGGGCAGATCAAGACCTTCTCTAAGCAGATTTACCCCTACCATTACGTCGAATTCTCCAATTCTTAATTGACGCAGAAGCTCAGTTCTATCCAAGCCTTTTATTTCCGAATGAATATACCTCACCTTAATATTCTTCTTAGTTAAGAAATCAGCAAGATCTTCTGACATCCTTTTTGTCAAAGTAGTGACAAGTGTCCTCTGTTTCCGTTTTACTTGCCTTCGAATCTCTTGGATTAGGTCCTGCATTTGATTTCGAGCCTCTCGCACCTCAACTAATGGATCAACTAAGCCGGTAGGCCTTACTAACTGTTCAACAACCTGCCAACTCCGTTTCAATTCATAATCAGCTGGGGTAGCAGAAATAAAAATTACGTTTTTCATGTACCCTTCAAATTCTTTGAACCTTAAAGGTCGATTATCTGCTGCACTTGGGAGTCGGAATCCATATTCGATAAGTGTCTTCTTCCTACCATGATCGCCATTAAACATGGCATGTAACTGAGGTATAGTAACATGTGATTCATCTATAACCAGAATAAAGTCTTCACCAAAGAAATCCAAAAGGCAGTACGGAGGATCGCCTGGATTTCTTCCGTCGAAATGTCTGGAGTAATTCTCTATACCTTGACAATAACCCAACTCTTGTATCATTTCTGTGTCATAATTGGTTCTGGAGATGAGTCTCTGCTTTTCAAGTTCAGAAGGGAGACTGGGTAACCATTCTTCAAGCTCCTGACGAATAGATATGATAGCCGATTTCCTTCTATCGTCACCAACTACGTAATGTTTGGCTGGGAATATCTTCACTCTCTGTATCTCTCTTTTGATCTCCATAGTGATGGGATCGTGAAGAGACATCATTTCGATCTCTTGTCCAAAAAGCTCTATTCTCAAAAGATCCTCCGAGTATCCAGGGATGATGTCAACGGTATCCCCTCGAACTCTAAATCCACCAGCCTTCAATGAAAGATCGTTTCTTTCGTAGCGAGCATCTNTAAGCTTACTAATAATCCACTTTCGGTCAACCTTTGATTTCTTGTCTAGCAGTATTGAATTCTGGTCCCATTCAACGGGAGAGCCTATAGAGTATATACATGAAACGGTAGCAACTATGATGGTGGGCTCCCCTGACATTAACATTGCCGTTGCCTCTAGCCGCATCTTCTCTATTCTTTCGTTTATCTCAGTGTCCTTTTCGATATAAGTGTCTGTCTGGGGTAAGTAGCTTTCCGGTTGGTAATAATCATAAAAGCTCACAAAGTAACCAACATTGTTTTGCGGAAAAAATTCCTTTAATTCGGTATAAAGCTGAGCTGCCAGCGTCTTATTGTGGGATATTATTAGAGTGTTCTTATTAACAGCTACTATCACATTTGCAATTGTAAAAGTTTTCCCACTACCAGTAACCCCTAGTAGAGTCTGGCACCCATTTTTCTCTAAGGCTCCCTGAGAAAGCTTCGATATCGCAACAGGCTGATCTCCACTAGGAGGAAAACTATTCGGGGATAGCATAAACTTATCAGACTTAGCATCACTCACAGACAATTCATCCTTACGAAGATCATTACGCGAATATAATACTATTCAGTCTATTTGCCTAGCAATGTGCTCTTTGTTGCAACAGCATGACGTAGATCGTCGCCATTCTTGGCGTCAAGTATTGATGGTAATTAAGTCATTGGCCGATCGGGTTGTATTTAGAACGAAAATCGTAATATTTATCAATATCTACATGCCAATCCGGCGGGGGATCTAGGTGGTTGATTAAAAAGAGTATTTCGATAAAACACACAAGATTATTGGTGATAACGGGTGTACAGACATGATCAAGGTAGATAGGATATTGCAACGAACTTCAAGCAGAGCTGGGAACAAAAATTGAAAGACCTTCTGTTTCATGAAAATACTTCGACTTGGAGAAGAATCCCTCCAAATCGCATGTTAATTATGTGTTTGATTCTCGGTTTCAGGATGGAATAGTGTTGTATTCCTAGAGGGAAAAACGACAACGCTTTAAAGGAAATTGCACTCACAGACAATGGCAAGAATACTAGTACCGCAGCTCGAGGGATAACGAGAGGTTGAGATAGATCAGCGATGTGATTTGGTCAAAAATCGTCTAGCAAACCTTTTCTTTAACTTCGCACATATTATGATATGGA
>JGI25405J52794_10000057_pt1 | contig 12474 bp, 12 predicted proteins | sample TabmetS3T2R1_FD_52794 | JGI IMG/M metagenome (IMG submission 52794) | reverse complement strand
AGATCAGGAGTTGATCTTCTAATGATGGAGGCTGTTCGTTAGTCAAGTGTTGTTTGTCCTTTCCTTAGGGCTTTCTTGATGGCAGGCCAATCAGGAGGATATTTAGGGGATGCTCTCCAACTTGGTTCTATTTCATCGTCATCTGCTTGTCTTGTAAAACCAGTATGATGGAATCTGTTGCGCGATGAATCTTTCTGTCTATCCTGAGTTTGATTACCGGTACTATGATTGACAATAAACTCAAAATAATGAGGGCCATCCCTCTCTTGCTCCTCATTGAGATCTGTTAGTTTGTACCAGTGGCCACGTCCGGGCTTGCCACATATGGGGCAGTGATCTACATAACAGGAAACCTTAGGATCACTGGGATTCATGATTGGCGGTCTATACCGAACCTAAGTCGCGTTTCTTCTCTCGCAATAGTTTCTCGTTGTATAACTCCTCATCAAAGACATGCGCTAGATGCGTTAACTCATTCATGTATTTTAGGAATGTGGGTATGTAATCTTCGGGCATCATTCTGATCAATACTGTCATATGGTTCTTGCATTTATCCCGTAGTGCTAATGAATACGCGTGGCCCTTTGGTAACTCCTTCTCAAACTGCCGTCGCTGCCATTCTTCCATGCCAGATAACCAATGCAGAACTGATTGAAGTAACTCTATTCGGTTAATGAGGTCTGCTCGTAGTTTCTGTTCATCTATATCTTGTTGTGGGACTCTCACAGAGACTGTGGGTTCGGATTGTCCATGAGTCTTATACAGTGGTAACACTTTAGGCCATTCTTTTTCTAGTCTACTGGTTGAAAACTGTTTGACTGAATCTAGTTCAGAGGCTCGATTTCGGAGTTCTTTATTTGATAATCCAGAATATTGTTCTTTGAGTTTTCTGACTTCCTCTGTTAATATTTGGAGACAAGTCGGCATTGGAATTTGCCTCGTTTTGACATCAAAACGAGGAAGATTCTGGTTCTTACCTCTACCTTTAGCGGAGTCGACATGTTTCTGACTTTTGAGACTTTTAAACTCTGGTTCTCTTAGCACTTTGTACACTAAGTACTTTGTAATACCTGTTTTCTTGCTTAGTTCTTTGTCCTTTGCGAGTTTATTGATCAATAGTCCGGCAATCTTTGACTTCGTTACTCCTGCATGGAATAAATCAAGGGCACCCCTCCGAATGATGCCCGATTTGATGCCCTCAAAGTTCTCTACATTACTTAAGGCTTGTTCCAAGACTGAATCTAGGATCTCCTCCTGTTTGTTATCTAGTTCCAACTGTTGTGTCATTACTATACAGTGAGGCCCTGGCTCTCTCCTTCAAAGAGTCGTTTCTGGTTCTGGTCAGTTATCTGCTTCTCAATCAGATCCGTGTGTTCTATATTTTTAATCTGTCTGCGCCTCAGTTCCTGCCTCTTACGGAATACTTGTTCCTCACTAAGCAGATGATATCTAAGTGCTTTGTTACCTTCAGGGTCCCGGTGTCCTGGTTCCTTAACCATTCGTTCCCAGTTAACCTCTGGTCTAGATTCCCATTCTTTATTCGCCTTTGTATGCTGTCTATCAACATATGCCGATTGTTTCCTTAGTTGACTTTTCTTCCATGCATCAACCTCAGCGGTTCTTTCGTTTGCAATCTGTTTGGTTATCTCTTCGTTGGCTAGTGAATTGGATATCTCTTGTTTAAGGGTCATTGTTCTTTGGAAGATATTCTGTATAGTAACACGACAGATCACCTTATCTTCCTCATCTGCTTTGAATCCTAACTCTGATTTCCGAATATTATTGCGTATGTATATCCACATGAGCCGTTCATGTTCGGGCAGATTAACAATCTCGATACCCTTATCATTTACTGTGTGCATTGGCTCACCATTCATATCCACATCACGCCATAGTCTATCGAAGATCTGAACTTTGGTTTCTGCCAATAGTTTTATGTTATCACGTTTTAGTTTCTTGGCTGCCTTGCGTTCTTGTCTGGCTTGCTTTCTTTTCTCGCGGATTTCCGTAGTACAAGTGTCGCAGTAGTAGTTACCTGCTTCCATCTTTGCTCTAGTAGTTGTATCACCTTCTTGACGGGGACTATGAGCGATTAGTTCCGTACCACATCCATTCATGCAGTCTATATTTTCGCGACCACTAGGACTGCTTTTGTCTTCAACATCGCGGCTACTCATTCCAATCTTATCTCCTTCAGCGTAACGCTGAGATCTTTGCTCTTTAGAGATTCTACCTGTTCGTGCATTTCAAGGGGGATATTTATGAAAAGTTTACCCCCACTTTTTGAAATGCGTGCGAGGAATCTCACACCCGCCTTTTTAGTCTCTTGTGGACTCATTAACATTTCCGTGTCCATCTATACAGATGGTACTACTTAAGTCTTCTTGGTTATTCTCCTCTGTTTTTGCCTTAGTGGCTCTCGTACCTCCTTTAGAGCATTCAACTCTACTTCAAGGTAACTTGCCTTCTGCATGTGATGCCTTGCAATCTCCCTAAGGATTGCAGCCTCTTGAATTGTATCAAGATCTTCTATTGTGTAATCTGTGATTCCCTTTTCGGCATGGCCAAGGGCTATCTTGTCCTGGAGCAGTCTTTGATGTTCTTCATATTTTTCTTGTGACGATGCTACTTTACTACTAGTGGCGGCGGAACTAGTTCCGCCGGATATTGCTCTTTCGCGCTGCTCAATGTCCTTGTATTCGGCAGGCAGTACCTTACGGATGTAACGGTCAGAGGCAAAGCCTTTGATTGGTTTTATAGCCCGTGAGATTGTATAACAAATCTTTGAGATGAATTCCTCTTTACCATCTTCTCGTAACGCTTCTGCAAGTTGATCAGCAGTTCGTTGTATGAGTCGCTTCTTGTCTATTTCATAATCGAGGTGTTGCTGCCACATGCCTCTAACCTTGTACGTTAATGTAGCAAGGATCGCTTCAACCTTCTTGGACTTTGGAATAGAGGATGCTTTATCCTGTTTTAGTTCTTGTTGGATGAGCAATGAACCAGCGGCGGAGTCAATGACCATATTGACGAGGCGCTCCTTACGTTTCTTGGTAAATCTTTTTTTCTTTTTCTTATTAGTAGTGGTATTGGACACATCAGTCATGTTAAGATTCTTCCTCTTCTGGATTTTCTCTTAATGAATCCCCATCGTCATCATTAACAGCATCGAACTCTACAGCCTGCTCTTTCAGTCTTGAAACAATCTGATCTAATCTTTCAATGATAGATTCATTGGCTGCTCTTATTGTAGTTGAGAATGCTTCTAGTTGACCGTTAAGCCTTTCCAACTTGACAAATATTTCGCCTATGTCATCTCTTGATATTGCTTTTGCTGCCGTTACTGTTGTCGCTGCTGTGGTTCCTGTACTAGGTTGCTGTTGCTGCTGTCTGTTATATGTCGAGTTCGGACATTGGTGCTTTTTCGGTAGATGTTCGCCTGTGTCACTTACTTCTAACGGTATGTTTGGCTTTGTAGCATTCGGAGTATAACCAAGGTCATCGAACTTTCTTTCCCAGTCAAACCAGATTGTTTGACCACAACCATTCCTACACATTAAAGGTGGTCGTCTAGACATTAGTGTTTCTTCGACACCTCCATTCCCAATCCTTTCAGAACCAGTCTTCTAATGAATGCGCTACGTGGCACATCTCCTCTTTTGTCATCTATGATCTGCAGAAGTTCTGGATCCATAGAGACACTTACATTACTTGGATATTTCGCCATTAACATCTATAATATCAGTATCATTAATAAACTTATGTATAACCATAAAGGTAGGGGGAGAGGGTTACTGACGAATCACACTCCACCTATGGATTGTTCCATTGACATGAAAGGCTTCATATGAAACAAAATCATTGCGCCATATTTTTACTACGTTTCTGGCCTCCTTCCAGCAAACAAAGCACTTGTATCTTCCTTCTCCTTTATGCCGACTCAAATAGTGAAGGCCACCGCGTAGATGTGCTTGCATGTTACGCCGCGTCGCTTGAAATCTTCACAATCGCATGAGATTTCCCCATTAGATTTACATAGCACAGAATATACAATATCCTTGTTCGATTGGGAACGGACTTTGTACAACTGTGCCGCTGTTGTGCGGGGCTCGATTTTCCTCACGTGGCCATGGCTTGCTAGATACAAGCCACTATTGGCCCGTGGGTCCATTTTTTGTTCTTGTTCTGGGTTTTCCATTGGCTATTCTATGGGCTTCTACTATATATACACATAGTACACAGTGCCATACGTATACCTTTTATACTGGTGTTACATATGGTTAGGTATGAAACAAGAATACAAAAGTGTAAAGATCTTGCAAGGAACTCATGAGGCCTTTACAAAACTACAAAGGCGATTGAGTGCGGAGCAAGACGAGGATTTCAGCCAGGACGAAACGTTAGACTTTCTTATGACGTTCTTCCGGGAGAATAACAAAGGAGGTAAGCACAAGAAGTAATGGCTACTAATCATAAAGCAGTCATATTTGTTGTCAGCCTAGTGATTCTTGCCGTTGGAGTAATCGGGCTAACAGTAAGTAGCATAAGGGTTCAAGAAGCACATAAAGAGGTCATACAAGCAGAAGCAGAACTTGCAGTGTCGATGGGTGAAGCAGAAACAGCATTTAGTGACTGTCTAGCGGAATACGCCTTCTCCAAATGTATGTTGGTATGTATGGAAAACGCAAGCGAGGAAACATGTACCAAACTAATGCAGAATGTGGAGGATACAACACTGTAAAGTGTTAGAGAAGATACGTGCACAAATGAGAAAGAGGATATCGGAGAGGAATAAGTAAATGCAATCAATGATAACGATTTCAATACTGTTAATGGCTGTGCTAAGCATTTCTCTGGCATCTATCTCTAGTATGCTAACTTTTGTTGCCTATGCCTCAACTGAGGAAGAAAGCGGCGGCGGCGGAGATGACGGCAGCAACGAACCAGAGTCGGAGCCAGAACCTGAGCCAGTAGTACCGGCAGAACCAGAACCAGAACCAGAACCAGAGCCAAAAGATGATACATGTATGGGGGGTGAACCTGGAATAGACGGGTGTCCACCTGCACCATCACCAGAGCCAGACTTACCGCCTTGTGATGGATCACCGCAGGATTGTATAACCGGTAATGGAGATGTTTGTTTGGAAGGACAGGGAGGGCATGAATGCGAATGTGCCGAAGATATGAGCGATTGTCCTTTGCATCCATCAAACCCAAATCAGCCAGGATGTCAACCAGATGAGATTCACATACCCGAAGATACAGATTGTGATGGCCAGATTGATCCAGACTTTATAGGAGAACCGGGAGAAGGACCTGACGGAGATTGTTTGTTTAATCCATCATTGCCAAAGTGTGCCTCCGATAATGGAGTTTGTCCAGATGGCTTTAACCAGAATGAGGATGGCAACTGTTATCCTGAGCACCCAAATGGTTGTCCAGAGGGATACCATTCCCATGAGAATGATGAGACAGGTAGATGTATTCCAGATTCAACGCCTTGTGAGCCCGGATATACGCGAGATCCGGACTTCCCGACATGTTCCAGTATAGAGTCAGTCTGCAGGGATCACCCCGATGAGGACGTCTGTAAGGACGACAACCACAACGGTAACAACAACAATGGCAATAACAATAACGGCAATCATCATAATAATCACAAAGACAGAAGCAAAATAATCAAAATAATAAACAACATAGACATTGTTAATAAGATAGTAAACTCTGGCGACGGAGATAATGACAATGGGGAACTCGACGATATCTTCCAGGTCATTGTTGCAATCAACTATCAAGAAGGAGCAGGGATTGTTTGTGTATTCGAAGACGACAATACAGCGCAATGTGAGATCTTTAATGTGAATAAAGACAACGATAAAGAGCCGCTACTTCAAATAATACCCTTCTAGTAGGGTATACACTATTTTTTATTTAGAACATTTAGTCAATATTTTTATCCATTGCGGATAATATACTCAGTATGATGAAACAGAGTTATTACCTTGACATGGCTATCTGCGTTAACTGCGCCAAGATCTACCCTGTAAGACAATCAAACAATAAGGTGTTATGCCTGGGTTGTAAGGCCGATGCTCAGAACTGGCCAATGAAAGCGGTTTAGTTCTGCTGTAATGCCCTCACTAGGAGTTCAGCCTGTGGTATACCCCAACCATAGTCGATGTTTTTAACTCCTGGTCTACCGCCGGCACCTTGTGCGCAGATTGTTGACATAACCTTCTCTACTATTTGATTTTTCCTCATACCGGGTGTATATGGTGCACATATATTGTTAGATTTGTATGCAGAGTATCCTACCGCTGCTACTGCGGCCACACAAGGACAAGCCATTGAAGTACCATTTAGGGTTCTGTACATATTACCATTGGCAGTGCTTTCAATCGCTACACCACAACCAGCAAAGTCTACCATAGTACCACTATTTGAAAAACTGGCGCGATCACTATCTTCATCAACAGCGGAGACACCATTGACACTGGAATAAGCAGCAGGTAGGTGGTTAACATTGTCAGTGGCATCATTACCACTAGCAGCAAAATATAGTATACCTACGCGAGTATAACCATCAAGAAGAGTCGCATCCCTTGGGTCTCCTGGCTGGTTGGGATCTCCAGTTCCACCAAAAGACATAGAAACTATATGGGCCCCATTAGCCTTACCAAACTCAAATCCCTCCATCTGATCTGTAAAAGACATACATGAACCAGTTGGGCATGATACACCCACTTTTAGATTCCACAGATTACAACTTGGGGCTATACCTGCCATACCTACATTATTTCCTTGTAGGGCACCAATGATGCCTGCGCAGTGAGTACCGTGATTATTAGCATCCTGTGCGAAATAATCATCTTCATCCGTAAAGTTCTGATTAACTTTTGTATTCGTCCTTAGTTCTACGTGGTTAGGATCTGAACCGGAATCCATAACAGCAACATTCACACCTTGACCCTTGAATCCTCTAGACCATGCTGGAACTGCAGCATGATTTGGTATCTGATACCCGGTATTTTCAACAAGACCAACATCATAAAAGTTTGCTGTTACACTGAGAACATTTGGGTCTTTACGTAATCGAATAACTTGTTCAGGAGTTAGTTTTGCGATTATTATCGGATTATAGAAAGAGTTGATATCTGTTATACTATTCTTTCCTCTGCGTATAGGAGTAGTCATATGATGGCCTGTATAGCGTAGCAGTTCGTGGATATCTCGCGTATCTCTTAGTCCTATAGCGTGCCGGAATAGTTCAAACTTATCATCTGTTTGATTGGGTCTATCGGTCTTCTTTTTGAACTGTATAACATACTTCTCCATTAGAGGATCAATGTCTACCAACTTACTGTGATACCACTCCCGCTGCTGCTCCTTGTTCTGTCCGGTTACGACATTCATTGCATAGAAAGGGTATATGTTGAGCATTCATTCTTTCATAATATCTAGGAGTTACACCAAAGTTCAAGGAACATCTTTCACAGTTGACATACACACGTTCATTCCCGTTAGCCATCTGCGATATAATCCGACCAGGCTCTCTTAAATGCGCTTTGGCACCTATGACAGGCACCATGATCTATGAGAAATAAAAGATGGTCTTCATATGATGCACCAAGCCCTGGAAAGGTATCGTCCCAGCGGGCATGTATTTCAAAGGCCAGATCCCATTGTTCCCTACCGACAAACTCATTGCGGAAGTATTCTCTGTTTAGCCAATCCTTGAAAGAGATTGTTGGCCCTGGCAGAGTCGTCGTCGTTTCCGTCGTCATCAGTATGATGCAGGCCCCCCGATAATCCTGGCACAGAACAGAAACTTGGCGTCATAACTTGCTTCATCTTGTTGGTCTACCCTAAGTATGGCTCTACTGTTACCGGGAACTGCAGTCGTTAACCATGCTTTATCATACCACCCTCCAGCATCTACGGCATCTAATACCTGAATCCAATGCTGATTTGCTGGAGTGTATACCCCTGCGTCATCCATTCCTGTAATGTCTACCCACGCTTTGAGTCTGACTGCGGGATCGCCCTGCCACCAGATGTTTGCCTTCATAAAGATAACGCCAGTATAATGTCCTTGTCTAGGTCCGATGTTTATGTCATTTCTGATACTTGTTTCATTATATACGCCGTGAGGATTTTCTTTGTATACTACTACATGATAGCCGTCCAAAGTGATGTTAATCTCATAACATCTTCCTGCTATGCCGCCATCGGATGAAGAGTGTACACCTCCACCTAACTTGGCCGAGATTTCTTCGTCATCTGGTCCATCCACTTTGAGATATCCTCCAACCATTACGCTGTTCATATCATGAACAACCCTGTCAAAATATTCTCTAAATGATCCGTTAGCCTTATGATCCATCATCATATAACAATCGGCAAAGTCTAAGGTGTACGAGTCATAGGGCAATGAAGGCAGTACAATACCATCATCTGTTGTACCAGGGGAACCAGCATCTAAAACACAAACTTCCTGTAAGTGGTCCCAATGCTGACCTTCGGGGCACTGTGGAGTATACATGTTTGAAGTTGATGTACTACCGGCTGCTATCTCCTGTACTATTGCAGTATCAATGTTGGGTGTTGCTTCAAAGCCATCAATACGTAGTTGTGATTCATGGTCTCCAGATTGATTTGGCGTGAATCCACCTAATGCTCCTGTATTTTCAAGTGCTTTGACCCACGCTGTTTGGGTAGGTAGTTTAGTCCAGAGTTCGGTATGAGGGCCTTGTCTTCTCCAGACGGCGCATACCCCTACTCTTTTGTTTAGTATGTTGCCTATACTTGGGCCTGTTTTGATGCAAGAGTTCGTGTCTGGGTGATTGGGTTCATTTCCAAGGCAAGTTTTACCTGAGTTGAAACTTACACCATGGTCGTCCCATCCTCCAGAGTGAGTACCACCTAGTTTAGTACTAATATTATCATCGTGTTCTATGCTGCTTAGAGTAACGAAGTATATGCACTGGTAGTTTTGGAATGTAATATTATCTGCATTTTTCTCTATAGTCTTATCATCAGGTTTGCCTGAGGCGTAGTGCCGGGTCGTTGGGCCTCTCGTAGTTGTAGAGAGTTGCCTACCAGTACTAGCATATGGTCCAAGTTGCCCTGGTGCGGGTGGTGGGCCTGGCGATGGAGGTGGCGGCGGTCCTGGTGGACCTGGAGGTGGAGGAGGACCTGGAGGCCCTGGCGGTGGAGGAGAAGGAGGAGGGGGCTGACCCGGATCGGTAGGTTGACTTGGCTCTGTAGTAGTATCTATTTCAATGACTAACTGTGCTTCCTCTTCGGCTACTGTAATCTCATCCACGTCTGGAGGAACGAGTCTTTCCATGATGAGGGCTTTATGATCTCCTGGATTAAGAGGTGGAATGATTATTCCTTGGTCATATGACGTAGGCTTTCTCTTCGTTCCAGGGTCTACTGGAGCGGGCGAAGGTTCAGGTGCTTCTGCTCCAACAAGGAACTTTTCTGCTCTATAAACAAGGTCAGACATTCCGCCATCATTTACTGTCCATACTGTACCATTCCATCGGTGAATACTAGTTCCAGTGTAATCCTTTGCTTGTGGAGGTGGAGGTACCGGCGTTGGTGCAGGAGGTGGAGATGGAGATGGACCTGGACCAGGAGGCGGAGGGGAAGGTACAGGGCCGGGACCTGGGCCAGGTTGTTGTGCTCCAGTTGGTTGTATCTCTACAATGGAAAGCCATTTGTAGTCTGTCCCAGAGTTATTATCGATACGAAAAGTACATTGTGATGTGCCACCTTTAGGACGAAATAGTGGATTATCAATATTACCACAGTTACCATCACTATCCTCATGAACCTGCAGTAACTCCCATTGATTAATAGGGGTAGTACCGGAGTTATTACCTTTGTCCTGCCACGCTTCCATATGTACAGTAGTAGGAGGATTACCAATATTCCACCATGCTACTTTATAGCCATGCCATTGAGCTAGAGATAGTGCAGTACCATCTATGCCTGATGTAGGGCATGAGTGGTTACTTGGATGAGGACATTCAATCTCAAACTCCATTGTCCCCCCTGTGCAGGGGAACTGTGGTATGTAACAACATCCATCTGTACTACCACCTCCATCATGCTTACCACCTCTAATCTTACATGAAACAGTATCACTTGATGGACTTGATTTGAGAAAGTAGCATGTCATCTCTGCGTTTGTTGGAGGGTCTGTGAAATCCCAACGCATTGAACTAGAATCACTGGGTATCTCCCATTCATTCTCGTAATGGAAGGCTCCTGAGTTTGGATAGACTATTCTTACTCCATGTCTATCTGCTACTGCATTACCGACTCCGTCTAGTGCCGCGTTAGCAGCATCGGTCGCGTTCTGCCATTGCCACCCAGCAAGAACAATATGATCTGCAGGAGTTCCTGTTGTAAACTCTACTCCTATCAGATCTCCAATAACCATATTGTACCCATTTTCTTGTAGAGTGAAAGGTATCTGAGTCCATTGAGGAGGAGAAGCAGTGATATTGGTAATATTGACCTCACCTAGTGTCTGTTTTACTACGCCTAGGCGATCCCATATTCTACATGTTACTATTCCCTGAGGATTTCCGACTCTACGAGCAAGAAGAGTAAACCTGGCTATAGGTGCGGCTAGAATAGCAGCGGTAGAACCATCAATCTTTACTGCCTGTCTAAAGGTATTCTGTTCTCCTCCATTACCAACAGCATATGCTGTTGTAGCACCGAGATCGCTAAAGTCCGCAAGAATGATGAATCCAGATGGGGGAGGTGGCGGAGGAGTGGGCGGACCAGGAGGACCTGGAGGACCAGGGGCATTAGGATTACAGGGATCTTCAGGACCGCCACCCTCAGGGCCCCATGACTCTGCTTTCCAAACAAGATCCATTTGACCACCCTCAAGGGTTACTCTCTGGCCATTTACTTGTCCAGCCGCAACGACCCCAGGAATGTCTTTTGTTATATTTTCAGGAGGTGCTCCTTCCTGCCCTGTCCATTCCCATGTACCCCACAATATATAGTCGTCCGGGCTTCCCTCTTCCTCATCCACTCCCGATTTTAAATAGCGGAGTGCTATGGCATCACCTATCTGCATGATATGCTCATTAGATAGATTTTCGAATGATACCTGTTGCGGTTGTCCAGGCACATTTGAAATACTGGCAGAATCCACTGAGCCAAGTTCTGCTACAAGGGTACTACTTGCATCGGTTATCCTGCATTCTACAGGGCCACGAGCTTCGCCGTTCCGTCTTAACAGCGCTGTAAATCTGGATACTTTCTGGTTGTATATTGTGGCACTAGCATCTTGTACTAGTAGACCTAATATTCTGATTGGACTACCTTCTCCAAAGCGCGTGGCCTTGGTTGCATTAATGTCGTTAAAATCCTGGATTATTCTGAAGACATCTGCTGCTCCAACGCTAAACCACATTTCAGGGGGTATAGGTAGAGCAAGGTTACTCGTACCAACTGCAGCGATTGAGGTAGTAGTATTCTCTACTCCATTGACCAGAGAACGACCTATTTGTAAAGAGGTATACTTGTCGATCTTGTTCCAATATGCCCTAGCATTTTTGAACGTCATGGTAGGGTTCATATTTTTGAGGTAGATTACCCTGATATCTTTGAGACCATATCTTGTCTGTCTCTCTGTGACATCATTCCAAAGGTTGTTGAATGTTATAGAGCCTTGGCTGAACGTTATACGTTTGCTACTGATTGCACCTCCCGTTGAAAGGAATGGATTGGTATTAGATGCTCCACCGGATAAGAAGACGCCCATATCTTGCGATTTAGGAGTACCAGGAGGTGGAGGAGGAGGTGCGGGTACTGGTCCCGGTGGTGAAGGTGGGGGAGGCGGAGGCGCGGGACCAGGACCAGGCGGACTTGGAGGGGGCCCTGGAGGAAGGTGTTCATGATCCCATACTGCCTTCCAGTATACGATGTAGTTCCGTGCATCATTTTCATCAACAAATGCTGCCCAAGTTACTGCATTCCCACTGTCATCTTGAATGAGCCATGCATCTTCAGGAATATCACCATCATGGGATTCATCATATCCATCCGGCAGGTCATCCATATCTCCACTATATTCTAGACTCTCCCATGTACTAGGGTCTAAGTTAGGGTCAGAATCAACATTATCGCCAGGCCGAATGAGGTCTGACATTCTCGTAATCTCATCGCCATCCTCTTCATAATCATATATTTTAAGTGAGACTGGAGCAGGCATTACCATGGCAGATTATGACATCGGATAATGCTTAAGTTGTTGTATATATGATATTCTGACTGTTTCTTACAGATGGTTAATGGTATAGATGGCGTACTGATGGTTAATCCCGGTGCAGTAGGAGGGGAGTTCTGGTATCTATCCGCTGAACCACATAATGACCCCAGATTTAATACACCTAGACTGATCGGCAACTATACTGATGGATTTCAGGTTAGTGTAGAACC
>JGI25405J52794_10000053_pt1 | contig 12847 bp, 11 predicted proteins | sample TabmetS3T2R1_FD_52794 | JGI IMG/M metagenome (IMG submission 52794) | reverse complement strand
TGTCAAGAAAAATAGCTTTACTGAGGTAATAATTGAGTGGGAGTACAGAGAGGTAGTTTGTCGATGTTAATAATGATACTATTGAAGTAATCATCATTAAAATTTTTATCACAATGTTCATTAGCTCTGTTCTGCTACACAGAACAACCTATCAATAATCATCCCGTGAAGGTTGATGCTTTGTTACGACTTCTCAGCTGAGCACTCCAAGAAAAGTTCTTGTAAATCTTCTCTTGGCTATGTGAAAAGCTTTCATACCCCTGGGTGTAAGGCTATATGTTATGGTTTTGCCTACCTTCTCCTCCTCGTGCAAGAACCCAGCATATTTTAGACTCTTGAGAGCAGGATAAATTGTTCCTGGACTGGGCTTGTCGCCTCTTCGTTTAGCCAACTCATCTGCTATTTCCTGACCATGCATTGGTTTCTTAGATAGTAAAAAAAGAATCAAAAATCCTAACATACCTCTCATGTCACAACATTCTTCGTCCCCGTATCTGGGCATGTTTAAGTATATAGGATATCCGATATATATAAATACACCTTATTGTATATATCGTATAGCCAATATGACATATGGTAGCTGTGGTTGTAGTAGCAGTGGAAGAGACTTTGGAAAGGTAAGAAGCTTTTTAACTAGAGAAGAAAAGGTTTCAATGCTAAAAGAGTACAAAGACGACCTAGAAAGAGAAGTTCAGGGAGTAACGGAAAGAATCAAAGAATTAGAGAATAAGTAAGCTTTCTCCTTTCCTTCCAAATTTTTTTCAACGCATCTCTTTTAATCTTAGAAGCTATAGACTTTTCACGCGTAATTTCTAATCTTCTGTTACAAAGTTATAAGCTTCGGTCTTGAGGAGCCTTTTTATGACTAGTTGGTAATATTAGTTTGATTTGTATTGATCTCTTGTAATGCATGTAAGAAAAAGTCAGCAGAGATATTTCAGTTCAATGGGGAATTCTGCTGTGGATGTTGGCAGGAAAGAACGGAAACATCGATCTAGTTGTTTTCTTAATCTGAGTAATTTGATTCAATATTCAATATCATTCCTCGTAAGGTATGTTTGCATTTTTCCTGATATCTGATCCTCTGCGACTTTGATATATTGAGGATCGATCTCCGTACCTATGTAGTCAATCCCAAGTCGAAGACAGGCCAATGCAGTACTTCCAATACCCATAAATGGATCGTAAACCAGCATATTCATTTTAATACCATGCAATTTTATACAGCGCTCAGGCAGCTTAATAGGGAAGACGGCTGGATGGGGTCTTTCTCTCTGTATCGTTGGATAAGGTATAAACCACACATTTCCTCTGTCCCGTTTGTCTTGTGTTGCAGATTTCCACCTTCCTATGTTACTCTTATCTTGATACTTAACTCCTACGCTAAGCTTATCCAGTTTCACATTTCCGGTTTTACTAAAATGAAAGATGTATTCTTGTAGATCGCTGAGATACCGGTCACTAATTATAGGTTTAAAATGGCCTATTGAAGTGGTTTCATTTTCATAGAGCTCATTATTCTTACCAATGTCTTCTCGGTCAAAAGATATGGATTTAATCCAATGGATCGTATTCTGTAGTGTATAGCCAAAATCTAGAAATCGATTAGCAACGTGGAACGGAAGAGTTGGATCAATTGGTCTTCCTGCTATGTTCAGAAAAAATGAGCCGTCTTCTTTCAAAATGGACGTACTTGCCTGGGCGACCGATCCCAGCCATGATAGGTAATCATTTCTCTCTTTGTTATCTCTGTAAACCCCATATTCTTTGTTTATATTATATGGAGGAGAGGTCACGATGGTGTCTACGAAGAGCTTCTCATCCCTCATTTTAGCCATGAAGGTAAGGCAGTCTTCTCGATAAATTTGATTCTTCTTTATAGTCAGTCAATTCAACCAATATAGGTTCTTCATTATAATCTTTGTTCTATTCCGCTCCATTAGAATAGAAAGCTATAGCTATAAGCTAATTTTGAAATATGATAAAAAACTTACTCGTATTTATATTGTGCTTACTGAGCATGATTTGTTTTCCGGAATGCCAAAAGGGAAAATAAACTACCAGAAAATAGAATGCAAACAGTTGAAATAGTATTGTAGTACTATGTCATGCATATATCCACTATCACCCGACTTATTCCGTTATCGAAATCTTCAAATGTGAAACTGTCTACCATCGATGCTTTGCAGGGCTACTATTATTTTTCTGATTATTGTTTTCCTTCATAAGCTTGTACCAGGAGATTTATGTCGAGCTTATGCATTTGAAGCATTACCTTCATAACTCTTTCTGATTTCTTAGTATCCTTGTCCTTTAGCATCTTGATCAAAGCTATTGGAACAATTTGCCACGATACCCCGTATTTGTCCTTGAGCCAACCGCACTGCTGCGCTTTTTTATCGCCACCTTCTGAAAGCTTCTCCCAATAATAGTCCACTTCTTCTTGAGTCTCGCAATGAACCTGGAATGAAATGGCTTCGTTGAATTTAAATATCGGGCCGCCGTTGAGAGCTACAAATTCTTGTCCTTCAATTTCAAAATCCACAGTCAATACTGATCCCTCTTCCCTTCCATGAATCTCATATCCCTCTTTTCCATAGTGGGTAACGTCGCCAATCTTTGAATTTTTGAAAATGGAAGCATAAAACTTTGCTGCCTCCTCTGCCTTATCATCGAACCACAAACATGGAGTTATTTTTTGCATATTAGCAATAATATATTAAATATGGTTTATAAGTATACAAGGGATCAAAAGTATAGTGACTATCGCCTTTTAAGCCAGAATAAATAAATTTTAGGTATAAACATGTACATATTATGTTTAATCAATAAGCAATAGGTCTTGTACGCAGAGTAATCAATTATGAAACGGCACAATGGTAAGGATCGATCACATGACTAATTCAGAAGTTCAGAGAAACAAAAAGTAATTATATGAATATGTTAATAGCAAATGATCCGTAAAAACTGTTCGACTAATCATAATAAGAGAGTTACATGGTTTGCCGCCTACAAGTATTTTCGCTATTGAATTCAGGCTCACAATTTTAGATCTCTCCGTCTAGAAATTCTCTACTTTATCTTACCCTTATCATTATCGCCAATTCTTTTTTCCAATTCTTCTAGGATTCTGCGAATCTCTTTTATCTCTTGTACAATTTCATGTTGAGTTAAGGGTATCTCTGATTCTCGTTGCACTTGTTTATAAGCTTCTTCAGATTTTCTCACAATCACTGAAATAAATAGATTTATGATTATAAAAGTTCCAATTACAATGAAGCTTGCAAAATAGAGCCAATATATTGGTCCCAAAGTNGTAACGATNGGTTCCATAACATTTACCCATCCTTCAAGCGTAATGATTTGAAATAGCGTTGTAAATGAGGTCAAAAAAGATGACCAATGTTGCGGATCAACGTTCCTAAAAAGGTGATATCCTAATATTGCATATATGAAGAAGAGGATCGAAAATAGAATCAAAATATTAAATATACTAGGTATCGAACGAACTAGCGTTGATACAATTGCGCGCAATTCAGCGGATTTTGTGACCAATCTAGTAATTCTAAGCAATCTGACCAGCCTAGCTATCGTTGAAAACTGACCTGCAGTAGTAAGGGATAAGACAATGATAGCAAAATCGAAGCAATTCCAAGGATCTCGGAAATAGTTTTGTGGTTTTGGATAAAGTGCGACCATCCTCAAAATAGCTTCTACAATGAAGACTGCGATCACAAGGCTTTGAATTAAGCTAAAAGTTCTAACTTCGAATAATTGAACATATTCACCAGCAGAATTCACAAATGGTGTAGCTTCAATGGCAAGAGCTATTGCTTGGAGGATAATGACTCCTGTAATTATCCAATCAAACATTTTGCTTCCTACAAAGCCTTGTGCTAAATCAACAATCTTATTCCTGTCCTTTCTTGACGAGGAGGAGGATGATTGTCCCAACTCAGGAAGTCGAGACGATGATGAGTTCCTTTTTTTCATCGAGTTAAGCGCACCTCTTCATGCACAGTTCCTATGAAATGCCAAGCTCTAGATATCTAGACCTAACCCTCAGATTGTTCCTTAAATTTCCTGTCTTGATCTATCCTATCGTAATACAATAAACCTAGGTGGCTATCTGAATCTTTTTCATACTCTTGAATTAATGGTAATTCGGAGGAACAGGCAAGATATCCTAATGTTTTCATTCACTTCTACTAATTTAGTAGCTATTGATTGATACGATATAAGGCAAATGTCCACTATGTATTACAAGGTGTAAGAACCATCATGATGCTGTGTCCATTTTGCTATTATTTCTCTTAGTCGGCCTAGATCTTTGTGGCAGTACCATGGTACAACAAGTGTTCATTTAGAATGTCATTATAAGTATTGAGGATGACAAAATTGATGATAGCATTGTAACTACAACCATTTATTGATACATACCTTTCCTCATTCTATGCTCTTTTTTATCAGAATTTGAATTGCTAATACTTTCTCAAAGATTTAGGGTCCAAATGTAGGGACTGGATCTTGATCTGAATTTATTTTCATGTAACTTGGTATTTGAGGTGGTTGAAGCGTAATGAAAAAGATCCGGTTTTCATCTTGTCTAGCACATGACTTCGGATCCTTCAAAGATAGTTAGGAATGACTTGTTGGTATGCATTCACTATACTAGCACACCAAATTCTAGTTCACATTTCATTAGTTACTATTAGTAGATACAGTACATTTCAGATAATTTTCCAATAGTGAAATTATCAAATATAATAAGTTAACATATTTAGTTATTAAGTACAATACCGTATTCACATATAGATGCCTATTATCTCTAATCACAGATCAGGTCTAGTATATGTTATCAGCTTCTATTGCTAATACAATAAAAACGGCAGGCAACATTCTCGACCTATATCCTTTAAATGGTACAATGATTATATGGATAAAAGAAAAACATAACAACAATATTATAAGAGTAAAAGATGAAGAATGGAACCATTCGATCTATGTAGCTTCAGATAATAAAGCAGATTTAACTTCTCTACTTCGCTATATACACAATAATGACAAGATTATGAAACTTGTTAGCTGTTATGAGTTTACAAATAAATACGAGAAAATTACGGATGATCAAAAATCAGAAGTCTTAAGACTAGAGCTATCAGATTCTACAAAATCGACAACTTTAGCGAGAAGTATCGAAAGATTTGGTAACGTATTTGGAAAATATAGATTATATAATGTAGATTTGCCTCCAGCACAAGCTTATTTATACGAACACAATTTATTCCCACTTGCCCTTTGTGATGTTTATTACGATAAAAATAATATATTAAAGAGGTTAATTAACAAGGATAACATATGGAGTACAGATTATATAGTTCCTCAGTTTAGAACTGCTCTTATAAAGATGAATACAAGCAATAATATTAATAGCTGCCGTAGTAATAGTGATAATGATAGTAATAGTAGTGTCAGATATTCTAATGCAATAAAATCCATTTCAATAAGTATTGGTAATGACAAAAACGATAATCAGTGTAACAAATATAGTAACGATGACATTCGTAATAGAAACATTGAGATCGACTCTGGCTCCGAAGAGCAAATACTAAATAGATTAGAAGCTGAAATATCGAGAATAGATCCTGATTTTATATTTACGGAAGATGGAGATTCATTTACTTTCCCTTATCTTATTCATAGAGCTAAAATGAATGGAAATAAAAAATTATCGCTAAGCAGAGACTCAATGATGATATTACAAAGTCCCATAAAGGAAGGAACATCATATTTTTCATATGGTAGAATTTACTTTAAACCATCTACCACGAGGTTGTATGGAAGAATACACTTTGATCAGTCGAATTCATTTGAATTGTCAAATGAAACTGGTGGAGGTTTAAATGGATTATATGAGATATCAAGGATTTGTAGAATGCCCCTCCATACAGCAGCTAGAGCCTCTATAGGAAAGTGTCTTAGTAGTCTTCAATTTTATAATGCCACAAGAAAAGGAGTTTTAATTCCGTGGAAACCTATAATCGCAGAGCATTTCAAATCAATGAATGCATTACTGATTGCAGATAGAGGCGGTCTAATATATGAACCAGAGGTAGGAGTGCACGAACAAGTGGCTGAATTTGACTTTGAATCACTGTATCCAAATATTATGAGAAAGTATAATATTTCTGCTGAAACTGTAAATTGTGATTGTTGCTATCAGGATTATCGTTATTTGACTTGTTTTAATCGCAATATTAATGATAATGCGGGCGGCGTTACTAAATCAGAGACAAACCCCCTCTTAACAATACATGATTCTGATCATAACTACACATGTTCGAAGAGAATAGGAATCATTCCTATATCTTTAAGAATATTGCTTGAAAAGCGTTTACTCTACAAAAAATTGAAGGACTCTATTCAAAACCATACTCTGAATGAGAAGTATAATTCCAGACAATCCATATTAAAATGGATTCTAGTAACATCATTTGGATATCTAGGATTTAATAACGCGAAATTTGGAAGAATCGATGCGCATATAGCCGTTTGTGCTTATGATAGGCAGATATTGTCTCATGCTATACGAACTGCTGAAAAACAGAGATTTAGGGTATTACATGGAATAGTAGATTCCGTTTGGATGCAATTTAAGGCAAATACCAATAACAATAATAGTAGCAAAGAATTATGTCTATCGCTAAAAGAAGAGATAGAAAAGCAAACAGGATTCAAAGTGTCATTCGAAGGGATTTATAAATGGATAGCATTTGTTCCTTCAAAAATAAATGATGCATTACCTGTTCCAAACCGATATTTTGGAGCATTTGAAGGTAACTCATTAAAAATAAGAGGGTTAGAATCAAGAAGGCATGATACACCTATCTTCTTTGAAAAATGCCAGAATCATATATTACAGGTAATGGCTACTGGAAATACAATAAAGGGAGTTAAATCTCTTATCCCAGAAATAAGTAACATATTCAATAATTATATTCATCAACTAAAGGTAGGTAAAATACCGCTTCAACATTTAATATTTACCAAAATAATATCAATGAATGCAGATGAGTATCAGAATAGAGATACAGTAGAAAAGAATTCTCTTGATCTACTCAGATCTGAGTATGGTAAACATCTAAGAGCTGGTGAAATACTGCAATACATAATCACAGATTATTATCAAAAGTATTCCNAAATAAGATCTATTCCAGTTCAACTTATAAATAAGGAAGAAAAAGCAACAATTTATGATACAAGAAGATACTCAGAGTTACTTACAGAAGTCTGTAATTCAGTAACTAAACCTTTTGGCTATAGTTGTTCTACTTCCACAGCGGATTAAGCAATATGATGTGAATATATAAAATTTATCTGAAAATGCTTTCTTGATCATTTAAATCCCACTAGCTTGTTATTGAAACAATTATTTTTCTCATTTTATTTCTCCTTAAGATCCAACAGTACCTGTCTTGACTTTTCCAGCTCGTTTGTAATTGGCAATAATAACTCCACTTGGTGTAATAGAACTCTCTATTAATGTGAATGCTGCCGGAATCATGCCATTGTCAAACAACTTTTTTCCTTTACCAAGAGTCAACGGGTGAATTTTGAGCCAGAGTTCGTCCACTAAATCATTCTTAAGTAGCAGTTGAATGAGCTCACTACTGCCGTGAACTTGAATGTCAGAACCTTTTGAATTTTTGAGCTTTTCGATATCTGCCAAGCGTTTGAGGAAGACTGAGTTCTTCCAATCTGACTTTTTCATGCTCTTGGACATGACATATTTTGTGACATCATTGATACCTGGCCATCCATTTTCATGCTTTGGCCAGTAGTGGGCAAAAATCTCAAATGTTTTTCTGCCCAAAAGAAGATCTGCAGGTTTCATCTGTTTTTCCATGACCTTACCATAAACTTCGTCAAAATAAGGTGCAACCCAACCGCCATATTTGAAACCGCCTGATGTATCTTCCTTAGGTGCACCAGGTGCTTGCATTACTCCATCTAATGTAATCATTGATAAGACGATTATTTTTCTCATACTATTTCACTTCCTTCTTATAATTTATTCTTTAAAAAGATTCTTCAAAATTTTTTGTTACGATACAAATCTTGCCAACAAAGATCGTGCTATTGCAGTGTAAGTGCGACAATCTTAGTGGCTGAATACGAAAAGTATTGATAGACTGATGAATGGTGAAGTTCAAATAACAGATCTAGTAATCTCCAAATTTCTACGACAAAATATAGAAAAGTATAGAAGTTTACTCCCATATGTGGCCGCGGCAATTAGATTAAAGATTTGATTTACGGTCTTTCTAGATTTTCTTTTTTGGTTTTGTTTCTTCCAGAATCTGTTGAAATGTTGGCTTTAGTTGGGATGGAATATCGTCAAGATGCTTTTCGATAGCCCAATGAACGCAGCTCAATGTCGTACTGTCGTAAGATCCAATTAATAAAACCAGTAGATTGGTCGGGTCTATGGGGCTTAAATCATTGTGTACATCGACTATAAATTAGGTATCCAGTTTAACCGAGCTTATTTAAGGTAGACTCTTTAAATACCAATTCCGATCTGTACACTAGTTCATCTTCATACAATATATACAAGTATAATTGTAACAATTTAGACAAATTGGTGACGATAAAGATCGAACTACCTCAATCACAATATGATATTGCTTTATCCATTGCAACAAGACTCNATCAAGAGAACGTCCTGAAAGAACCAAAAGTAGAAGAGCTATTGATTGCAACTTTGAGTATATTAATAGATGAATATAAAGAAAATTCTCGGTCAGTAGTTACCTACTACATGAAAAGAAAGACCTTAGATACCAAAGATAAATGCACATAGAGTGAAAAATACTCTGGTACACAATGACTACATCAGTTTCACAAGATGAGACCAGTTTCTATTAATATTGCTTACTCAATAATCAAATATAACAGAATGAACAATGACCTCGGTTCAACACCATTTGTCGGCGCTTCTCCTGATTTTTTGCATTTTGTAAATCTTTGTGAGCAAGTCCGTGTAACTAAAAGCAAAAATATGAAAGTAGGACTACTCTCAAAATATCTATCCTCTATGGATGAGAAATCCTTAATTATTGCTGTCCTATTTTTATCTAGCAGAATATTTCCACTCGGATCCAAATTCGTCATAAATGTCGGATTTAGTACAATCATGCAAATACTCTCTGAAATATCTTTCCTAGATAAAGACCAAATCCATCAGAACTATCTGCAATATGGAGATATGGGTGCTCTAGCAGAGTATGCAACATCTAAAAAACATACCATTTCACTTACTCAGCAACAGCCTTTAACACTGCCTGTCGTATATGAAGGATTCAAAAAGATAGCTGGTACCACGGGATCTGATTCGTCCAAAGTTAAGAAGAATATACTAAAAGGGCTCTTTTTGGATTGTTCACCTCTTGAAGCAAAATACTTGACAAAGATAATAAATGGAGAAATGAGAATTGGGCTAACAGAGGGATTAGTAGAAGTAGGAGTCGCATTGGCATTTAATGTAGAACTTGGAAAAATCAGAGAAACGATGCTTGTATCAGGTGATATATCTCAAATAGCGTTCTTGGCAAAAAGAGGTTTATTATATACTGCAGTTATCAAACCCTTTCAACCAATTGGATATATGCTGGCTGATGTAATGTTCGGCGCAGATGAGATTGTCAACTATTTTCAAAAATCACTGATTTGCGAGTACAAGTATGACGGGATCCGGGCTCAAATGCACAAGTTTGGACAACAGGTAAAAATTTTTTCACGTAATATGACGGATATTACAGATGCGTTTCCTGAACTGGTTGATGCCGTAATAAATAGCAAATTGTTATCATCAATGGAAAGTATTGATATTATTTTGGATGGAGAAATTATGGCCATTCGTAATGGTAAACCGCTTCATTTCCAGGAGTTGCAAAAACGACTTCGTAGAAAGAACGTTAAAGGACAAATCATTGCAGAAGTTCCAGTAGTGTATGCAGTATTTGATATTGCTCTAATAGATGGAGAGCAAACTATCATGAAGCCACTTAAACAAAGGAAAGAAATCCTATCAAGAATATTCTTCAAGAAACCAATCGTTAATACAAAGCACAATGTCGTAAATACAGCACAAGAAATAATTGCGAAGTTTGATGAAAGTAGAGATATAGGATACGAGGGATTGGTATTAAAAGAGCCAGAGTCTCAATATCATCCAGGAAAAAGGGGACGATATTGGATCAAACTAAAACGAGAGTTGGATACAATCGATGCTGTAATTGTAATCGCTGAATATGGGCATGGAAAGAGAGCAGGCGTCTTATCTGATTATACATTTGCTGTGCGAGATGAAAATAATGANAATCAATTAAGAATCATTGGAAAGGCTTATTCTGGATTGACTGATAAAGAAATAGACACGATTACAAAACAATTAAGATCGATAATGATAAAAGACAATGGTTACGGAATAGTAGTAAAGCCTGAATTGATCTTAGAGATTTCATTTGATAGTATTCAGAAAAGCGATAGGCATGATAGTGGTTTCGCATTACGATTTCCAAGGATAAAAAATATCCGAAGTGACAAAAATGTTAAAGATATTGATACGTTACAAAAAGTCAGACGCATATACGAAAATCAAACATATCTAAATACTAAATAATTCTATTGACGATAAATAACCAGGCGATTAGATTCGAATCAATCTGTCNGTATAAATGGTNATATATGAATTATGTTCCAATAAGATCTCGTATTTGATCCATAATAATTTTCATNTCATCCAATGCTAATTGTTTGGTGCTGTATAGCGAGGTTATGCATATTCCATTCTTCATTTTGGATACCATCTCAGAGATAGTATTTAGGAATATTGAGTCGTATTTGCTTGGAATTACTTTGGCAGTATTGCTTTTATTGGAAGATGAAATGGAAACTGAGATAGCTCCTATTTGATNAGAATCTTCCGATATCAATATAATGCATCCATTAGAGACAGGTACGTATTTGATGATGAAATTTCTTCCGCTTTGAGACTTTAGAGTTTTGTCGACCATCCCTTGGTCTGCCAACATCTAATGGTTCTTANCGTCCTTTACAACAGANGATCAGACTTGAACTGGAATAGGATTCTCTGGATAAACCTCTTGCAATTTTTTACGTGCTCTCAATCTTGCCTTATATTTCAGGTTCCTGGGCTTTGTTCTTAACCTATAGCCACAACACGGGCACCATAGTCCTTCCCACTTGATAAATATCTCACATATTTGACAACGTCTTTGTCCACTAGCGTAACGACCAGATCCNACTGGCTTCTGGGCCTTATGCCTACCACATATACCTTTACAAGTCATTCCAATTCATCTATTCCTAAGTAAAACCTNACTCTACCTAATACAATAATGTAATACATAGTATTTAAATTTATGCAAATATTATATAGTGAAGNAGCTACGATACNAAAAATTCTAAAGCTTATTAACTAGTTCAAACGGCAGCANGCAAATGAGCTACAAATAGTTTCAGAANAGTAAGANATGTGAAGCTTCTCATCGCATNTCANTGTAAAAACTGCCTTCCACATCTGAGGGCAATTGTCTTGGCAGAAAGCTTATCTCGAATTCCTCGTCTATTTACTCCCGTGTTCCTCGGTAAAGANGTACCATATTCATCTACAAGTTCGATATTGACAGNNTTCTTAAATTTCAATTTGATCATGCGGGCAATGTATTGCGACATACCCATATCACCATCCCCAATTCTAACAATCTTATTTTTAGATTGAATTCCCTCTANGAATGCTATNACTAATTCTATAGCAGAATTAGGTGATGATACGACTAGACTTTCAATTTCGTTTTGTAGATATATAATAGAAATTCCAATACGATTACCCGGATCAATTCCAATTATCAAATGATCATCTTGATATCCTCTCATAATACTTCGAAATATTCTTGCTTTAGACAGCACTAGATTTTCTGGAAGATCTGTATCCAAAAGGATCTGCTTTTTAGTCAAAAATTTAGCTTCTGTTCTTGTAGTTATAACTAACTCTGTATTTGATTCTGCCGCTTCTTGAGGCGAAAGCGATTCGAACGCAAGATCCATAAGTTTTAANGCATTAATAATTCTAAAGTAAGAACGACCATAAACCGTAGCAACGGTGACTTTATGCTGTAACAGCTCCTTGCTCAGGGGCGTTTCATCGAAGAATCTTGGGCAAAATTTATTATTAAACTTTTTGGGAGTATGGATAACTGTTTCTGCATTTTCTACAAAATATTACTGCTCTTTACAGTATCAAGCCATGACGGAGTAACAGTAATTTGTCGAAATCTGCTTAAAAGGAAGGTGCGAATTAAGCTTTTCCCCACAAAATAATTCTTACGGCCACTTCAACTGCCTTATCATAGGAAGATTCGATATTCTTTTTGATATTTCCAAGTTCGTTATCCGAATCTTTGAGAATTGTGGATGACTCCTTTTCAGCTTCCTGCCTAGCCGAATCGATAATTTTTTTTGCTTCTCCGTTTGCCAAGTTTATAATATTCTCTTTGAGGTGTTCAATTTGTTCGTGGGACGAGTTGACCAGGCGCCTCTTCATTTCATCCGTTTTGCTGCTAATATTGTCAAGATCATCCTCAAGTTCAGATAATGCATTAATTATACCTTCGACACTAGCTACCTGTTTCAAGCTCATATACTTTAAAAAATTGATCGATATTAAACTTTCGTTTTACAAATATAGCTGGTTAACCGGGCATGATCTTGTAATTTGCGTTGTGATCTCCTAATTGGGTAAAAATAGGACAATATTATTCTT
>JGI25405J52794_10000049_pt1 | contig 13155 bp, 12 predicted proteins | sample TabmetS3T2R1_FD_52794 | JGI IMG/M metagenome (IMG submission 52794) | reverse complement strand
CCGCCACCTCCACCGTGACCAGCCGCTGTCATGGGACTTAACGCCACGGAGATGACGCCAGCTATTAAAGTCATTAATCGCCTTATTTTCATACCCTAACCCTCGGTCGCTGCTTGCATGGTAGCCACTGCGCATCCGCGGGATTTTGCAGTGCTACCTAAAGGTTGATACGCACTCCCTCTTTCGAGATTAAGGATTGAATGCTTCGGGCGACTCCCCAAACAGCACTATCGCTCTTATCGTTAGGGGTTGGTGTCACTAGACACGACCTCGCGTATCGGCAAACCCAGCCGAGCGCCCCAATCGCGCTGGCGCCTTCTCGCGACTACCTCTTCGAATAGAGAGATCAGAGGATCTTCTGCCAGATGGGAGCGTGGACTTCGAGCGAAGCATTGTAAGAGTCGTCCCATAGGGCCGTAAATGCGTAGGTCTCACCGGGCTGTGCATCCAGACTACGCTTAGTGAGCCTTGTCAGTCCCTGAGTTCTAGGATTCGTGGTCATCGACAACACATGTTTTCCGGGACCCAATACGCCCTCGTAACTTTGATTAAGCCCCAGGACCGCAACTTGCACGCCGTCAATTGACAGATTGATGGACTCGCGTGTGCCAAAGTTTGCTGCTCTATTCACAATCAAGTAAGCATTGTCGGAACGGGGCGATGCAGAATTGGATCTGGGCTGGCGCGCTTGAATTGGTGCACCAGCAACAAAGCCGCAGGCAATCGCAACGATGATTAGTTTAGTGGAAACGTAACCTAATATTTTCATGATGTTTCCTTACGATCGAAATCCAATGCCGCCCATTCGGCATTCGTGGGATTCTTTGGTGCCGCTGGCGGACGGATTGCAGCTATGTCATTAGAGGTAGGCCACTCTTGGACAAGAAGCGCCCGTTTCTAAACCGCGAGCCCGATCGCTTCGAGCAACTCACTGAGATGCCCCGCGGGTTTAACTGTCCGACCGTCCGCGTCAACCGTTGCGGCTACAAAACTGTCCATGCCAATTTGCGCGAGTAAAACCTTTGCGCCGGAGGTAACTACCACGAGGATTCAGCATCAGCACGTAGTAGCCTCGTGACGAGAACACCGCGATGATGGCCCGCACTGAACGTTTTTGTTATTGAGATTGAGAGGCGCCGAACCAAATATCCGGCTGTACGATTCGAAAATGCGGAGTCGCGCGGCGACCCTGAAGCCTAACCCTCGGCTCCATCAGCGCCACAGAGTAATCAACTGCTTCGCCACACCGGGAAGGTCTGGGGCTACAGCTTGCGGTTGCGGAAGTCCGTTCACCGGGAGCGGTGCGTTTCCAGGTCGCGCTATCAAGGCTGCCGAGCAACCGACACTCTGCGCTCCGATAGTGTCCCAAGTGTGCGCAGCCACCAGACAGATAGCCGATGAGCCACGGGTTATGCCGGGCGGTAGAGCGACGCGAAAAAGTCCGCCAGAGATTCGCCCGCTTGGGTTTAGTCGTTTTCATAATTGTTTGTGGTACGACGAACAGGTTACGGGCCGCGAGAAATGCTCGCTACGAAGCAGTAGTTAGATTTGCCCATCCGACACGTGGGGGAGTTCGCAGCCCCCCTTTTGACGGATACCAAAACGCTCTGACAAAGCCGAGCGCGCGTGGTAGATAATCGGTCAAGAATGCGTGAGGCATTCCGTGACAAACCAGCAAGGCTGAGAACGCGCCGCAGAGAATTTTTGCATGAATCCGGCCATTGAAACTCCGGCTCCTACTTCGAAGGCAACTGCACAGTTTTTCCGATACAGCCTGGCGTTCGGTTCTGTCGCTGCAGCTACGGCGCTGGGGTTTTTAGCATACCGGTGGGATCTTGAAGAGTCGGTACTCATGTTTTTTGTCTTGGCCGTTGCCCTAACGAGTTGGTACGGCGGATTGTGGCCGGCGATCGTCGCATTTACAGTCGGATTACTCACCTTCGATTACTTTTTTACCCGTCCGTACTACAGCTTGCTTCCTGGACGTGAAGATGTCGCATACTCCCCTATATTCGCCTTGATTTCTGGGCTTTTGATTTGGTTCGGTACGGTACGGCGCCGGGTTGAGAGAGAACTTCAAGAATCGCGCGATCAATTGGAAAGGAGAGTCGTCGAGCGCACCGCGGAGCTGCAGAGAGCTAACGAACAGTTACAAGATGAAGTAGCCGAGCGCCGGCGAGTAGAAGAGATTCTGCGGGAGCGCGCAAGCCTGCTCGATCTCACGCACGACACGGTTTTTGTGCGCGACATGAATAACACGATCACCTACTGGAATCGTGGCGCCGGAGAGTTGTACGGATGGACAAATGAAGAGGCTGTCGGCCAAGTTTCTCACCACCTAATGCGTACCATCTTCCCAGAACCACTGAATGAAATAAACGCGGAGCTGCTGCGGACCGACCGCTGGGAAGGCGAATTAATTCACGCAAAACGCGATGGCACCCGTTTGGTAGTAGCGAGTCGGTGGTCGTTGCAAAGAAACGACTACGGTAATCCTATTGCGATTCTGGAGACGAACAACAACATCACCGAGCGCAAACAAGCCGAGGAAGCTCTTCGCCGGTCGCGCGACGAGCTGGAAGTAAAAGTGAAAGAGAGGACGGCACAGCTGAGCAAAATAAATGCGGAGTTGCAGTTGGTGAACAAGGAACTGGAGGCGTTCGCATATTCTGTCTCACACGATCTGCGTGCGCCTGTTCGGCACATCTCCGGCTTCACCGAGCTTTTGCAAAAGCATACTGAGTCTGTTCTCGACGATAAGAGCCGGCACCATATTAGCATGATTTTGGATTCAGCGAATCGAATGGGTAATCTAGTCGATGATCTGCTTGCCTTTTCGCGCATTGGCCGCGCGCAAACCCAGACGACAACAATACATCTCGATAAACTCATCAAAAGCGTGGTCGCCGAAGTCGCGCCGGACACTGAGGGCCGCGAGATCGTCTGGCGCATCGGAAATTTGCCGATTTGCTACGGAGATCCTGCCATGCTGCGACTCATGTTCGGTAATCTCGTTTCCAACGCGGTGAAATTCACTCGAACGCGCGATAAAGCCGAGATAGAAATCAGTTCGGTGAACGATACGCTCGACGAGGTGGTCGTGTTTGTTAAAGACAACGGAGTTGGTTTTGACATGAAATATAAGGATAAGTTGTTTGGTGTTTTCCAGCGGCTTCACTCGCAGGAAGCATTCGAAGGCACGGGGATTGGGCTTGCCACCGTACAGCGAATTGTGCATCGCCACGGCGGCCGCGTGTGGGCGGAAGGCTCGCTCAGTAACGGCGCGACATTTTATGTTGCGCTGCCGAAACCCAGAGAGCTCGAACAATGAATGATCTTAAACGTATCTTGTTAGTCGAAGATGATCCCAAAGACGTGGAGCTTACTTTGACCGGCCTCGCCGAATACAACCTGGCTAACGAAGTAGTGATTGTAGGCGACGGCGAGGAAGCGCTCGATTATCTCTATCGTCGCGGCAAGTATCAGACGCGCCACAACGGCAATCCAGCAGTGATGTTGCTCGATCTGAAGTTACCGAAGCTAAACGGCTTCGAGGTGCTGCAGCAGGTCCGATCGGATGAAAACCTCAAGATGATACCGATCGTGGTCCTTACGTCTTCCAACGAAGAGCGCGACCTCGTGAGAAGTTACAAGTTAGGCGTGAATGCCTACGTCACAAAGCCGGTTGATTTCCACGAGTTCGTCAATGCGGTGAAGGAGCTGGGCGTGTTTTGGGCGGTGATTAACGAGCCTCCACCGGGCTCGGTGAAAAAGAGATAACAATGCAATCGCGACTCCGAGTTCTGCACCTTGAAGATGACCTCAGGGACACAGAACTGGTGCAAGCAAGTCTTGAAGGAGAAGGAATCTCCGTCGAGCTAGCGAGAATCGAGGCCGAGCAGGATTTTATCGCTGCGCTGAAGGACGGAGGCTTTGATCTGATTCTCGCGGATTACACACTGCCTGCGTTTGACGGATTATCCGCGCTAAAACTCGCGCAGCGGTACGCGCCCGATGTGCCATTCTTATTTGTTTCTGGAACGCTGGGCGAAGACGTGGCCATTGAAGCTCTCAAAACAGGCGCGACGGACTATGTCCTCAAGGCGCGTTTGGCCAGACTGGGACCGGCGGTCAATCGCGCGTTGCGTGAAGCTCGAGAGAAAGCCGAGCGCAAACGCGCGGAAGCAGCGCTGCGCGACAGCGAAGAGCAATGGAAGGCTGCGTTTGAGAGCAATCCTGTCATGTACTTCATGGTGGACAGGACGGGTACAACTCTCTCCGTAAATGCGTTTGGTGCGGACCAGTTGGGTTACAATCCGAGCGAATTGGTAGACCAGTCGGTATTAAATGTCTTTTACGAGGCCGACCGAGAACAGGTTTGGAAGGGCGTGGAGAATTGTTTCCAAAATCTAGGTCACACATTCAAGTGGGAGGCACGCAAGGTCCGAAAGGACGGGACGGTGATCTGGGTGCTGGAAACGGCCAACGCACTTCTCCTAAAGAATCGGCCGGTTCTGCTCGTGGTTTGCGAAGACATCACTGAACGCAAGCGCGCCGAGGAAGCCGTGCGCCGCAGTGAAAAGCAGCTTCGCGATCTGATTGAGACCATTCCAGCCATGGCATTCGTCACGCGAGCGGACGGCACCAACGAATTTGTGAGCCGGCAATGGATCGAATTCTCAGGACTGTCGGCCGAGCAGAGCTCAGGCGGAGGTTGGGAAACGACACTTCACCCGGAAGATCGCAAACAACATCTGGAAAAGTGGCGTGCTTCCTGGACTACCGGCCAGCCGTTCGAAAATGAAGCCCGGCATCGTGACGCGCAGGGGAACTACCGCTGGCTCCTGGTACGTGCCGTGCCGCTGCAGAATGAACACGGTAACATTGTGAAATGGTACGGAGCTGCTATCGATGTCGAAGATCGTAAGCGCGCGGAAGAGCAGGTACAACGCAGTGAGGCTTACCTCGCAGAGGCACAGAGGCTGACTCATACCGGTAGTCGAGCTCATAAGCCTGGTATGAGTAAACCGCTTTACTGGTCCGAGGAAATGTTTCGAATCTTGGGGTTCGATCCAGAGCAAGGCCTTCCGGATAACGAAACAGTCTGGCAGCGGGTTCATCCGGAGGATCTCAATGCGTTCATGCAGGAGCAAATAGACAAACTATCCAGCGGCGAGCTAAGGACTGATATTGCGAACGATTACAGGATCGTACTCCCAAATGGAACAGTGAAATACATCCATGGAAGGAGCCATCCGGTCTTCGATGAAGCCGGGAATGTCATCGAGTACATCGGCACCTCAGTCGACGTGACGGATCGCAAACGCGCCGAAGCGCTGCAGACCGGAGAGAGACGGCTTCTTGAGATGATCGCGACCGGCGTTTCGTTGAGAAAAATCCTGAATGAACTGTGTCTGATTATCGAGGAACAAATGAGCGGCACACTCGCTTCGGTCTTGTTGCTCGATCCCGGTGGTGTCCATCTAAAGGTTGTGGCCGCTCCAAATTTGCCCAACGAGTGGACACAGCAGATGGAAACGATACCCATTGGACCGAGCGCCGGTGCCTGTGGCACTGCCGCATATCGTGGGTCACCGGTGATAGTCTCAGACCTGGCGACTGATCCACTGTGGGACGTGCCGGAGCATCGCGCTTCCGCATTGGAGCACGGGCTGCGTGCCTCCTGGTCGAATCCAGTGCTCTCTTCGCAAGGAAAAGTCCTGGGAACACTCTGCATCTATCATCGTGAATCGGGAACTCGTACCTCACAGGATTTCGAACTGATACAGCTGGCGACGCACGTCACGCGCATTGCAATCGAACGCGATCGTGCGGAGGAAGCTCTCCGTGCTTCCGAGCAGCTCGCGCGGAGTCATATCGAGATCATGATGCGCAGCCTCGACGTCCTGGCCACCGAAGCTGCCCCCGAGAAGTTCATCGGCGAAATGCTTCGAACAATTGAGCAGCAGCTGGGCGCAATGCGCGTGCTGCTGTGGCTACGCGACCAGCAGGATGACTCGCTCAACTTGCACATCATCATTGAAAACGGTCAACAGGTCCCACCGCATCCAGATCACCCATTCGTCAAGGACCCGCGCGCCTGGAAGAAACTGCCCGCTTTCTTTCATGAGATGCTCTTCACCAAGTCTCCGCTGGTGGTCAGTGACATCGAACACGACTCACGTATCGGTCCAGAGCTTCGAGAATATGTGGCGACACGAGGATGTAAAAAATTCATGGCTGTTCCGATGTTTGTCTCGGGAGAAATGCGCGGATTCATAGGCATTCAGCACTCTGAGAAGGGCACGTATAGCGGCGAGGAGATTGAACTTGCCCAGGCGCTGGCCCATCATGTGATGCTGGCAGTCCATGGCGCCGAGCTCGCTGAGCAGCGGCGGCATGCGGTGATTTTGGAAGAGCGTACGCGGATGGCGCGCGACATTCACGATACACTCGCACAAGGCTTTACGGGTGTGATTGTTCAGTTGGACACAGCGGTCGAGGCCCTGCGAGATGAAGAGCCAGAAGCGGCAGCAAACCATATCGGGCGTGCGCGTGAACTGGCACGCGAAAGTCTTTCTGAAGCACGGCGCTCGGTACATGCGCTTCGCCCGCAGGCACTCGAGACAGCCGAGCTCGCTGACGCGCTTAAGGCGATCATAACAAATACGACAGCGGGCACTTCGCTTAACAGCGATTTTGAGCTGAACGGCGAGCCGCGTAAGCTACAACCGGCCGTCGAGGAAAACCTGCTTCACATCGGGCAGGAAGCGCTAACCAATGCGCTCAAACATGCGTGCGCGACCAGGTTTCACGCGCGCCTCTCCTTCGATTCCGACGCAGTGCGTCTGGAGCTTTGTGATAACGGCCAAGGATTCGTTGTCGACTGCGTAAACGGACGCGGTCTCGGTTTAATCGGAATGAAGGAGCGCGCCAAACAGATTGGTGCGACACTCGCAGTAACAAGTAATCCTGGCAAGGGAACAACCATTGTCGCTGTCTCAGCCTATCCAGCAGCAGTTACGACATGAAAGCATCTGAAGGTAAGAAGAAGCCGAGCGGCGCAAAAAAAGAGCGTATTCGCATTTTGATCGCAGACGACCACACGGTCGTTCGCGAGGGGTTGGTCGCGCTAGCTAAAAGAAAATCCGACATGGTTATTGTTGCCGCAGCGAGCAATGGTCTCGAAGCTGTCGATCTTTGGAAACAGCATCGCCCCGATGTCACGCTGCTCGACTTACGCATGCCTGAGTTGGACGGGGTGGGCGCGATCAAAGCAATCCGCGAGATCGATCCAAACGCGCACATCGTGGTCCTGACCACTTATGATGGCGATGAAGACATCTATCGCGCCATCAAAGCGGGTGCGAGAGCGTATCTGTTAAAGGATACTGCGCGCGACGCGCTAGTGGATACGGTTCGCAGGGTGTACGCCGGTGAAACCTACCTACCACCGCCGATCGCCGCAAAGCTTGCCGAGCGAGTCAGCGGCGCGGTACTGAGCCAGCGCGAAATGGAGGTGCTGCAGCGCATGGCGGCAGGCAAGAGCAACAAGGAAATCGCTGCCGAACTGTTTATCAGCGACGGCACCGTGAAGACGCACGTCAGCAGCATTTTCACTAAACTCGATGTTGTCAGTCGCACCGAAGCTATCGCAACCGCAACCCGCCGGGGGTTGATCCAACTCTGAACGAAGCTGCTGAAAGTCCGTTATGCTGCGAAAACTTCAGATTCGACAGGACCCACGTGGTTGTTGAACGCGCGACGCAGTTTTGCCAATGCAGCTAGTTCCAAACGACGAACTCGCTCGTGGGTGACACCGATAAGCTCGCCAACTTGCTCAAGCGGCTTTGCTGGCATGCCGTTCAGTCCAAAACGGTGCGCGATGATCGTCGTCTCCCGCTCGTTCAATGTTTTCAAAAGGCGATCGATCTGTTCTGAGAAATCCTTTTCGCGCAGAAATTCGAACGGATTGAGCGATTGGTCATCCGGGATGTTTTCGCAAAGCGCCGTCTGTTCTTCGTCACTAATGGGCGCATCAAGTGATGCTGGCCGCAAACCCATTGTCCTTAAACGCGCTATTCTTTCGTGCGGAATCCCAAGTTCTTCGGCGAGCTCCTCGTCGGCGGGTTCCCAGCCAAGATCATTGCTCAGTTGTGTTGAAATCCGGCGCATCCGCGAAATTCTATCGACAACTTGAGCTGGCAAACGGATCGTCTTGCTCTGGTTGACAAGTGCGCGCTTGATTGCCCATTTGACCCACCAACTTGCATACCTGCTAAATTTGGAGCCTTTTCCCGGGTCAAATCGCTCGACTGCTTCCATTAGACCGATGTTTCCTTCCGAGATCAAATCAAGCAAAGGCAAACCAAGGTTAATATAATCGCGTGCGATGGTTACGACGAGACGTAGGTTCGCGTGAATCATCCGTTCCCGAGCTGCTGCATCGCCGTTCCGGATTCTGCGCCCGAGTTCGATTTCTTCATTGGGCGTTAGAAGAGGCACTTCCCCCACCTTTTGCAGATAGCTTTTGAGAGCGTCGTCGCTTTTGCTCATACCTCCAACCGTAACGGATCGAAACAGTCTGCCGCTACTGCGCAATTGTCCGATTTTTAGCTCGTACTGGCGACGTGATCTCGCGTCTACCGTTCGGGAGAGTCGGCTATTGCGCTACCCAGAATTCACCAATGGCACCATTCGGAGATCGTATTGGTGTTTTCTCGCGTGCCTGATAAGACCGGACCCCCGCCCGAACGAAATCAATGAGTGCTGAACCTTGTTGCGGGTGTCCTTGGGATTCGCAACATTTCATCATTGCCACTTATTGCCAGATAAATGTCCTTTTAGGACAGAAACTGGCGCTTTCTGGCGATTCCAAGTGCATGTGTTTCCCACGGGCGAGGGAAAATCGGTTGGATTAGGAAACCTCCGTTCTATCCGTTGAACTACGGGGACTACTTCACATCAGAACGTAGAAGTTAGAAAAATGACGGAGAAAATCCAGAAGTCTGGTATCGCGCAAACAGTGCACCTTGAATATGACCCGGATTTCTCCGGATGATTGCGCGGAAACCGAACTGCCTCGCGACGCAAATTGGGTCGCTAAACCAAGCTTTCAGAAACCTCAGGGTTCTATCCCGGTCCCGGAATGGCTAGCTGGGGTCCTAGCGTCGCCACTTTGCCATAAACGCAGACACGGCGGCAGTGTAGGCTCGGAAGGCTCTGAATCTCAGGTCGGGGTGAAACGGGGCAAGGAACATGGCGACCGTAGTCTGACCATCTCGTATAGCATCGGTTGCTAACTCGACCAGCTGATCCGGAACAACTTCCTTTTCAGAACGTGGCTTTCTTTTAAGGGTAGAAAAGCGCCTTCGTTTTCCCTTCCCGGGTCGGCCGAAAGCGCGAGAGTGCTTATCCATTTTTCCTTTATGGCATCCTCCAGGCCAAAATAGCAAGTTTAAACTTTGGGGTCGTCGCCGGAACAGCTTGCCACGTATCCCAAAGAACCCCTGAGCGTTAGCGCGAGGCATTCGTGGACATAGTTGGCGGAATTACGCGTTTCGGATGTGGTGAGAACCTTACGCGAACCCGCCAAGGTGTTATTCGAAGCGTGTTGTCAGGACGATCTTTTCAAAATCAGTCGTCTAAGGAGGTGGCCTTTCCACATCCACAATCCCGTAAGGACAAGCACAGGAATAGAGATAAACCGAACAATGGGGGCGTAGTTTGGCAGTTCTTTAAACGGACTATAAACATAACCGATTATCGGAATACCAAAGACGATGTGAGTCCAGCGAAGAATCGAACGTTTGGTGGCGTCACTAATCATTTAATCCCTTTCCATTGAGAATTTGCTGCATGCATTTTTCAATTCTTGCCTCCCGGGTTTTGGATTGTTTGGCGGCAGAGAAATAAAGAATGTACCCTCTTTGTCGTCCCGGGGTCAGTGCATCAAAGGCGGTTTTCAGGGCAGGGCTTTCATCTAATTTATTTTGAAGTTCTTCGGGAATTTTGAATTCTGAAGTCCTTTTGTAATTCACTTCCAAACCGGCGTTTTCCACTTCAATGGCTTCTTTGATATAGGCTTTGAGGACGGATTTCATCTCAGCAATTTCTCGAGCATTGGTGAACCGGATCTGGCGCGCCGCCTGCACGTTCTCCGTTTGTTGGACCAGAATACCTTTGGCATCCTTTAACAAGGCACCTTTGAAAAACAGAAGCGCACAGTATTCCTTAAATCCATGTATTAGAACCACGTTGCTTCCCTGGAACGTGTAACAAGGCTTACCCCACTTCAATTCTTCGATCAGCCCACAATCAAGAACGATCGTTCTCAATTTCTTCGATTCTTGCTGCCACTTTTTGGCCTTACTAAAATACCAATCAACCTTTGGATTCATTCTGTTCATTTATTCAACCTATCGTTTGATTTAACTTAGACCCTTAGCCAGCCACGGAACCCCCTTGCGGCGTAGTAAGATTCTGCGCCGTTGTGATACACGAAGACATGGTCATAGCGTCGATCACAAAAGATGGCGCCGCCGAGCTTTCTAATATCAGAAGGCGTTTTCACCCAGCTCGAAGTTTTCGCATCGAAATTTCCAAGTTCCTGCAGCTCTCGATATTGTCCTTCCGTTAAGAGCTCAATGCCCATGGATGCTGCCATATCAACGGCGTTATTCTGCGGCTTATGCTCTTTCCTGGCCTCCAGCGCTTCACGATCGTAACAAACAGTCCGGCGGCCTTTAGGACTTTCCGCTGCACAATCATAGAAAATGTATTCGCCCGTTTTCTCATCATGACCAACGACGTCCGGTTCGCCGCCGGTTCTTTCCATTTCGCTGAGCGACCATAGTTTTTCAGGATTGGACGCCATCTTTTCCTGTATTTTAGCCCATTCAAGACCTTGATGGCGGTTCATGTTCCTCTCAAAACGGGCTCTCAATGCCCCGAGTAATTCTTTACGTTCTCTTGATGACAACTCCTTTTTATTGCTGGTCATTTTTCTCATATTCTTATTCCTCAGCTTTAATCACAGCCCAAGCACACGCGACTCCAAATCGGGATCAATGGGCTGAGAGGAATTTTTTTTCCGGTTCGTCAAATCGAACTCCGAAAAAAACAGATGCTCAATTCGCGGGTGTCGACATAGTTGGCGGGAATTATGCAGTTCACATTTCTAACGTTCGCGGCTGCCGGGCTGTTGACGCTTGCTCAAAGCGCGTCCGCGCAGAGGCAATTTCAATATCCAGCCGCGCCGACAAGCAATCAGGTCGACGATTACAACGGCGTAAAAGTCGCCGACCCTTATCGGCCATTGGAAAATCCCGACTCGCCGGAGTCGCGTGCGTGGATCGAAGCGGAAAACAACATCACGTTCGATTTTCTTAAAACGATTCCGGAACGCGATGAAATCAAAAAACGCCTGACTGAAATATGGGATTACGAGCGGTTCGGCGTGCCGTTCAAAGAGGGCGCACATTATTTCTTCTCGAAGAATAGCGGTTTGCAAAACCAAAATGTGCTCTATACCACGACGAATTTTTCCGTGACACCGCGCGAGTTGCTCGATCCAAATTTGCTGGCCAAGGATGGCACGATCGCGTTGGACGGGCTTGACGTGACGAATGACGCCAGGCTGATGGCTTATGGCCTCGCCACCGCCGGCTCGGATTGGCAACAATGGAAAGTGCGCGATGTCGGCACCGGCAAGGATCGATCAGATCTGCTCGACTGGGTCAAATTCTCCAACACATCGTGGAAAAAAGATGGCAGCGGATTTTTTTACAGCCGATACGACAAACCCGATGAGAAAAGCAAGCTTCGGTCTCAAGTCTACAATCACAAACTTTTCTTCCATCGACTCGGCACGCCGCAATCGCAGGACAAATTGATCTACGAACGGCGCGATCAGAAGGAATGGCTTTTCGGTGCTGAAGTCACCGACGATGGCCGCTATCTGATCGTTACGGTGCAGCGCGGTACGATCCGAAGAACCGCATCTTTTACAAAGATCTAGCCGATCAGAAGTCGAAAATTGTCGAACTGCTGGACAAGGCCGACGCCGAATACAATTTCGTCGACAACGAAGGGGCGGTTTTTATTTTCCGGACAAATCTGGACGCGCCGCTCGGTCGCATCATTTCCATCGACACCAGCAAACCTCTGAAGATTGACGAGCTGGTTCCGGAATCGAAAGATAAACTCGAAGCAGTCAGCTCGGTAGGCGATCGCCTCGTCGCGGTCTACCTGAAGGATGCGCACAGCGCGGTGAAGTTGTTTAAGGAAGACGGATCAGCTGACGGCGAGATCGAGCTGCCTGGTCTCGGCACTGTCGCCGGATTCACCGGAAAACGGAAAGACCGAGAAACGTTTTACTCATTCACCAGTTTCACCGTGCCAACGGAAATATTCCGCTACGATTTCGACAAGCGCGCAAGCGAAGTGTTATTCAAACCGAACGTGAGATTTAATCCCGACGATTACACGACCGAACAGGTCTTTTATCAGAGCGCAGATGGCACGCGCGTCCCGATGTTTGTCTCATACAAAAAAGGAATGAAACGAGACGGCCAGACGCCGACCTACCTTTACGGATATGGCGGCTTCGATATTTCCAGCACACCGTCGTTCGCCCCAGCAAATCTGGTCTGGATGGAAATGGGCGGTATTTACGCTGTTGCGAACCTGCGCGGCGGCGGCGAGTACGGCGAGAAATGGCACGAGGCCGGAATGCTTCACACGAAACAAAACGTGTTCGATGATTTCATCGCGGCTGCGCAGTATTTGCTCGATAACAAGTTTACATCGACACCGAAGCTCGCGATTGGCGGCGGCAGCAACGGTGGATTGCTCGTCGGAGCGTGCATCACGCAACGTCCCGATCTCTTCGGCGCGGCTTTGCCAAACGTTGGCGTCATGGACATGCTGCGTTTCCAGAAATTTACCATCGGCTGGGCCTGGACGTCTGATTACGGGAGCGCTGATAAGCCGGATGACTTCGCCTATCTTTATGCGTACTCGCCGCTGCATCACGTCGCCAAGGGTTGTTGTTATCCGGCGACGTTCATCACCACGGCCGATCACGATGATCGCGTAGTGCCGGCGCACAGTTTCAAATTCGCCGCGACACTCCAGGCAGCACAAGGCTGCGAC
>JGI25405J52794_10000041_pt1 | contig 13884 bp, 22 predicted proteins | sample TabmetS3T2R1_FD_52794 | JGI IMG/M metagenome (IMG submission 52794) | reverse complement strand
AAATACCTGATCCTGGATCGACCTGGACGAGCTCAGCCTCCATTAGAAAAAGGTCTTTCTTACCCATACATCAGGCATACCCCGGCTTACTCGTATGACGGGACTATTCCCTGCGCATTGTGCAGCCATTTCAGGGGAACAGCGCAACAACCTGGGATTAACTTCATAATGATGGGGGCCAACGATATTTCTGCCGAAGGTCAATACCAAGTGGTCCAATACGGACAGACGCGCATCTATCAAAACTTACGATATCTGATGACAGGAAGAGCGGCAGCAGGTCCAGTGGGATCAGCTGGTCCACTCAATGACGCCGGGTGCAGGATCTCCATGCTGTATGACTGATGACATAAGGCATTCATTCGATGGCCACTAAATTCTCTGCCTCCTTGCTCCCGAGTTGTTCTACTAACGCTCTTTTCCAGGCTTGGGCGCAGTTTATAGAAGACGCCCTGGTATCGACTGGTGGCTGGCAGGTCTCAACTGAGACCGGTGAAACTCTTCCCGGAGCCCTGGTAGCTCCGACTGCTGGAAACCAGAAACGAGGATTTCGTGTGTACCGGATGACCGATGCCGGTCCGTCGACATATATGCGGATCGATTATGGCAGTTCCGGTGCTACTGCCACTCCCGGGATCTGGATCACGATCGGACCCGGAACCAATGGTTCAGGTGTGATTACCGCTCCATTATGGAACGGAGGTGCATCAGCTGCGCCAAATGTCAGTTCCAACACCAACATCGCTTCAGGTACATTCAATTCTTACGCCAGTGCTTCTACCGACCGGTTCGCCATGTGTTTATTCGTGTCTGGAAACTCCGCATACCACATGTGTTTCACGATCGAGCGCACCAAGAACAGCTCAGGCGGCAACACCACAGACGGACTTTTACTGGTCTATCGTGACGGTCAAACGACTTCAAACGGGATCGCGCATTCCAGATTCCTGATCAATATTGGCGGTTCCCAACCAACTGTCGAAACAGGATTAAGCTACATCCTCAGCCAGCGATCACCGAGCGAAACTTTCGGAGGCGACATCCAGGCTGGTATTGTTTCACACTTCAAAGGAACCGCACAACAGCCCGGAACCAATATTCTGATCACAAATGCGAGCGACGTCAGCGCCGAGGGAACAATCAACGTGGGCCTGTATAATCAGACCAGGACATACGTTCAACTCAATGCGCTTCCGCCTTATCAGGCATTGGTGGGAAGCAGCGTAGTGGACGGCAGTGCCCGTATTCTGATGAGGTACGATTAATGGCCACGATTGTAAATTATTATCAGATCGCCACTACCCATGCGGATGGGACGCCAGCGTATGGATTAAACCAGGTTATCATCGGCGGAGTCGATCATGGGGCTGGCATCGAACCCAGGTTAAAAGGCATCATAAGATACGTTCCATGTAGAACTGGGCTACAGGAAGACGATCTCGTTCCTCAGGCAGCGCGAATAGCCCGGGTGTACATCCCGGAACCGCTTGTGGGGATGAATACTGTGACCGTTACCAGGATCGATGANGAGTCTACGGGGTGGACNGGAGGAAATTGACATTCCCGAGTTGAGCGATGCCAGTCGTCCCCTTCTACTTCGATCTGACGACCAGGAGATTCACCAATCCTATCGGGGGAAGTCTGACTACACCGTTCACCGGAAAACAGGGTGATGTCATCACCTATCAGCTGGCGGTGCTCCAGGGAACGGCTGTCCCGATCGACTTGGGTTGCATCGCCATGCGCCTCGGAGTAAAAGATCCGAAGGCTCTTACCTCTGCTTATCTTTCAGAATGTTTCGGTGAAAAGAGTGGGAGCGCGCAATATGCCCGGTGGCAGTTCGACCTGGATTTAAGTCAGCTTAACGGAAACTTGCCAGCGTCCAATACCAATTTTGTTCCATTAGCATTAGAGCTTGAGATCCAGCTGCATGGTCAACGCATTGCCAGCCCCCTGCAGCAGTTCGTGCTTGAGAAGACAATGGGCATCGAAATCATTCTTCTATGCCCTGGGTCCGGCATGTTCAGGATCACTGGACAACCTGTCACGTTCCTCTGGATGAACGCCGAAATCGGCCATTTTGCGATCAATGGACAAGATATCACCACCAACTGGTTGTCGGTGGAGTCCGGTCATTTCGCTTACACTGGGCAGGACGTCAGCTTCAGATTGACATGAGGAGGTTTCACTAAATGGCTCTATTCCATAAGTTCAACCAATTTTCGGAGGACGTAGCACAAGGGGTGCACAAATTAAAGCCCAGCGCAGACGCATTGCAGCTGGCGCTTACCAACACTCAACCCAGCCCGGCTGACGAAGTTCTCTCTGACCTGACGGAAATTTCATACACCAATTTATCCAGTCGCGCTGTCACCATTACTGGAAGCGGACAGGCCCTTGGTGTCTTTACGCTTATTTGTGCCGATGTGGTGCTCACGGCTTCAGGAGTGGTAGCCGGTTTTCGTTATGTAGTCCTGTATAATACGACTCCGACGACTCCTTTGAAACCTCTTATTGGATGGTGGGACCAGGGAAGCGTTGTATCCATGACAAATGGCCAGGTCTTTACCATTTCATTCGATAACACTTTGGGCGTGTTGCAGTTAGAATAATGTGTTTAAGGATCGATCTACGCTCGATATCGTGGTCATCCTTCTCACTGCGATGGTTAGTTTAACTATCGTTCTATCGGCCATGGGAATTATCGTCATGCGGATGACGCATCCAAATGTTGATGTCCAAAAAGGTGCTGACGTAATCGGAAACGTCATACAGACAGTAGTTGGAGCCTTAGTCGGGTTTATTGGCGGCAGAGCCGTTGGAAAATTGGAAGCAACAAACGGAGGACATTGATGCAGCTGCATGTACTGGTTGAAATCGGTGGAGTAAAAATCTGGACCGGATACGAAGGCGGCTACATCTGTTTTATTTCGAATCTGGACATCTGCAATGACGGCAGCGGACCATCTCACGGCGATCCATATTACCAGAGCCAGACTGCTTACTACAATGGCGGAAAATATCTGAACGCCGACGTCGACAAATACATAGTGATCCCACCGCAATGTCGAACAATGGTTCCTCCGGTAGTGATGGGATGCCAGGCACGCATGACCAACATGCTCACAGCCAAATGGCACGCTGCGGTCACAGGCGAGATCGGCCCGAGCAACAAAACTGGTGAAGCTGCTTATTGTTTGGCGGAAATCATTAATCCTGAAATTACGTATAACCAGGGCGATTCGCGGATGATTTATTTTTATGAGCTTTGGCCTGGGATACCGGCCAAGGTTAGTGACAAAACTTACAAGCTGGAACCGGCTGGTGGATGAGCAACAAGAATGGGTACAAAGCTGAGCTGGAACACCGGGAAAAGGTGATCAAAAAGAGCCAGCGTTTGCAGGGGTTGCGAGATCTACTCTTAACCTACGAAGAAGCCGGGATCGAGAACAACGAAGTCGCTGCTCTACGATCCCGGGTTCGACGTACTCATATCCAACTTGTGGCAATGGGCGGACTTTAACGCACCAGGTTACTGGCGGTATAAGTCATACCTTTCGGTGCCACAGTGGATGTCATGATCGACATTCCACTACCGCTTGCTCCGATTGGCGAATCTTCCCATTGCTGAACATTGCCGGTCAGGGTTGCCCTAATATCACCTGGCATACTGGGTTGCGCTTCGCGTGCTCTTTTGCGAACCGCTTCCCATTTAAGCTGCGTTGGATCTTTCGAGGCAGGCGCAGCGCCCTGACTCACACGCAAAAAGGGCGGCAATAAACTTTCACTCGATCGAGATTGATCTCACCGTTTTTCCCTTCAGCCCTGAAGTCTGTCACCGCTTTAATGGCTGCAGCTTGATCGCCTTCCGCGACCACTGATCTCGGTGGCATGACAAGTGTTTCGCCCTTGCCTTCTTCTTCTTCTTTTTTGGTTGGTAACTGCGTTAATGCTACTTCGTATAACATAGGATTAAAAGTGGGCAACCACTCGTAGGCAGGTTGCCCAATCGCCTGTTGTTTATTAACCGTATTTGAGTCTGTTATATTCCCGGAAAGAGACCGGTGAACCTTCCCACAGGTAATCCTTCGAATCCCAATAAGGATCGTAAGTTATTCCCTTGAGAGCTTTCCTGATCTGGCGGAGTCGCTCCTTCCTGTTCAACTTCTTCCGTGTAACATGTTTTGGCAGAAGCTTCTTAAACCAAAACTGATAGATCCTCAGATAGAAGTTTGGATGGTAGTTGATCAACCAGATGTTAGCGCCGATGAATGACGCTATTCCGACAACGATGAGGAATACCATACCTACGTTGTGACAGGTGCAACTGTCGTCCACCTCAGCCTTCACCTCGTTTGAGGATGTCCTCGATTGCGACGTCTTCATCCCATTGGGCTATGAAGTATTTGTTTGAGCAATCGCGGATCGTTCCAAAGAGGATCGGGTCCGGTGGCGGAATCATCTTGGTTGCGTTCTCCACTTTGAGAGTGGCAACCTCAAAGCCATCGAAGCACTTGAGCTCCTTGGCCTTTTTCAGTGCTTCCAGCACTGGAGTAGGCGGGATCTCTTCGTACTGATCGATTGGCGTGAAGTTCAACCGTTGCCAGGTTGATTTATAACTCCTGCCGATTCGGAGGACCGACAGGGTGCGTCGTCTGAGTTTTCGGTTGAACTTTTCAATGTTCTTCGGAGTCACAACCCTGTGATGCTCGGAAGCGATAGCCATTTTGCGGGCCATCTCGACTTTGCGATCGACAGTGCGTGATGCTGCTTTAAGCCCGAGAAGTTCGAGCTCAGTCTTTAACGTGTCTTGGTTTTGTTTCGTCGTTGTTATTGTTTCCATTTTCAGTTTTATGTTTGTTGAGGGCCTCTTGAAAGATGCCGCGCAACGCCTCAACTTGTTTGTGCGTCATCTGTTTGGTTAGTTCTGGGGTAATTTCCAGGCCTATCTCTTTTACTGCTTGATAGGTCTCTGCTTGCTTAATTTTGACGGTGTACTCGTGAAGAATGTCTTCACCTTTCTGAACCTGTTCCTCACTGACCTCTGTGGCTTTGGCTTCTCTCTCCTGCTGACGCTCGACTGCACCTGTATCTTCTGCTTGCTGCATTTCCTCAGTAGTATACAGGCCGCTAAGCTCTTGCGGGAACGCCTTCCGCAGTGCCAGAGCTTCTGCGACTTTGGCGATCATGACCTCACTCATCTTGCCCCAGAATTGGTTCAAGCTGCCTTCTTTATCGGTGACAGCGTATGAATCAAACTTTGCTACCCCGTAACAGGGTTCCCTGAATCCTGTGCGCCATACACCGACCCTGGCTGCGGCTGGTGGACTCTTTGAGAGCCACACATCATACCATTTGCCTGAGTGATCTGCCCATTCTGGTTTGGTTTGACCTTCGTACTCGCCGGTTCTTTCCGCAATCAATCGGAAGCCATCGATTGATACTTGGAAAGTAAGCGAGTATCGTTTGTTCTTGTTGTCCCAGCGTTTAACTGCGTAGAGCTGTCTGGCTACTGGGTCCAAGCCAGTTCTCCTAGCGTGATACAGAAACAACTTTAGCTCATCATCGGTTGCTCCTTGCTTCATCAGCATGGACTTGATTAAGTCCACTTGTTCCAGGGTTAACTCTCTTTCAGTCCGCGTCGTAAGTGTGCTCATTCAGGTTCCTTTCTCTTCTTCGGATTATTTCTATAACTACTTCGTACATCTGCTGTTTAGGCAAACGTTCGATAGTATCATGAGCCACGGGGCATAAAAGGCAAACTTGAAATAGTTCGTCTCCCCGGATGTCTGCGCGTTTTTTTGAATGAGCGAAACTGAGGCCGTCATAGTGCCAGCACGCATGAGGCCACCACGCCTCGCAGTGGGTGATACCCGCCTGCTCGAATGTGACTTTTAGAATGCGTCTAGCGTTTTCCCAGGCTTTTGTCTTTTTGCCTCGGCGTCTCACCTATCGGGTTACTGCCCATACCAGCACGATGACCATGCTGATTGCCAGAAGCAGATACCAAATGAGTTTGGCTCTTTTTCTCTTCTGCCTGGCTACATCCAGGTTGTATGCTGTAGCCAGGAATACTGGTCGTCGGCTCTGGTAATGCTCTGGTAATGACATGCCTTTTGATTCCATATCGATGTTGGGTGGCGTGCTTTCTTTATTTTCAGGTTTCAACTTTTCCTCCTCCTTTCTGGTTTTTTGATTCTGTAATCACATACATCCCAATCCCAGGATGGTTCCCAGCCTTCCAGGGTGTTGTGCCTCCAGATCCCTTCATGTTTGAGCTGCCATTCGATTGGATGACCTTCCAGGAAGAGTTGCATAATCAGCAGTCGTCCTTTCATTTCATCCACTAAAAATCTAGTGTGTTCATATTGCATAAAGAATTTTCCTATAAAAGTTTCAGTTTTCGTTTGACAAAGAATTTGATTGCGTCAGGATCAGTTCGGTGATAAGCATATTCAACAGACCTCTCAACGCTGCGGCTGGCGGCAAACTCAATAAAGAGCTTATCACCAAGCCGACGGTCGTAGCGTTGGGGGGTTTTTTCTTTTCTCTCAATGTCCGTTCGTGCACTGACATGGGCGCTTGATCAGAAGACAGGCTCGCCAATCAGCAAGCTGGTTTTGCTCAAACTGGCTGACGCGGCCAACGATTCAGATGGGCAATGCTGGCCATCGAGAGCAACAATAGCGGAAGAGTGTGAGCTGAGCTTTGAATCGGTAAAACGCCATATCAAACTGCTGGCCGATCAAGGATTGCTTGAGGTTTATCACAGGAAGCTCAGTTCCGTTCATTCATCTAACCTTTATCGGCTTCCCTTCAAGAGGGGGGTGGGGTCTGACAGACCCCAGGGTGGGGTCTCACAGACCCCAGGGGTAGGGTCTGACAGACCCCCTAACCATAATAAAGAACCAGAATTGAACCTATCCCCTATAGTCCCCGAACAGATCTACGATCTTTATCCTTTAAAAGCAGCAAAACCAAAGGCGATCGCCGCGATTAAGAAAGCCTTAGCAAAATATCCAGCCAAACTGCTATTGGAAAAGACCAGAGAATTTGCTGCTGCCAGAAATGGGGATTTGGAATTCTGTCCCATGCCAACCACCTGGTTTAATCAAGAGCGCTTTAATGACGAGCCCTCAACCTGGGTTCGCCAGAAACCAAAACAACCCAAGCCATATGATCCAATGATATGAACGTCGACAGACAATTCATCCTGAGTCAAAATCCACTCGCCACCTTCCTCGAACGCGCTGGTATCCGGTTACGCGGTTCAACCCCAGTGTTGAGGACTAATGTGTGTCCCAGGCGGGAACATAAGCGTGACCATCTGTGTGTTGACGTCAATGTCGACACCAACCTCTGGTGCTGCCATGATTGCGATAACATCGGTGGAACTGTGATCGATTGGGTTATGCACTCGAAAGGTTGCTCTGTTAAGGAGGCGATCGATTCATTTGTGCCTGGCGGCGGCGCATTAGCCCCTAAAACTGCGCGCAAACCAGAAAAGGTATCAGAACAGCGCGAACCCAAACAAAACGAAATACAGAGGATTGTAGCGACATACAGCTATTGCGATAGCGCAGGTAATTTGCGATATGAAGTGGTTCGCTATGAGCCGAAGAGTTTCCGGCAACGACGCCCCGACCCAGATAATCCTGGTAAATGGATCTGGAGCTTGGACAAGAGCGAACGTATTTTATACAATCTTCCAGAGGTTCTGCTGTCTGAAACCATTTTCTTAACTGAGGGCGAGAAAGACGCGGACAATCTATCGGCTCTTGGCTTTGTGGCGACTACACATCCATGTGGTGCAGGACAATGGTTGCCAGCTTATGCTGAAAACCTTCGCGCCAAGCATATTGTAATTTGTCCGGATGATGATAAAGATGGACGCGAATGGGTTAAAGCCGTAATCGAATCACTACGAGATAAAGCATTATCGATCAAGCTACTGAAGTTTCCAACCAAGGATGTAAGTGATTTCATTGAGTCCTGTTTTACTCCGGAGACCGCTAGAACGGAGATCGATAAGCTCATTGCCTCGACACCCCATTTACAACCCCCACCACCGCTCTTTTCGATTGAGGAAATGGCAATACGCTACCGAGAATTTGTGAGACGACTTGGCGACAACGCATTCAGGCTTGGAAAGTTTCTTCCATCTCTCGATGTGGTGAAACAGGGACTCTGGCCAGGGGATTTGGTCCTTCTACTGGCCGACACTGGCGTAGGTAAGAGTCTTGTGTGTCAGTGCCTTGCACGAGCCGCGCATCCCTTGCCTACGCTATTCTTTGAGTTGGAAATCTCCCTCGAACTATTGTTCCAGCGTTACATCCAACATGAGCTGGGCGTAAGGGATGAGGATGTGGAACACGAATATGTAAACAATGACAATCCGATCGACTGGAAAGAGATGAACGGCCTCAACCATATTCTGACCTGCCCAGAGAGCGGGTTAACTGTTCCGCAGATAGAAGAATACATTGTCAAAAGCCAGCTGCGCTTTGGTGAACCAGCCAAGATCGCATTCATCGATTACGTAGGATTATTGGGTGGTGAAGGTCGATCACGTTACGAACAGGTCAGCAAAGCTGCTGAGCAATTGAAAGTCATGGCCAAACGCCAGGCTATTATCACGGTTGTAGTGGCACAGATCTCGCGCCCTGACAATAAGAAAGAATCCAACGAAATACGCTTGCATGATGCCAGAGATTCTGGTGCTTTGGAATCATCCAGTGCCCTGGTGATCGGATGTTGGAAGAGTGCTCTGGACAAAATGACATTCAAAATTCTAAAGAACACCAGAGGCAGAGCCGGTAAACAGTTCGAAGCCAATTTTGATGGGTCACGAATGAGAATAACCGAACCGCCAATCCAAACACTGATGTCAGCATGAAAACTGAACGAACCAGAGAAACATTACCAAAAGGCGCAATCCGCAGGGTGGCTTGCTGCCACAAATACGCAGGAATAATCCATCAGTTCAAAACACTCAGATACTATCGGCCTTACATTCCTGTTGGCAGATCTTACGGGCTAAACCAAAATCGATGGGGGTGGCTGCGATGAAGCAAGGATATCTGTTCGATATGGCGCTGGGTGTACAAAAGGGCGAGGAAGGCATGAATCTCGCTTTACTTGCCAAAGGTAAAGCCGATTGGGATGAACGCAGAGACGATTGGCTTGACCGACACGAAAAAGGTTTCCAATTCACTGCTGACGATCTGGCATTTGCCAGACTTTTGGCCAACGATCCTGATGATGGCCCAAACGGGAACAACGATTTCAGTGGATGGTTTAATAGAGCCAGGAGACGGCACCTGATCAAACGGACCGGAGAATGGATTCGGAGCCGCAGAGTGAGCAACCATGGGCACATGATTCCGATCTGGGAAAAAGTTTACTAAACTTTTTGACTTGACACTCCATTAAGTAAGGATTTTCCTGATATCCCGTGGCCAGTACACGGGATGTCTAACGCACCACTCAGTTATGCTGAGCGACAAATTGCACATGACGTCGAGTATGTGCGGGCATGGGAGAACGCTCCAGCTAGATTCAAGCGTGTGGCTTCAAAACTGGGTCTCGCTTGTGACCCGGAACACCGAGACGGGATGGCCATTCAGTATGAGGAAAACTACATCGAATCCTCCTACAGACCGAACATGGCGGACCTGGTGGATAACCATGTCGACATCGTTATTGAGAGGTATGGTCCACAGCACGCTGTCCTTATCCGATCTATTGCTGCGGATCTCAAAAAGCCGATGGAAGAAGAGCTCATCCGCAACCGGGCATTTTTACTCGGGAGGGTCGCATGTTATTTAATCAAGGAAGAAGGCCCCAAAATTTTACCCCGTGTTCATGCACTTTTGCACTCTATCCCGGGCTTAGCCAAAGGGGCAGGATATGGCTCATTGCGAGCCAGTGCAGTGAAGTGCAGGGTGAGCGCGGAATGGCTCCGACGCCGACGGGACAAGTGGTGTCATGTACTTTCTATTCCTATCCCAACCGAGAGCAGAAAATCAAATGAAGCCCGCGAAAAATACAGACAAAACGCTTGTGTGAATCACTGGCGTCATCAAACATACAAAAATGGAAAACACAACGGAACAAACGGAAACGGTAACGGCACCACCGACGAACAGCTCAATCGAACTGGCCATTGTTAAAGGCCAAGAATCAGGAATCATACGGTGTATAGACACCGGACTTGAGATCGCTCCTGACTTAACATTTGAACAGTGGTTTGAGTTGCTTGGATGGATTCGGTGGGCTCGTCATAAACTCACGATCGGTCTCGCTGACGCTATTGCTTACGGCAACATGCGTTTCGGAATGGAAAAGGTAAATGACAGTCTTGAGCAGCTGGAGTTCGATCTCCCGATGGTCAAAGCTGCCATTACCATCAATTCTATTCCACCTGAGCTGCGATATCCGGAGTTGAGCGCTGATCACTATGTGGAATTGGCTCGCGCTGAGCTTTCCAAGAAAGAGAAAGCCAAATGGGCCAAAACCGCAGCGGAGCTAAAACTCACACCAACTCAGCTCCGTCTGTCGATGGCTGAAGGTGAAGTCGTAGACACCGCTGCGGCCCGTCAGCTATCCACGGGTGTGATCACTATCCCAGGAATTCGCCAGGAATTCGATGTCTGGATGCATAGAGTCGGCGGGATTGAAGGTGTGCGTAAAATGGATTACGACACCAAGCAAGAGATCTTCGAAGAACTCGAACCGCTGATGCTTTTTGCGATCAAACTGGAAGAAGAACTCTCCGGCGCAGCTGAAGCTATTTCCGAGTAACCTTCTTTTTTTTCCGTTTTTTTGGTGGTTGATAGGTGATACCTGTTCGTGGATCTGTCCACGGCATACCCACACTGTGGGTCACTCTTCTGGCCACGTCATAGAGACGCGGATCTTCTGGTGGGACATGTGGTCCCATGGCATTCCAACCTGCGTGTCCTTTTGGGTGCATTATTTCCTGTGTTTAAAGAAAGTGTCGATGATGAGCCTGATATCGTCTCTGGCTTGGTCATCTAATCCTCCTGGTATACGGCCAGCAAACATGATGAAAGCCCTCTCGATTAGACCTTCCCGGTCATCTGCATCGATCATGACAGCGCAATGAGCACATGCTGCCCAAGCGCCTTTGGACATGTGACCCTCTACGACTTCGACATCTTCGGCGTCGTATATTTTTGCTGATGGCCCTGATGCGCTGCAAAAATCACAAAGTATCTCACCAGGGTCAGCAAGAGTTTCAGCCAGGTTGCCCTCTTCATCTATGAATGTCCGTATCTTTTTCACCACTCAGGTCTTTCTACCCTGCTGTCGTGTTTGTCCCAGTCTACAAAACGCGACCGTTTGCTCTTTGGTTTACCACCTCGCCTGGGTGCACCAATAGGCTCAATTCTTTCGCCATTTGATTGAGGCGGTTTGATTTTGATGTCTTTGCCCAGCATCCGTAGTCCTTGCTTTGTTAACGGAATGTATGGGCGCGGTTCATATGAGTTTTCGTTTTTGGAGTTCATCTTTCAGTTCCTGTTGCTGTTCCGGGGTGAGGGGAACGATCTCCATTTTTTCACCTGGCGGATTGATTATTTCCGCACACGACATGCAAACGGGTTTGATCCCTTTGCCTACCATCATTAACCCTGTGGGGGAAATCCAGATGTCTGTGCGACATCTGAGACATTTAATGATGATGCTTCCTTGTACTGCTTCATTTCCTGGTTTGGCTTCCAGGCATATTAGGTGCTCAGGCTTCTCTGCAGCCATTTCTGATAACAGGCTCGTTTGTTGAGCCAGAGTTCCATTTGTTGCTTCACTTCGGTTTCTGTTCCAAAGAAATATCTCGGGAACCCATCGCAATAGTCGAGGTCGTTGTGACCGTCGACATAGATCAGCCAATCACCGCGATCGCAGTAATGTGGCCGTTTAGATATATTGATTTTGTATTCACCGTCCATCCCTTCCCACAGTTCAATTGGCACCGTGAGATGGATGCCGTCTTTGTCTGTTGTCCAGTTCATTCTTCGGCTACTTTTATGATTGCTACTTTCTTTTCACATACACCGCACTCCAGGTGTAGACATTTGTTGATCGAATCATATTTGACCATCAGATCCGCCTGAACATGGCATACGGAATGGATGTACATTTCCGGATCATGATGGTGCGTTGTGCATCCTGGAACGCTGCAGCCACCAGCTGTGAGGATGTCGAGATCCAATTGTGTTAGAGGATTCATGGCTTAAGGGGTGAGCAGGACGCGCCCCTTTTCTAAAGCAGAACACTGGCCATGCCAGCCAGGCCCCGAGGTTTTGAAACAACTAAGTAACCTTAACCACTGTTACACTTGCCAAACCTGACGCGCCTGCTCAAAGCAAAGATTAATCCATCACCCGACGGATTTCACCCGTTGGATCTTCTTCCTGTGCGATGTGCACTTCGTAGGAAGTGTTGGGCTCCAGGAATATGGGTCCATGTTCGTCATGGATGATCCTGGCCCCTTCACGGCCTACGACTACTATTGCGTTGCCACTGTTACCGAACCGATAAACCTCAGCACTGTTGAGATTTTCCAGTTTATGATGATGACCAGTGGCTTCTCCCTCTTGGATGATACCATTCTTTTGGTATTCCTCACTGTCCTTTGAAAGGCGATTGAGTCGCCAATGATTTCCGGTAATTGGCACAAACATCAAGTCGCCTTGTCTATGTGGTTGTTTCATTTTTCCCTTTCTGTTGCTTGTCCCGGGGGTTAGGTCTCTTGACCGACGATTTTAAAATAGTTACTCACACCGAACATCCAGTCCAAGGCATGATCCACACGCTCAATGTGGTTCGGGACCAGATTGATGTAAACGGTGCCTGTAGACGGGCATGTCATTTGCAACGCATGGATGCGAGATCGACCTTCGGCTCTATCTCTGACTGCCGAGATCACTGCTCTGGTTGGATCACCAACTGGATTTTGAATTGGGAATTCCATGCGCAGAAGTGTGTATCCACGCATCTTGTGTACAGGCTTACTTCCTGCATCTTCAAAGAACCGTTTAACACCGTAGAGCTTTATCTGCGCGCTCCGCACAGTAGCATTCGGTTCATTAATAATGTCTTGCCATTTGCCCCTGAAGAGCAAGTTCTTCCGATAGAATCTGCAACCGCAGTCGAATGTGGTTGGCTGAGTGGGTCTATCCCATCTGCGCAGTGAACAGCGACCTACTTCTTTTGGATCTTCCTTGCGCGATCTACATTTCGATTGGTCCCGATACAGATTACGTGCTCTACTCAACCAATAGCGACCGCGCCTACGAGGTTTATCCAGGTCGCGCCATTGTTTGACGTAGCTTTCCAAAAGCTTTTCCTGTGTGAGTCCCAGTGGTGTATCNGCGTTGATTGATCCATCCTTATTGAATTTCAATGTTTTAGGGACTTCACGACCATCTTTACCATCNCTATCAGAGTTAAACTCTTTTCCTGAACCCTTTGGCCAATTCACGATCATGGTNTGGTATGCGCAGGTATAAAACCGATACGGAAACGGGATNTATTCGTTGATGCGCATCAATGCGCCCCATTCTGTGTATACCCCCATTGTGCCTACAGCCTGTATCCGTTCATTGNGACTGCGTATCTCTCTGACCATGCGCCCAGGGAAATTGATTGTGACTGTGCCATCCGGATACCACACCATCAGGTCAGTGCAGTTCCAATATTCCAGGGTGATGCGTCCTTTCTTCTTGTACAGCCTGGTAGAGCCACGATCCCTGACGATGCAGTTGCGGTAATTGTATTTGTGTCCGAATTCTGATATTGCTGTTGGATAGTCCATATGTGTTATTAGCTCCCATTCAAGTTGTTCGTTCACGTTAGTTGTTT
>JGI25405J52794_10000040_pt1 | contig 13967 bp, 9 predicted proteins | sample TabmetS3T2R1_FD_52794 | JGI IMG/M metagenome (IMG submission 52794) | reverse complement strand
TAAACGACGGNGGTTGCGGTGCTGGGCAATATGCCGGACATACCAGCGCACAGCATGATACGGCCAGATGATCATATACCACAGAGGGTTGAAAGAAGTACCGTCTTTCTTCCGCGTACACACGGGATCCACCTCTGGAATTTGCGCAAAGCGATGGTGCTGCAAATGGATCGTCTTAAAGGTGTGGAAGTAGACAAGATTGAGCGGGCAGAGCACATGCCCCATCCAGATGTTGGGCTTGACCCGAGCAAAGATATTGTTATGGGTAAGTTCATGAATGATGCCATAAAAATAGAGATGCAGAATGCTCAAGGGCACAAGAAACCAGGCAGCAAAGCTCGCATTCCGCCATACCAGCGCCAGGGTTATGATTACAATATAGAGCCCAATCGTGCTCAACATAATCCTGAATTTTTGACGATCCTTGATCCAGGCATGCATCGTCCACAGTCCTCCAAGGTCTGCTGCAGAAACACACGCTATGCCTCGTGGGATACGCGCCTGAGCAAAGGCTCCACGAGACAGGAATACATAGAGGTGACCACCTGTCACCGTCCCTATGTCGCTCAACGAAAGGCGAAATTCCCCGCATTCCCAGGTATACCTCCCCCCGCACTGCCCTGTGTGCTGAAGGTCGAGAACACTTTAGTCGTCTGCGTGCTCCCGCATTGAGGACAGGGAGGTAGCACGACCAGTTGCGGTCGCAAAGTCAGACGCTCGAACGTCGTCCCACATTCTTCACAGGCNTATTCAAAAATCGGCATGCTCCATTCCTCAGCAGGTATCATGAGCCTTTCCACNGTGTCCCTGTTAGTGTACCTTCAGGTAGAGCGCATTACCAGAGTGAATTTGGGGCCAGCCATGCAGCGCATACTCGTTATACGTGGTGGTGCAGTCGGCGATCTCATTGTGACCTTGCCGGCCTTGGGGCTCTTACGTCAGGCCTTTCCACATGCAACTATCGAGCTTCTGGGCAACCCAAGTCGGGCTATCCTGGCCCAGCATCCCTGCTATGTCGATCGCACCATTGACCTGGAACACTGGGACCTGTACCGCCTTTTCAGCCAGCAGCCAACCATATCGCAGGGCCTGGCGACATTCTTGAGCAGCTTTGCGCTGATTCTCTCTTACCTCCCGGTGCCCGACGTAATTTTTACCACCAACCTACGGCGCTACTGTCAAGGAGAAGTCCTCACGTGGCANCCACATCCGCCGTCAGGCGTGCATATTACTGACCATCTCCTGCAGCCCGTCACGCGCTTTATCCGCCAGCCATGCGATGCCTACCCCCACGTCTACCTGGACCCAGTAGCGCAAGAGTTCGCAGCGCGCTTTTGGCAGACTGCCGGTCTGCCAGATCAGGGGGTGGTCGCCTTCCATCCCGGCAGTGGCGGAGCCTATAAGCTCTGGCCTTTGGCCGGATGGGAGCAGATTATGACCTGGACAGCACAACAGGGGCTACAGGGGTTGATTATCAGCGGGCCAGCCGAACAGGCACACACCGCCCCTCTCGCACACCCTGCCCACTTCCCCCCCTGGCCGTGGGCGCAAAATCTCCCCCTCCCCCATCTGGCAGCTCTGCTGGCACGCTGTCAGGCTGTGGTAGGACACGACTCCGGTATCACCCATCTTGCTGCCGCTGTTGGCACGACCACTCTGGCCCTCTTTGGCCCGACCGATCCCCTGGTCTGGGGACCACGCAGCCGTCGAGCCTGTGTACTCTGGCCAGAGCCCCCCGGACCTTTAACGCTCGATAACCTCCCCCCAGACAGAGTCACACAGGTTCTGGCGTCCCTGCTATATGGAACGTTTGCCTTTCCCCCCTTACAGGCCAGATGTACGATTCTGCGCCTTCCCAGAGCTGCACGCTCAAAGCTGTGACCCTGATGCACGGAGCCTTATGCAGGAGGTTAGTTCATGGTGCCGCCCTTACTCTGCCTCTGCCGTTGCCTCCGCCGGGTGGGGCCTGGCGCCATCGCGTCCAGCGTTGCCAAAGGCAGCAATATCCTGCGCGAGTTGTCGTAGGCGGGCATTGACCAGGTAGTGCACTGTGCCCTCGGTCGTTGGGTCTCCGGCTGGCACGCCAGTGAGCAAGGCTAAGCCCTGGTCGATATGTGTGACAGGGTATACATGAAAGCGCCCTGCGCGGATCGCCTCGACCACGTCCTGGCGCAGCATCAGGTTACGCACATTGGCCTGGGGAATCAGCACGCCTTGCTGACCGGTCAGGCCGTGCTGTACGCACACGTCGAAAAAGCCTTCGATTTTCTCATTGACCCCGCCGATAGCCTGGACCTCGCCCCATTGATTCACCGAGCCAGTGACGGCCAGATCCTGACGCAGCGGCAAGTTGGCCAAACGGGATAGCAGAGCGTACAGCTCGGTGGAGGAGGCACTGTCACCATCAATGCCGCCGTATGACTGCTCAAAACACAAACTGGCTGAGAGTGTCAGCGGTTTGTCCTGGGCATACATCTGGCGCAGGTAACCACTCAGAATCAGCACCCCTTTATCGTGCGTGCTCCCGCTCAGTTTGGCTTCACGTTCAATGTTGACAATGCCGCTTGTCCCCATCGAGGTGGTGGCGGTGACGCGGGACGGACGACCAAAAGAGTAATCACCGAGTTGCAAGACAGACAGGCCGTTGATTTGCCCGACATGGCTTCCCGTAGTGTCAAGGAGAATCGTGCCGCTCTGGATGAACTCCCGGAGCCGCTCTTCATAGTGGTTGGCCCGGAAGATACGGGCCTGCAGGGCCTGGTCCACATGACTGCGGCTGACCGTGTCGGCGCCGGCCTGCACCGCCGTATAGCTCGCCTCACGCACCAGATCTGCCAGTAGACCCAGCTGGCTCACCAGCTTCTGTTGATCGCCAACGGTGCGCATACCGTACTCGAGGATGGCTTCGACGCCGCTGCGGTCAAAGTGGCGTAGCCCTTCCTGACGACACAGACCAGCAATAAAGTGGGCATAGCTAGCCTGATGCGTCTCCGTGTTGTCCATCTCTTCGACGAAGTCTGCTCTGACTTTGAAGATCCGGCCGAAGTCCGAGTCATTGAAGTACAGCAAGTAGTACAGCGAGGGATGGCCCATGACCACGACCTTGGTCTGAATGGGAATCGGCTCAGGCTGTAGGGCAGACACGGTAAAGAAGGCAAAGGGGTCATAGGTGTCGATCTGGATGTGGTTGCTTTGCAGCGTACGCTTCAGGGTCTTCCAGACCAGGGGTTCGGTCAAGGCGTCTTCCAGATTGAGCAAGATATAGCCACCACTGGCGCGCAGCAGTGATCCGGCCTTGATACGAGAAAAATTAGTCACTACACGGCCGTGTGGGTCAACCACCCGATCAATGGTGCCAAAGAGATTTTTGTAGGAGGGAGTATCTTCCACAATGACCGGCGCACCCCGTACCTCACTATTATCAACGACCACGTTAACTGAGTAATCGAGAAACAGTTCGCGTTCACCGGGCGGCGCTAAAAAGGGCGGGGTACCTGCAGGTCCCTGGGGGCCTCCTTCCTTGAACCGCTCAAGGTGGGCCAGCATATCTTCTTGGACGGCATCGAGATAGCGCTGCACACGTTCTTGTGGATGACGTTGCTTCAGCTCGGCCATCAGCGGCGCGATGAGCGTGGTGCTAAAGTTGCGTTCCACCTCACGAATCTCAGCTGTCAATTGCTGCATGAGCTGCCGTTGCCGCAACATCACAGAGCGAAACTCCTGTACAATCTGATTTTGACGGCGCTCCAGATCCTGGCGCTGCTCTTCACTGAGGCGTTCAAGTTCCTCTGGCGTCATGGGACGGTCACCTTGCAGCGGAATGAACGCCACATTGCCGCTTGCATCAGCCTGAATGCTAAAACCGTTGTCGCGCGCCATGCGGCCAAAGGTTTCTTGGAGTTGGCGCATTTCGCGCTCGTATTTTTCTCCTAACTCGCGCTGCTCTCTTTCGAATGCCTCCTGCCGAAAGGCTTTGGGGAGCGTCTCTCGCAAGTGCGCGACGAGACGGTCCATGTCCTGTCGCAACCGTTGTCCCTGCCCAGGCTGCAAGGAAAGCGCTTGCGGTTGATCGGGTGAGCGAAAGTTTTGTACATATGCCCAGTCGCCCGGCGTGGGCAAGGTGGCGGCTTTCTCGCGCAGCAACTCTTCGACCTGAGTACGAGCACCCGACCCGGCGAGCACCGAGACAAAAATATTGTAGCCTTGCTGTGGCACGCCCAGCCCGAGATGCAACGCCTGTACGGCGCGCTCTTGCCCGACCATGGTAGTNAGAGGTTCCAGGTCAGCCGTGCTCCTAAAAGGAACGGAACTGAGAACCGCTCTGCGGCGTGCTTGCTCGGCTGTGATCTCATGCGGTATGGCGATGGAAGGGCTCACCGTACCCCCTTTCTGCAATGCCCCGGAGAGGCGCGATCACCGCTCACGCTTGGGAAGCGTGATGATCAGGATGCCAGCATCAAACTCGGCCCGGATCCTCTCACGAGCCACTGTACTAGGCAGCCGAAGCTGGCGCGCAAAACGACCATAGCGCCGCTCCAGGCGATAGTAATTGCGCTCCTGCCGCTCTGCAGTCGTGCGCCTCTCGCCAGTGATATGCAAAAAATCTCCTTCAACCTCGATGCGGACATCCTCACGTTGTACCCCTGGGAGCTCTACCTCAACAATGATCTCCTCAGGGGTTTCACACATATCTACTTGCGGTTGCCAATTACCGCTGTCGGTGGAGCTTTGCCCTCCCCAGGGCTGATGGATGAGTTCCTGAAACAGCCGATGGACCTCCTCCTGCACTGGGAAAAATGGCCTGAATGGCAGCTCTTCCCCCATACTGTCCTCCTCTATACAGCAGCTGAAGCTGAGCGGTGCGCGACGCATCCGCTCGTCAATCGCCATTGTCATTTGCCTCCGTCTGGTACACGGCGTCTGGCTCGCCACAGTATCGTGCAATCTGTGTCCGCACGGCATCTCGTAATACCACCGCTGCACCCCAATCGAACCCCTGAGGTCGCATGGGTGCCCCAACCGTGACGCGTATCCTGCCAGGCCTGGGGAACCACTGCTCCGCGCGCAGGATGGGGCGCGTGCCCTGGACACCTACAGGCACGACAGGCACGCCAGCCCGGGCCGCCACCATAAACGCACCCATGTGGAAGGCTTGCAGACCCGGCATACGGAGAAAGGTCCCTTCAGGAAAAAACACCAGTGAGTGACCCTGCTGCACCGCCCGCAGCAACCGCTCGGTATCCTGGATACCCTGATGTGCCTCAAAACGTTCGACAAACTCTGCGCCGATGCGACGCAGGAGCACACGTGTGAAGTATTGCGCCTCCAGCTCACGCTTGACGACGTAATGCACATCGACTGGGAGCGCTGCCAGCACAATAGGGCCATCAAGATAGCTGGCATGGTTGACAGCTACTACGTAAGGCTCATGACGTGGCAGGTGCTCAAGTCCCTGCACGACGAGCGGCATGCCGGACAGCCGGAGTAAGAGACGCACTGTGGCCCGCGCCACCGCCTGGCACCAGGACCGTCGCGGCAGGAGAGCAATGATCCCCCACGCCACCGGCAACACGACCCCACAAAGCACCCAGACATAGACGGCATAGAGGATACCAGCAATGCTCTGTCTCACCCGGCGCACCTGTGGGAGTACGCTCGTCAGGGCTAGACGCGTGAGTTGCCACCACACGGCCCGCGGACGCTTGCCCAGGTCCCCCTGCTCGTAGCGCTCACGGCTGGCAGCACGGCGAAGCTTGCCGCTCGACGTTTTCAGGACGCTGCCAGGCGGGGCCAGCACAACATCGTCAGGCGGGGTCCCCAACAGGTCAGTGACCGTGGTCTCGATCTGACTACGGAGCTGCGCCAGCACGTCAGTATCCGTCTGACGCGTCTCAGCCAGCACGACCAGGCGCTCCGTGCCAGTTACCGGATCAGGGCTCCCAAAGACAGCCACACACCCTCGACGTAGACCAGTGATATCGCCAATGGCCTCTTCCAGTTCATGCGGATAAATATTGCGCCCAGCACGGATGATAATGTCTTTCGCACGGCCAGTCAGATACACCGAGCTCCCAACCATATAGGCCATGTCTCCCGAGTCTAGCCAGGTGCCATGGAAGAGACGACTCGTGGCCTCAGGGTTACGGAAATAGCCACGAGTCGTCGAAGGGCCTTGAAACTCCAGACGCCCCTCCTGACGCTCGCCGACTTCATGGCCAGTGGCGTCTACAATGCGGATCTGGTAGCCAGGCAAGGGTTGTCCACAGGCCACAAAATGTAAGGCGGTAGCATCATGTTTATCGGCCGGCACAGCGCGGCCGGAGCGCATAAACGGCTCACGTTGGATGTCATCGACGTGCGGGACACAGCCCAGGACTGGAAAAGCAACTCCGAGCGCAGCCTCGGCGAGCCCATAGACAGGCGCCATGGCTTCTGGCCGAAAGCCATACGGCGCAAAACGCTTGCTGAAGCGCGTCAGCGTCACCGCACTGATGGGTTCGGCTCCGTTAAACGCCACACGCCAGGCACTCAGGTCAAGGCCCTCCAGGTCGCGGTCGTCGATCCGCCGGGTGCAGAGGTCGTAGGCAAAGTTGGGACCGGCAGAGAGCGTGCCACGGTGCTTGTGGATCGCCCACAGCCAGCGTACTGGCCGTGCTAAAAAAGCCAGCGGCGACATCAGCACGAGAGGATACGCGTAATATAAACTGCCCAACCAGGCACCGATCAATCCCATGTCGTGATATAACGGCAGCCAGCTCACGAACACATCCGTGGAGGTGATCTGCACCATCTGCCCCATGGCTTGAAGATTCGCCAAAAGATTAGCGTGCGTCAACACCACGCCCTTGGGATTCCCCGTACTCCCAGACGTGTACTGCACAAAGGCAATGTCGTGCGCTTGCACAGGGGATCGGACAGCGGTACCCCCATCTGCGGACAGCTCCGATACCGTGACGACACGGTGGAGCCTTTCAACCTGGGCGCTGAGGAGCCGCGCTAGCGGTTTCGCTTCGGGCACGGTCAACAGCATCACGGTCTCAGCGTTACTGAGAATGCGCATCTGACGGTGCAGGTGCTCCTCAAGCTGTGACAGGCGGGCCGGCGGATAGATAGGCACAGGAATCCCTCCAGCCAGCAGAATACCATAAAAGCCCAAGAAAAAGTCGTGACTGGTGGGCAGCATAAGCGCCACGGTTTGTCCTGGCTGGAGACCGCGCGCTTGCAGCCCTGCGGCGACCGCCTCGGCTCTGGCATGCAGTCCCGCATAGGTGATCTCCTCGACGCGCTCGTCCTCCACGTACAGAGTTATGTGCAGGCGCTGAGGGTGTACGCGTGCGTGCCAATCAAGCACCTCGACCAGGGTTGTGGCTCCAACGGGTATCCCATCGGCAGCTTCGCTCACGCCAGTCTCGACTGCTGTGGGAACGCGCAGCGCTGTCCCTATACTGGCCTTGTGCACGGCCTCCACGAGGTCGCGGAGCACTTCTGCGGTGGCCAGTACCTGTTCAGGCAACTGCACCCCAAAAGTACGTTCGAGGCGGAGCAAGAGCTCCATCCGTCCCAGGCTATCGAAGCCAAGATCGCGTTCCAACGCACTGTCGAGTGTGACGGTCAGGGCGTTATGCTTATGAGGGTGAAGCTCGATGGCGAGTTGCTGCACAACTGCGAGCAGCATCTGGGTGGTTGCATCGGGCGTACACTGCTGTGCCTGTGGTTCGCTTGACACCGTTAGCTCCATACGTGAGAGAGCGAGGCTCGGGGAAGGCGGGCTGAGTCTTCCCTCCCTATCACTGGCATACTCTACTGCTCCCCCTTTTCTTTATCAAGCATATCGGCTATGGTGGATATTGCAACTCGGCGGGGTGACATGTGAGGACTTACAGAGGTGAGCCATGGTACAAATTTATGCTTTGTGCGTTGGATATCTGGAGTTGGATCGTGCTAGCATGCTGTCTGATCTCTCCCCGTGCACCCCATGGACGGTGCCTGTGTCGAGCTATCTGGTCGTGCACCCGCAGGGTCGCCTGCTCTTTGACACGGGGGTGCATTGCCAGTCCATTACCGATCCCATCGGCCGTATGGGAGAAGAACGCGCCCGACGGATTCGCATCCGCTCCCAGGTAGGAGATGATGTAGTCAGTCAGCTCGCCGAGGCCGGGCTGCAACCCGATGATATCACCTACGTGGTCAATTCCCATTTACACTTTGATCACTGTGGTGGCAATGAGTTTTTCCCCCATGCCACGTTTCTGGTGCAAAAACTCGAGATGGAGGCCGCACGTCACCCTGGCGGCGTGGCGAGCTACAACCCGAGTGCTATTGACTTTGATCACCCGCTCAACTATCAGCTCGTTGACGGAGAACATGATGTCTTCGGCGATGGCAAAGTGCTGCTCATCCCCACCTATGGCCATACGCCTGGGCATCAGTCGATGCTCGTGCGGGCGAGTAAGGACGCGCAGATGGTGTTTACGGCTGATGCGTGCTACACCAGGGAGAATCTCGACCGTGACGTCCTGCCNCGCGTACTCTGGGATGCGGCAACCATGTCGCGCTCGCTTGCGACCCTGCGCCACTTACGAGACCGGCAAGGGGCGACGCTGTTTTATGGCCATGACCCCGACCAGTGGCAGGGCATGCGTCGGGTGCCGGCACCCCTGCTAGAAGCGTAACCGACCACCCCCTGCTGCTTTCACAGGAGACCCTGATATGCGAGACTGGCGTGTAGCCGTGCTCATGGTAGTCGTCATAATAGTGTTGCTGCGTCTCGACGCCACGGCTCAAGCTGGGTGCGATACAGCGTTGCCAACGCTGTATCAGCAGGTTTCCCCAGCTGTCGTATTTATTTCTGCCGTCTCGGTAGCCTCTATGCATCCCGGCGAACGGGTTGGCACGGTCATTGGCTCAGGGGTGCTCATGGATAAGGAGGGACTTATCCTGACGAACTCCCACGTCGTCTTTGGACGTCGCGCCATCTCCGTCACCCTGGATAATGGCTACACAACCCCGGCTAAAGTGCTCGGCACCGATCCCATCCTCGATGTCGCAGTCCTGCGTATTCCGGTCCCTGAGGCTGGTCTACCCCAAGCGACGCTGGGTGACTCGGATGCCCTCCAGGTTGGCGAGGAGGTCATCGCCATTGGGAATCCCATGGGACTCGAGCAGACCCTCACTCGTGGCGTGATTTCAGGCATTGACCGCCTGCTATGGGAATTCCCGCTGAACTTGATGCTGCCGCTCATTCAGACTGATGCCGCCATTAACCCCGGGAATTCCGGTGGACCGCTGGTGAATCGTTGCGGTGAGGTCGTGGGCCTGACGTCTGCCCTCCTCGCCGACGCCAAAAATATTGGTTTTGCTATCCCCATCAACGTCGTGAAGCAGGTATTGCCGCAACTCGTGCAGCAGGGCCGGGTAATGCGCCCCTGGCTCGGTGTCAGTGGCAAAGTCATCNGTAAAGAAGTGCAGGATCTCCTCAAGTTACCACTCGTGGATGGCTTTCTGGTGGAGACTATCGAGCCTGGTAGTCCTGCGGCCAAGGCCGGGCTACACGAAGGCGAGTTGTTGATTGCTGTCTCCGGTGAGGAGTTTTTATTTGGCGGGGATATCATCATGGCTGCCAATGGGAAGGAACTTGACGATACAGAGAAATTTACCCAGTTTGTGCGTACCCTCAAGGTGGGAGATACCGTGCGTCTCACCCTTTATCACGATGGCACTACGCGTCAGGTCGAGTTCACCCTTCCCGAGCGCCCGATTCTCCCGGGCGATGTGCCCCCCGATGGCCGGCGCGCCCTGGCGCCACTGGGGCATCGTCGTGCACCGCTACAGCGACAGCGCTAATGAAGTCTCGAGGAGTCAGGAGCTGCTACGGGACTTAGCTCACGAACACCTCTACGAAGTGGTCTGTGCCTACCAGGTTGCGCACATCATTACGAGGAGCACGGTACGGGCTACTACCGCACAGATGGCCACGCCATCATGCTAGACGATCTCCGCCGCCACAAAACCACTACGCCGGATATTAGTGTCTCGGTCTTCTTTGCTAAACCCTAAGCCCTTTGAGCAGTGTGTGCGCACCACATCGCCATCGAGCAGGGTGATCTGCCGTCCATGTTCGAGAAGGAGCACTGTCAGCACTCCTGAGGGACCGGCTTGACAAACCCCCTGACGCTGGTAACACTGTGCGCAGCTGTCGCCCGTGTCTCCTGCTACCGCTGCGGGTGCGTGGCTCGCCTGTATAGGTGCATAGGTTGACAGAGGGCAGGAAACACGTCACCATTGGTACAGTGGTTCAGGTGCGTCAGGCACCTACCAGGCTATGGAAGAGGAGTCCGCATGCAGGACAAGCCGTCCTCCCCGGAAGTGCCCCTGGAAAAGCTCCGTTGGCGTTGCGATCCAGAGAGTTTCCCGTTCGATACCACTGCTGATCTTTCCCCACTTGAGGGTATTATTGGCCAGGAACGTGCCCAAAAGGCGCTTGCACTGGGCGTGGAAATCGCCAGGGCCGGTTATAACATCTATGTGTGTGGGGCGCCTGGCACTGGCAGGCTTACCGCTGTGCAGCAGTTGCTGGCGACGTGCCAGGATCGTGCTACGCCACCACCGGATCTGTGCTACGTTTTTGCCTTCAAACATCCTGAGCGNCCACGTTTGCTCGCCTTACAGGCTGGCCAGGGGAAGACCTTAAAAAAGGCTATGGAGGGGCTCCTCTCCACCCTCAAACAGGACATTCCGGCGCTGTATGCGAGCGAAATGTTCCAACAGCGGAAAGAGCAAGTCCTGCAGCAGGCACGCCGCCGTGAGCAGCGCCTGCTGCAGCAATTTGAGCAGCGCCTGGCCCCGCATTTTGGCCTGCTCTGGCACGATGCTGACCCTGCACTCGTGCCAGAACTCGCCCCAGTACTCGCAGGGCGCCTTACGCCTCTGGCTGAACTCGAACGACAGCTGGACACCGGGCATTTCCCCATCGAACAGTATCGGCACCTGCGCACCCAACACACCACGTATAGCGAGGGTTTGCGTAACGTGCTTGCTATTATCCAACGCCTCCGGCAGGAGGCAGAGGAGGCGGTGCATACGCTCGAGCGTGCGCTCGTGCGACCGCTCATCCAGCAAGCCGTGGCACACGCGGCAGCGTCCTTCAGCGACTCTGCGGTCCAGCAGTACTTTCAGGAGGTCGAAGAGGCGCTCAATGAAGACTTCGAACGCTTCCTCACCCCTGCTCCAGCCTCTGACAGGGAGATATCACTCTCCGCTCCCCCCACGATATATGACGATGATCCTTTCCGCGAGTATCAGGTCAACATCATTGTGGACAACACTGACATCCATGGGGCTCCGGTTATCTTTGAAATGTCTCCAACGCACAAAAATCTCTTTGGCACGATTGAGCCAACGCTCGAATATGGGGGAATGTGGCGCAGCGACTTCATGGGCATTCGCGCCGGGGCTTTCCACCGGGCGCAGGGCGGCTACCTCGTGTTCGATGCGCTTGATGCGCTGGCCGAGCCACTCGTGTGGTCCACGTTAAAACGCACACTTCGGTATGGTCGACTCGAAATCCAAACTTTTGATCATTTTTCGCTGGTCCCGAGCACAACCTTAAAACCTGAACCCACTCCATGTGATGTCAAGGTTATCATGCTCGGTGATGAAGACGTCTATGACGCCCTGGCGCATGAAGATGAGGCGTTCCAACGCTTATTCAAAGTCAAGGCGGATTTTGACGTGACGATTCCACGGCAGTCCCAGACGGTCATGCAGTATGCCGGTTTTCTGAGCCGTATCTGCGATACGGAGCACCTTCGTCCCTGTGATCGTTATGCTGTCGCCGCCCTCGTTGAGTGGGGCGTACGCTTGGCCGGACGTCAAAATAAGCTCAGTGCGCGTCTGGAAACCATCGCAGACATCGTGCGCGAAGCGGATTACTGGGCCGGCAAGGCCGGAGCCTCTGTGGTGACGCGTGCTGCGGTGGAGCGCGCGCTCCATGAACGCTACGAGCGTGTGAATCTGGTAGAAGAAAAACTCCGTGAACTGATTGCTGAGGGCATCCTGCTCATGACCACGCACGGTGCCATTGTGGGCCAGGTGAATGGCTTATCGGTGTACGAGTTGGAAGTAGACTACGCCTTTGGGTGCCCCATACGTATCACGGCAGAAACCTCGATGGGGGATACAGGCGTGGTGAACATCGAGCGTGAGGTGGATCTCGGTGATGCTACCTACAACAAGGGGGTGCTCATCCTCAGTGGATACTTGCGCCACGCTTACGCGCAAGATAAACCCCTGGTGCTCAGCGCCAGCCTGTGCATCGAGCAGTCCTATGATGGCATTGCTGGGGACAGCGCTTCAGCCGCGGAAGTCTACGCTTTGTTGTCCAGCCTGGCGCACCTGCCTGTTGATCAAGGCATTGCGGTGACTGGTTCAGTCAATCAAAAAGGTCAATTCCAGCCCATTAGTGGGATCAATGAGAAAATCGAAGGGTTTTTTGATGTCTGTCGGCTGCAAGGGCTCACNGGGACTCAGGGCGTAATTTTACCTCCCCAAAATATCGACGATTTGATGCTACGCGAGGATGTTATTGAGGCTATTGCTGCGGGGCAATTCCATCTCTATCCCGTCGCCACGGTCGACGACGGCTTACCCATCCTCACCGGCGTAGCGGCCGGCCAGCGTTGTACCGACACGTGGTATCCACCGGATTCGGTCAATGGGCGCGTCGACGCCCAGCTGCGGCGCTTTGCAGAGCAGTGGTATGCCTTACAGCACGGCAACACCTATGATCATGACCACTCTGTGTCCACTACAGCCCACGGTTACCACAATGGGTAGCAACGTAGTGTACCCCTTCCCCAGGGTGGAGAAGGGGGTAAGAGTGCACCAGCTCAGAGGTTTTTCAGGTTCATCGTTCCCAGTGTCTGTGGGAAGAGTTCAAGCATTTTTTCCATGGTCCAGCCACCAGCGCAGTACACTTCGCGAATGGGCTCTGGGTTTGTAATGAGCGCCAGGCGTTCACCGCCAATAGCAAACGTGTAGCCCGTGATGTCCTGCGCCAAATCGGATGCCAGATAGGCCACCATAGGAGCGACGTGCTTGGGGTCACGAATTTGTGGGCGGGCGCCACTCGCCCGCCGCAGGCCGCGCTCCGCGCGCAGGGCTGCGGCCGCCTCGGGAACACTTGCAGTCATGCGTGTGGCAGCCGAAGGCCAGATGGCATTCGCCGTCACCCCATACTTGGCCAGATCACGTGCGGCAGTGCGGATGAGGCCGAGAATGCCAGCTTTGGCTGCTGAGTAGTTTGCCTGCCCTGAATTGCCCGCAGCGGAACCGGACGAAAATGCAATAATACGACCGCTCTTCTGGGCCCGCATGAGCGCCGCCGCAGGGCGGATGACGCAAAACGCCCCACGCAGATGCACGTTAATCACCGCGTCCCATTCTTCAATGCTCATATTAAAGAACATGCGGTCGCGCAGAATGCCAGCCACATGCACCACAATGTCGATCTTGCCAAAATGATCCAGGGCTGTTTGGATAATGGCCTGACCACCCTCAGGGGTCGCCACAGAGTCATAATTGGCAACCGCAGTGCCACCAGCGTCTTGAATCTCTTTGACGGCGCTGTCCGCAGCTGAATGCGTGCCGCCACTCCCATCGAGCGCCACGCCCAAGTCATTGACCACCACTTTGGCCCCTTCCTGGGCCAGGAGCTTACTGACTTCCCGGCCAATACCATTCCCGCCACCAGTGACCGCCGCTACTTTCCCTTCCAAAATCATCGTTGCTCCCTCCTACAATAGGATACAGCCCTACTATAAGGCACCCGGTGTGCTGCCAGCAGTGTCGTTATCTACTATGAATAAAGGCATCATATACTGAATGCCCCGACAGGCTCAAGACTTTTGACGAGCAGAGATGACGGTAACGCGTTCAGGGCATCGGGCTTATAGAGCGGACGTGAGACC
>JGI25405J52794_10000037_pt1 | contig 14351 bp, 21 predicted proteins | sample TabmetS3T2R1_FD_52794 | JGI IMG/M metagenome (IMG submission 52794) | reverse complement strand
CCAAAAGCTGTAGGCGGATTATTCCTACGGTTGNCGTTGGTTGTCAACCGTTATGCTATTTTTTTCCCTACCCACTGATGGAGTAAGGAAACGCGATAAGAGTCGAGGCTTGATCGTGAGATTTTCCAGCCCCTTGTTTTGGTCCGGACGAGCTTGATAATCTCGCCTCGTTCAGCCTCAAGACGGCCTTGTTTGATGGCACGGTGAACAGCGGCCCGTGTGATTCCAAGTTCCTTGGCTGCCTCTGTGATAGTGTAATAGCGTTTCGGACTTGAAGAGTTCATAGCGTAACGAAGGTATCAGAGCTGTTGTGAGAAGGTAAAGGCAAATCTCACTGTGCGAAAGTATCAGCTTCACTAGCTGCAATGCCAAAAGGGCTCATTAGCCTTACAAACGACGTAACCCAGTATATCGAATTTGCACAGTGTTCTGCTTGAGGGCTACAGCGGCTTGAGGGGCAGTATGACGGTAGGCCATTCAAAAAGCGCGGCTGGAGCGGTGAGCACTTGGCGCGGTAGAACGATGCTGCCGAGTTTATCACCACCACCAACGGAACACCCACGTACGCGACTATATTCACGAATCGTGACCGCAGCCACGTACGCGTCCAGCATGTCCTTGGGGCCGCCGGAGAACCCCGAAAATGGCAAACACACAACCGTGTCTAGACACTCAGCCAACTGTGAGTACGACGCCGTCGGGAACACTTCGTGGACTTGATGAGCTTCATTGAGAGCACCGAACAAATCAAAACCGAATCGCATCCAGCCGGGTGCTACGTCTAGAGAGGGTGTCCATTGCGGATTCGCCAGGCCGAGTGACTTAACGATGATCTCGCAATGACAGCCCCATCCCGACTCAGTTACCGTCCGTGGGCGCCAACTAGCCGTCTTTCTCTCCCAATACCACGGCCGGGGTGATGGTAATGCCATTCTTGGTGCATCGATGCCAACGACCATTTCATGTCCCTTCGAATAGTCAGACAACCGTGAAACAACATCGGATACTCGACAAGTGGTCCACCCCGATCCGATCGATTTCCCTTCTTCGTTAATAGCTGCGATCGCACACCCGCGATCCTCCGAGATGTCCACGCCGATGAAGATTTTCACGACTGAAACAAACTTCGCTCAGTGAGCTATGCGGCACTCTGCCAGCGTGACGAGTAGAGCAATGCGGAGACCGTTAACCGCTTACCAAAAACGCCATCAGGATCTTGTTGAATAGACTCATCAATACGGGCTTGGTCTCACTCTGAGCAATCCGGGGAAAATGCCCCTATAGCGCAGTTCATTGCGCGCAAGCCTGAGCATACCTTCAACACACTCAAATTGGCCTTTTTCGAACCAGATTCCTGTAATACCCAACGAAAGTAGAAATGCGTTTCGATTCACGAGTTCCTGTTCTGTTTCGGGTGCTTGTTCGATGGCGAAATGCTGCGGGATAACGATATCGCCGACTTTCTGTTTTATCGCCCGAAACATGTGGACGGTTCGATCGTTGTTCAGGCTGCACCCCAGAAACAACAGGCTACTGTTCTTGTAATAGTACTCAATGAACTTGGGTATCGGACGCGTGAGATCGATCTCATTATTACCGTAGGCCTGATCATATTGGTTCTTGCTGACGATACAGTTGCCCGGCGTCCTGACATCACCGTGCAGTTTGATGATTGATACTCGGTTGGTTGCTGGATCTTCCAACGCATTCATACCATTGATCACCTGGAAGGCATTTTTGGCGCCGGTATCGAAGGCTTGCTCGATCAGGAGGTCATAATTGGTGGTAATGATGGTGTCGGTAAAGAGCTCCGTGATTAATAGTGTGGTATCGGTGATTTGGCCGGTGCGAGAACGTGCCCGTGTCATACGCAATGGAGTCAATAAAAATATTTATGCCTCATTACATGAGAGGAGTAGTCCGATGGACAGAAACATTGGTAAGGGTGCAATCGTCGCAAAGTTTGGATCACAGTGTGTGGCCGCAAAGGCTCTTGGTATCCGCGAGCGACGATTGTCTCGACTTCTCAACGGTCACGATCAACTGAAGCCCCGAGAAGTGAAAATCCTGCAGGAGCGGCACGGAGTGAAAATCGAGGAGGCGGGGGAAGATGCCCGATAACAACACCTTCACAATCAAGGTAGCGGGCCGTAATGCCCCCACCGACATGGCTGCGGGGCAGTACTTAGCACGTTGTCTAGATGCAAATCAAACGACGGGGCAACCAAATCCGCGCGGTATTGACGTTTCGATGTGAAGCCGGCCGCCATGACGGGGTCCTGCTTACGTGCTGGCTCCCAATTTTTGTGCCCCTGGCCGCACATCACAAATTCGNGCGAGCGTACCGGGTTGCAGTTGATCGAGAGTTGCACGTCGATGAAGAAATCTCACTTCAAGAATTCGTCGGGAAGCTCTACGTTGTCGACGCGGGTTTTCGTAAGACGAACCGCAAAAACCACGTGGCTGAAGATCCAACCAAACGCAAAGACGAAAAGGATTATTTTCGCGTTCACGACATCATATCGCTCGCAGATTCAGCAATTGCGGCGAACGATGACAGCAATGAGCAAGTGACAACGCGATCGACCCGGCCGCGGCGGGTGGTTAAACTCTCGCCGCACGGCCGGGGGTAATAAAGAATGAAAATCAGCACCATCACAAGTGACCGAGCAGCGCGGCTTGCCGAGCTTGAGTACATTGCCATGTGCAAGCAGCACCACGCAGCGAAACAACATGCGGCAGCGAGGAAAAGGGCTCGACGCATGAAGCCGGATTTCTACTCGCATTATTTGCGCCCGGTCAAGGACCCCGTCCAATCCTTGCTGAACTGTGACCGTTTTCGACAGCGATGTTCGTGCGGCGAGAACGTTTTTGCCTGATCGGATCAGATCGAGGGCCAGTAGCGGAATCCTTGATCCTTATCAGGTAGCACGGAGACGCGGGTGAGGGGACGGGGATCGGATTTCTGATACGTATCAGATCGCTGTGGGACTTCTTTGCCCCGGCGCCGACTAACGAGCAGGGTTCAGTGGATTTTCAGTGTTGAAAAATAGCGGACATTTTAAGCCGGCCGGACTAGAGCCTCGCAGGGGAAAGGGTGGCGCCCGTCCTGGTGCTGGAAGGAAGACTCTTCAGGTCAAGGCCGATGAGGCCAGGGCTGCGGAGCTGTGCAAGATCCGCCTTGCGCGCGGACTAGGCAAGTTATTGAGACCATGGAGAAACTTTGCAGGGGCGTTAAGCGGTACAAGTTCGACTCCAAGGGCCAACCTATCAAGCATCCTAACGATCCCGCCAAGAACTATTATGAGGTTGAGTACGATACCGCCTCCATAAGGTTCTGGATAGAGAGGTTCGTCCCTGCCGCCAAGCAGAACTTAGCCTTGGACCCAGACGCCTCGCCGGAGCAGTTCTTCCAGGCGCTGGAAGCCGCCAGGCGAAAGAAGGAAGAGGAGGCCAGGACGATTGAGACAACGGCGATCCCCGCGCCTACCGAACCGCCGGCCGATGGAGGCGAGAATGGTGGTGGAGACTAAACTCAACGTAATAATCGTTGCATGGATCATTTCAACTGAAGAAGNAGTAAAGAGACAATGAGGGAGATAACCTTCAAAGACTTTGCGACGGTGGCTAGGAAGCGTGGCCATACAGCTGAATCCTTGGCCGAAAGATTCAGAGGCAAGATTGAAAACCCATCGGAGTTTTTCGAGCGGGTGATGTCTCGTAAGTACAAGGGCGAGGATCGCTCTGAAGTAGTGGTTCCCTATCGATCGGTGATTGAGTTCTTCACTGATGAGCTTCACTACTTCCAACACACAAACCAGAAGCTCAGACAATGCGCATGTGGGTGTAGTCAGCCAGTATTTGATCGCAAGAAGTGGGCTTCGCCAGCGTGTAAGAAGCAAGTTCAGAGAAATCAGCCTAGGACTGTCACGGACATGCAAAAGGGGGGTCTTGCAAGTAATTGATTTCATTGAGGCCAAACCGGGACAAAATCGAGTTATACTTTATGACATTATAAAGTCTCCATGGCGAGGATGGGTAGACCAAAACTTTTCGGAAAGGGGGTTAAGATTATGAAGACAATGATCTACCTGGAAGAAGACGCTCATTTACGGCTGAAACACTTGGCTGTCGATGAACGTGTATCAATGGCAGAACTTATCCGTCGAGCAGTTGATGAGTATCTGCAAAAACATTCCAAGAAAGGGGGTGGTAAACGATGAGCGAGCATGAAACGGGTACGGGATATAAGAACATCCGTATTGAAGGATTAGGGAGAATCTTCAAGCCTCGGTGGAAGCGGAAAGACGGCAGCTACTACGAGTCTCCTCACTGGTGGATTGGATTTTATCATCGTGGAAAAGAAATCCGCGAGTCATCCGAGTCTGAAAATGAAGCGGAAGCAAAGCGACTTCTCAAGCGAAAAGTAACGGCTATCGAAGCAGGTAAAGTGCTTCCGCGTGAGGATAAGCTAACTTTCGATGAATTAGCCAAAGACATAGAAAATGACTACAAGGTGAACGGCAAAAGAAGCTTGGCCGATTTGTCCTACCGCGTTGGGCATCTTGGGGAGTTTTTCGGGATGGACGGGGGATAGATATTACAACAGACCGGGGAAGGGCTTATCAAAGAAAGAGACTTGAAGAAGGCGCTGCACCTGCCACGATCAACAGAGAACTTGCAGCATTAAGACGGATGCTTTCTCTGGCTTTCAATGCTGGTACGGTTTCCCGCATTCCTAAGCTTGAGATGTTGGCAGAGAACAACGTTAGGGAGAGCTTTCTTGAACATGGACTTTTATGACGCTCCTAAACAATCTCCCCGAAGCTGTTAGGGACTTAGTAGAATTCGAGTATCTTTCTGGCTGGCGGCAAGGTGCGGCAAAGAAGTTTGAGTGGAAAGACATTGATCTACGGTCATGGGTCGCGTATTTGCGAATCGGGAACAGCAAGAACAAAGAAGCATGGACGCTGCCGCTGACAGGCAGATTGCAAGAAATCATTGAGAAACGGATGGCCTGCCGCAGGCTAGATTGTCCCTACGTATTTCACAGAAATGGAAAGCAGATAAAAGACTTTCGTGGGTCTTGGGCAACCGCATGTAAAAATAGTGGCTTAATTCCAGGGCGGGCAGGCGTGGTCCCGCATGACTTAAGACGCTGCGCGGCTAGAAATCTGTCACGGGCAGGAGTACGCGAGCAAGTAGCAATGAGGATTACAGGACACAAGACCGCCTCGATGTATCGCCGCTATAGAATCGTCGATGAACGTGACTTGAGAGAGGCAACCGAGAGCCTAAACGCATACCTAGAGAAGCAGCCCAAAACGGCTTCAGTTGCTCCGATCAAAAAGGCTGTTGGCGACTGAAAAAGCACGGACAATATACGGACAATCTAGAAACCAATGTGAGGATGGAATGGTAGGCGCACCGCGTAAGTTGTTGAAATCGTGGTGCCGGAGGAGGGACTTGAACCCTCACGGGGGTGAACCCCACCGGATTTTGAGTCCGGCGCGTCTGCCATTCCACCACTCCGGCACGGAAGCTAATACTAATAACGAAGCGTCGACCCGGATACAAGAGCGCGTGCACTTCCACGCAAATGACGGTCCGTTTAGAAGAGCAGTTTCCAGCACTCCTGTAATGAACTCACGCCGGTTAGCTTAGGATGTTTGATATGCGTAAGTTGTAAGCTGTTGCTGNCGGGAAGAATGCAGCGTTCGAANCCTAGTTTCCCNGCTTCTTTGACGCGGGNTTCAGCTTGGGAGATTCCTCGAATCTCTCCGGCGAGGCCTACTTCGCCGAAAAAAACCGTCCTCGGATCCATGATCTTTTCCTTGTGACTCGAAGCGACCGCAGCGATGATCCCGAGGTCCACCGCTGGTTCATCCACGTGGACGCCACCGGCGACATTGACGAAGATATCTTGATTGAAGAGCTGAGCTCCCATTTTTTTCTCTAAAACCGCGACGAGCAATGCCACTCGGTTGTGGTCCACGCCGATGGTCGTGCGTCGCGGCACCGCTAAGAAGGACCGGCTGACCAAAGCCTGAAGTTCCACTAAAATCGGCCGCGTTCCTTCCATGCTGCAAACCACGGCGGACCCTGGTACCGCCAGCGGTCTTTCCATGAGAAAGATCTCTGAAGGATTCGTCACCTCTTTGAGGCCGGCCTCTTTCATCTCAAAAACGCCGATCTCATTGGTCGAACCGAAACGGTTCTTGACGGCCCTCAAGATGCGAAAGCTGTGGCCGCGCTCACCTTCGAAGTAGAGAACCGTATCGACCATGTGTTCGAGGACTCGTGGCCCGGCGATGACGCCGTCTTTGGTCACGTGGCCAATCAAAAACGTGGTCAGGCCCGTTTTCTTAGCCAACACAATGATGGAACCGGAGCTTTCTCTTACTTGAGCGACGCTGCCCGGTGCCGATGGGAGCGAAGAAGTGAATATCGTTTGAATCGAATCGATAACGAGAACGTTCGGCTTGATCTTCTTTACCTGTTCGATGATACGCTCTAATGAGGTTTCACTGAGCACCAACAGGTTGGGCGCGGCGATGCCGAGGCGTTCGGCGCGCAATTTGATTTGCGCTTGAGACTCCTCGCCGGAGACGTAGAGGCAGGTGAACCCGTGTTGGCTGATGGCCGCAAAGGCTTGCAGGAGCAAGGTTGATTTTCCAATGCCGGGATCGCCGCCGATCAAAATGACAGAGCCGGGAACCAGCCCGCCGCCGAGAACGCGGTCGAATTCTCCGATCCCTGAAAGGACGCGGGTTTCTTTGGCCGTTGCAATTTCGTGGATTGGCGCAGGGTCTTCCATGGTGCCCAGACTGAGCTCTCCGCGCGGATGTGAGACGCGCTCCTGTCTCTCCTCGACCAGACTGTTCCATTGGTTGCAATCCGGGCAGCGGCCGAGCCACTTCGGCGATTGATAACCGCAGCTCTGACAGGAATAGATTATCTTTACTTTAGCCATTGGTCATTTTTTCACAACGAGATTTCCAGTTATCAGGCTTCACCTTAGGCGACCCCACGACGAGGAAGATTCCAACGATCAATCAACCGTGAGATTCGCTCGACGGCGCCGCCAGGTTCGGCATGGACGATCAAGACCTCGTCGGCCAATGCGGCGACCAGCTCGTTTCTGCGGCGCGCTGTTTCTTTATCAGCTCGGCGCGATCTTTCAAATCGCGACAGTAATAATAAGCGACCTGAGTCTATCGCGGTCTGCCATTCGCTCAGCAGTCGGATTCTTGCTAGAGACCTCGCCAAACAGATAATAATCGATTGTCTACCTTCCAGAAGGATGCGCAAGCATTGCTTTTCCGTAGGCGAGTGAAAGCCACTCACCATCGTTGCTTCTTCTTGACAAAATTTACGCGCAGCCGTATGAGCGTTAACAATCGCGTCTTCAGGACAACGAGCTGAGCAGAACAAGCCGAGCTTATGCTTGTCAAGGATTTCCGGGTTGCCAATAATCCAGAGGTGCGCCGGCGCCGCCGTGGTCAATCTCTCGCTTAGCTGCCGAGGCCAGTGAGGATCGGATGGAGTGATAGTCAATACTTCTGAAGCTTTCATGTTTCCTTAGGGAACCGTATCGTCCACCCGTCCTCCACTCGCACTGATTGTATGGACGCGGAAGTCAGTTGACAAGCGATGCCGATCGAACTGGCGGCCCGCTAACTCTGCCGTTAGTAAAGTGATAGTGTAAAAGGGTGGCAACTAAACGACGAAAGTCCGCGGCCGATTTCTTGCCCACGAAGCCCGCGGTCGAGACTCTGCGTCGGGCGGCAAAGTCCTGCAAAGGGTGTGAGCTATACGAGAACGCTACTCAGACAGTCTTCGGGGAAGGGCCTGCAAGAGCAAATGTCATGTTTGTCGGGGAGCAACCCGGGGATCAGGAAGATCGACAAGGCCGTCCCTTCGTCGGACCTGCGGGGCGGCTGGTTGATAAGGCGCTAGCTGAGGCGCGAATCCCGCGAGAGCAGGTTTACGTCACTAACGCAGTCAAGCATTTCAAATGGATATGGCGCGGCAAGCGGCGGCTTCATCAGAAGCCCGCGATCAGACAAGTGGTGGCATGTAAGCCGTGGCTCGAAGCTGAGATCGAGGTCGTGAGGCCGAAGATCGTGGTTTGCATGGGCGCAACGGCAGCGCAATCTGTTCTGGGCAAATCGGTGCGGGTTACGAAGGAACGGGGTAAGTTCATCGAATCAGACTCCGGTCCGGTCGCTTTTATTACCATCCATCCCTCGGCAATTTATCGCCAACGCGAGAGGGATGAACAAGAGAAAGAGTATCGACGTTTTGTCTCCGAAATGAAGCAAGTCCAGCGCAAGCTCAACAGCTTAAAAACCCCGGCTCGGCCCTAATGAAGCCGTATTGCGGTGATGACTGTCCTATACTATTAAGTTAACTCTCAGAAATGAACGCGGCGTTCATTCAGGACGAGCTAAAAGCGCTACACAATGCCTCGCTCTATCGGCGCCTCCGGTCAGTGGCAGGTGAGCAGGATGCGGTGCTGACAGTTGATGGCCGCCAGGTTCTCAATTTTTGTTCCAACAACTATCTTGGTTTTGCCAACCATCCGGCGCTCCGGGAAGCGGCCAAACAAGCGATCGATCGCTACGGCTGCGGCTCCGGCGCATCGCGGCTAATTTCCGGAAACATGACGTTACACGAAGAGTTGGAGAGTAAGATTGCGGAGCTGAAAGGGACAGAGGCCGCGCTGGTGTTCAACTCAGGCTTTCAGGCAAACACGGGAGTCATTCCCGTTTTGGTCGGCGAAGGCGACCTGATTCTGAGCGATGCTCTCAATCACGCCAGCATCATCGACGGGTGCCGTCTATCGCGCGCAAAGGTTGCTGTCTATGGGCATGGCGATCTTGATGAGCTTGAACAGAGATTAAGAAATGCTTTGCCCAAAGGCCGAAAGCTCATCGTTACGGAATCCCTGTTCAGTATGGACGGCGATGAGGCGCCGCTCACGGATATTGTCGGTTTGGCCGAGCAATACGATGCGATGGTGATGGTCGATGAGGCACACGCGACCGGCGTGTACGAGCCCGACGGAGCGGGCATCGTCGCGAAGTTGGGACTGGGTGAGCACGTACTAGTTCAAATGGGAACGTTGGGAAAGGCGCTGGGCGGTTTCGGCGCTTATGTTGCCGGCAGCAAAGGTTTACGCGAGCTGCTGATCAATCGCTGCCGGAGTTTCATCTTTACAACCTCGCTGCCTCCCGCGGTGATGGCGATGGGTATAGCGGCTATCGATCTGGTAAGGCGGCAGCCGGAACGACGCCAGGAGTTGTGGAACAACTGTGAACGGCTAAGAAAGGGATTGTCAGAGCTGGGCTATTCACTGGGCAACAGCCACAGCCAAATATTGCCATTGATGATCGGCGATGCCACTCAGTGCATGAAACTGTCGCAGGATCTATTGGAACGAGGCGTATTTGCCCAGGGGATTCGACCCCCGACAGTTCCGGCCGGAACCTCTCGCTTGCGCATTACACTGATGGCAACGCACTCATGCGAGCACATCGACAAAGCGCTCCAAGTGTTCAAAGAAGTTGCACAGGAGCTTAGGCTTGTCGATGGAAAATAAAAGATCAATCTTCGATCTTCCGTCATCGATTATCTAGCCATGGTTATCGACTACGAGACTCTCAAACACTTAGACCATACTTACGTTTGGCATCCGTTCACTCAGATGCGGGAATGGATGGGAGAAGAGCCTTGCATCATCAGTCAAGGCGAGGGGCATTATTTGATCGACGTGCATGGCCGCAAGTATCTGGACGGCGTTTCGTCGCTCTGGTGCAATGTCCACGGCCACCGAAAAAAGGAACTGGACGACGCGATCAGCGCACAGCTCGATCGCATTGCGCACTCCACGTTTCTTGGGCTGAGTCACGTCTCCGGCATCCAACTGGCGCAGAAACTGATCGAGGTCGCGCCTAAGGGCCTGCAACGGGTTTTCTATTCAGACAGCGGCGCCACGGCGGTCGAAATCGCACTTAAGATGGCGGTTCAATACTGGCAACTGAAAGGCCAAACACAACGTACGCGGGTTGCGTCGCTTGCAGAGTCCTATCACGGCGACACAGTGGGCTCGATGAGCGTGGGCTATTCGGAGACCTTTCACCGCTTTCACAAGAGTCTCCTGTTCCCGGTCCTGCGCCTGACACCGCCTCACGTGTTTCGCTACTTCAAGCGGTTGAGCGAGGAAGAAGCGCTGCAGCGCGCGATCCGCGAAGCCGAAGAAAAGCTCACTCCCGAAAGGGATTCGCTCGCGGCCCTGGTCATGGAGCCTCTGATGCAGGGGGCGGCGGGAATGTGGTACCAACCGCCGGGCTATGCCTGGGCATTGCGGGAGATCTGCCGCAGGAATGGGATTCTCTTTATCGCCGACGAAGTAGCCACCGGCTTCGGCCGGACCGGAAAAATGTTTGCTTGCGAGCATGAGGACGTTGTTCCCGACATCCTCTGCTTAGGAAAGGGAATCACCGGTGGCTATCTACCGCTGGCTGCGACTGTGACCACAGAGGAGATCTTTTCGGCTTTTCTCGGGGAGTACAAGGAATTCAAAACTTTCTTTCACGGCCATACCTACACGGGTAATCCTTTGGGATGCGCTGTCGCGCTGGCAAGCCTTAAGCTCTTCAATCAGGAGAATATCATAAAGTGGATGGAGCCCAGAATCGCCTATTTGAAGCGCAGGTTGAAGCAGGATTTTCTCTCGCTTGCTCATGTGTCGGATGTCCGTCAGTGGGGTTTCATGGTAGGCATCGAACTAGCCGAAGATAAGAATGACCGCAGAAGCTACCCGCCAGAAAATAGAACGGGGCATGGGGTGATTCGGGAGGCACGCAAGAGGGGAGTTATGATTAGGCCTTTAGGCGATGTGATCATCCTCATGCCACCGCTGACTATCGCCGATGACGAGCTCAAGACTCTTCTCGACGTCACCTACGATTGCATTCGAGTGGTCACGGAGAACGAAGGATCGAGAATCGAGGATAGACTATAGAGGATGGATCCGATTATCAATTCTCGATCTTCCATCATCGCCAGTCAAAGACCATGGGTAATGGCATTTTCATTACCGGCACGGACACCGGCGTCGGCAAAACCTTTTTCGCCTGTGGCTTGGCCGGGTTGCTGAAGGAATCTGGCTACGAGGTCGGCGTGATGAAGCCAGCGGAGACCGGCTGCCGTCAGGACGACGGCAAGCTTGTGCCTCAAGATGCATTGGCTCTCAAAGAAGCTTCAGGCTGCGCCGTTCCACTAGAAAAAATCTGTCCCTATCAATTGCGTGAGCCGTTGGCGCCTACTGTCGCGGCCGAAAGACAAGGAATCCGAATCGACATCGATCGTTTAATGAGGATCTACGATGAGATCAACTCGTCTCACGACATTACGATAGTTGAAAGCGCAGGAGGGCTGCTCGTGCCGCTTCTACCAAGCTACACGTATGCAGACCTGGCGAAGGTTCTCAAACTTCCACTTATCATTATCGCATCGAACAAGCTCGGTATGATCAACCATCTACTTTTGACCCTTGAGCACGCAAGCTGCAAAGGGCTGAGCGTATTGGGTTATGTATTGAACCACATCGAAAGTCAGCCATCGCTGGCCGCCGAGACCAACCGGGAAGCCTTGGTATCGCTGACTGGCGTTTCTTGCCTCGGCGAGTTGCCGCACATGAAAGATTTGCAAGGTAGCAAGGCGGTGTCATTAGATTTGTTTGCCGAACAGATTGATCTGCAAATCGTCGAATCGGTTGTGAAACGCTGATAGGTGTGAGCTACAATTCCTATAGAGTTTAGATTGATAAGTTCGATCTTCTCACTTTTCCTTACGTCCTTATCTATTTCTTTCAAGCTGGATTCCGCAGTCGAAGGCAAAGTAAAGAGCGGGCGCAAGTCTTTGGCAGCGAACGAAATGGACCGGTGCCTTTGAGCAAGTTGCCGGCAGCGGTGCGATGAGGGGAGTACTCAACCGTTGCAGACCGAGTGTTGAGTAACAAAATGACTTTGAAACATTGCGGTTCGGCATTCGCTGCTCTAGACTCGCCCAGCGCAGTTCGTAAGATTAACTGCGGAATCCGAGTTCAGCGTAGCGCACATCGAATTTCTTTTTTCCTTGCGTCCATTTATGATGACCGCTGGCCGTGAGACCACAAAAGGAGCGTATGAGAAGATTTCTAATATGGCTCAGACAGTTGCTGGGTAGTGCGAAGATCGCGCGGAGGCTCTATCGCCAACTTCCATCAACCCGAAGATGCAAAGAGTGCTTGGTGCCGTTCTTGGGACTATTTTCGCTTCCGTTTCGTTTCGTGCAGATCCGGCCTTCGCGCAAGAATCCGAACCTCTGCACCCTCTGATATGAGCTGGCTCCCCCGGGCGGGGAGGTTTGTGTCATATCGATCTTGTTTGTCGACGTGCGCGGTTTTACATCGTTGGCGGAGCACCTTCCCCCGGCGGAGGTCGCCAGTCGTCTCAACTGCTTTTACTCCTTGGCCTCAAATACGATCTTCGACTACGATGGCACTTTGGATAAACTGGTGGGCGATCAGGTGATGGCTTTCTTTGGGGCACCGCTTTATACAAAGGACCACCCAGAAAGAGCGGTCCAAGCAGCGCTGCAAATTATCAACGGAATGAGTAGTCTCGCGCAGATTCAGCATCTGCACGTGGGGGCGGGAATCGCTACCGGCGAGGCTTTCGTCGGCAATGTTGGCGAAGGCATGGTGACGGACTACACGGTGCTTGGAGACACGGTCAATGTCGCGGCGCGTTTACAGGGAGCCGCCGGCCCAGGCGAAATACTCGTGACCGAAGAAACTTATGCTCATGTCGAGTCCAGGTTTCCTGATGCGTCCCGCCGCGAGTTGGAACTCAAAGGCAAAAGCGAGCCAGTGCCCACCAGAGTGATCCTCGTGGGAGATAAGGTATCTAGCGCTCAACGCTCTTAATTCCAAATTGATTATTGGAAGAAAAAGATCATCGATGAGTCCCGAAGCTCAAAAGCTTGCTCAAGCGTTGCTTGATCACCATAGGAAAGTCTGCGGCCTTCACAGCCAAGTAGGATCAAGCGTCGATTCTTGTCTCATCGCATATGGAGATTTGTGCGAGCGGGCTGGATTGCCACATCTCAAACCTACAGTGGGCAGGTACTTGCGTGAAGTCGCGCAATGGTGCCATGACAGTGGCCGGCCACCACTCAACGCCTTGGCTGTCAATCACGATACGCAAAGGCCCGGCCGTGGATATGACGACGCGCCCGGCTGTAGCCTGAAAAGTTGGCGAGATGAATTAGCCGCTGCTATTAACTTCTCAGGCTATCCGCATTTCATCTCGTAGACGTCTTGTCGAGGGGCGCACGTGCCGAAAATCAAAGAACCATAACAGATGATTCGCAGCGCCATGATAAAATCGTTTTTGACCGCGTTATAGTTTTCATCGTTCATATGTTCGTCTCCTGTTCCCCTCCTTTCCTCAGGTCGAAAAATAAATCAATACTTAGGATGTCGTGGTCGTGTCTACCGCTATGATTATGGAGGGATCCCTCCGCTCCGCGTTCGTCTCAGTTTTCCAGAATGTTTTCCTCATTATATCCGGTCATGGCACGCGCTACAGACTATTTATGGATAGACTTGGAGAGAATTGAGAATGAAAAAACGAGTTTGATCTTTTTGACCGTGCAAATCGTTACTATCATTGGAATGATAGAAGTCGATCTGATCCGCGGTTGGCTCGGGAATCAGCAGTTGTGTGCTGCGATAGCGCCGCCAAAGCTGGCCTCAAAGTCATCCGGGTTGAAAAATCACCAAGCCGGGCGGTACAACTTTTCCGCTTGATAACCGCCGATGTCAAACGATACGCCGAGAAGGCCGGATCCGATAGAGAACAACTCATTCATTCCAACCCTCAACCGGCAAGGGAGCGATCTGGCTCTGTATCGACGAGATCACGCAAGCTATCTCGATTTTGCCCGACGAACGAAGGGGACCCTGCTTGAGATCGCTGCCGGCTACCGGCATACCGTCATCAAAACACTAGTGCTGGAAAAGTGTTTGCCAATGAGATCGATGCCGAATAACTTGCCATCATANAAATCTGCAAAGTATTCAAACAAGCTAGTCTGTTGCTTGGGGCAATTTTCCGGAACACCTGGAATTTCCAGACGCGTCTTTCGACGGCATCTACAATGCCAGACTCTTCGACTTTTTCACGGGTGACCGCATGCGCGCGAGTCTGACGAAATCTATCGAAGAAAGCATCCCTTAATAAAATTAACCCCAATCCGACAATACTTGCACAGCATTAGTAATGGGCGAAGGCGGTGAG
>JGI25405J52794_10000034_pt1 | contig 14716 bp, 12 predicted proteins | sample TabmetS3T2R1_FD_52794 | JGI IMG/M metagenome (IMG submission 52794) | reverse complement strand
CGCGCTGATGACCGACATGGATAAGGACACGGTCGATTTCGTCTCAAATTATGACGAAACCCGGACCGAGCCCACGGTTTTCCCCGCTGCTTTTCCAAATCTGCTCGTCAACGGCGGAACCGGCATCGCTGTAGGTATGGCGACGAATATTCCGCCACACAATCTCAGCGAAGTGGTCGATGGGATCTGTGCCCAGATCGACCACCCGGAAATCACTCTCGATGAGTTGATGAAGCATGTAAAAGGGCCCGATTTTCCCACCGGGTGTGCGATCTGCGGCGCGGCGGGAATCAAACAATATCTCGAGACCGGTCGCGGCAGCATGAAAGTGCGCGGCAAGGTCGGCATCGAAGAGCTCAAAGGCGGCAGGGAACAAATTGTCATCACCGAAATTCCGTACAACGTCAATCGCGCCACCCTTGTCGAACGCATTGCGTCGCTGGTAAACGAGAAAGTGCTTACAGACATCAGCGCCGTTCGCGACGAGTCGGATGAAAACACACGGGTTGTTATCGAGCTGAAGCGAGACACCAATCCGAAAATCATCATCAACAATCTCTACAAGCACACTGCGATGGAAAGCTCCTTCGCAGTCATTATGCTGGCGATTGATCGTGGGCGCCCCAAACTGCTTTCGCTCAAGGAGGCAAATGCCTGTTACATCGAGCACCGACGCGAAGTCGTGCTACGCCGCACCCGTTTTGAATTGCGCAAAGCGGAGGAGCGCGCAGAAACCCTCGAAGGTTACCTCATCGCCCTCGCCAATCTCGACGAATTTATTCGGATCATTCGCGGTTCGGCCAGTCGCGATGAAGCGCGGGTAAAACTGCTCGCTTTCGAGTTCACCAAGCGGCAGGTCGAGCAGATCGGCATCTTGATTCGTAGCGACGCCCGCCTCACAAGCGGACGTTATGCCTTCAGCGAACAGCAGGCTGACGAAATCCTTAACCTTCGCCTGTATCAGCTCACCGGGCTTGAACGCGAAAAGATTAATAAGGAGTACAGGGAATTGCTCGAATCGATCAAAGATCTCCGCGACGTTCTGGCCAAAGAGCAACGCGTCTTCACGATAATCAAAAAAGAGCTCCGCGAGATTCGCGACAAATACGGCTCGCCGCGCCTGACGGAAATCGTGCCCGATGAAGGCGAGATCAACATGGAAGACCTCATCGCAAACGAGGGTTGCATTATCAGCATCACCCACGGCGGCTTCATCAAACGCACCGCCGTAAGCGCGTTTCGTGCGCAGCGGCGTGGCGGCAAAGGTGTGATCGGAATGCAAACGCGCGAAGGCGCCACCGAGGCAGAGGAAGGCGATTTCGTAGAGCATCTTTTCACCGCGACCACGCACGATTACCTGATGTTCTTCACCGCCGCCGGTCGCGCGTACGTGGAAAAAGTTTACGAAATTCCTGAGATGGGCCGGGCAGCCAAAGGGCGTTCGATCGCAAATATTCTCGAGCTTAAGCCTGATGAAAAAATCGCTGCCACGATCCGGATCCAATCGAAACAATCCGGAACCGGACCAAACGCTGTTGATCAAACGTGGGACGAAAGTCTACACATCGTGTTCGCTACGCAGTCAGGCATCGTTAAGAAGTCTAACCTTTCCAACTATGCCAACGTCCGTCGCGGTGGGATCATCGCCATCCAAATCGAGGAAGGCGATCGGCTAATCGATGCAAAGCTGACGAATGGGAATGACGAAATCGTGTTAATCACGAAAGACGGAATGAGTTTGCGATTTCACGAAGAACAACTGCGCGACCAGGGCCGCAACACCGTTGGCGTCTGGGGAATTCGCCCTGAGAAAGGCGATCATGTCGTGGCCATCGCCATCGTCAATCCAAACGCCATGTTGCTGGTGGCCGGTGAAAATGGAATCGGCAAACGCACCCCATTCGATGATTATCGCCGCCAATCGCGTGGCGGCAAAGGCATCATCACCATGAAAACGGGTGAGAAAACCGGCGACGTGGTGGGCGCGCTAACCGTCCGCGAGAGTGACGAGATCATGCTCATCACGAACAAGGGCCAGATGGTTCGCACGCGAGTCAAAGAAATTCGCGAAACCGGACGAAACACCATGGGCGTGAAATTGATGGACCTGCGCAACGGCGAAAAGCTTCAGGCCATTGCGCCTGTAGTCAGCCAGGCTGAAGAGGAAGCACAGACCGCCGAAGCTTCAACGGAAAAATCCTAAGCACGGCCGATAGGCAAACACACCGCGGTACACCCACCAGGGCGCGGTGAACATTTGGAATGCACGGTACTGCGATGGTTGTGATCTTAGAGGGCCCGGATGTCCCTTTTGCAGAGCTTACCGTCCGCTAGACTCCGCCAACCCGGCCTCGCATTTCTGCAACCTTGGTGCCGATTAGTAGCCACCACCCATGTGCGTGGTCGTTGTTGTGGTTTGCGATGCCGGCGGTTGCACCGGCGTTGTGACCGTAGTCTGTCGCGTCGTGGTCGTAGTCGCCTCAGGCTCGCTGGCACAGGAGGCCAGCATCAAAGCGATAACAGACAGCACCGAACCAAATATGATTGCTTTTTTCATAGCATGAATTGTTTCTTCAACAAACGATTCGTCGCAGGTGGTATCTGTAGACGTATTTAGGACGAAGAATTCTTCTTTTTTGTAACACGCAGAAGAAGTTACTATTGGCTTCGCTGCATCGAAAAACGATCTGCCTCGGTGACATTAGCCCGACTCGACGTTAGCCCGCTGCCTCTTTAACTCGCCCCGTTTCCGTTTCGATTCGAGAATTCTCCTCTTGAGCGTCGCCGGTCTCGGCGATTTTCTTCGCCGCTCTTTTTCGCGCTTTGCGATGTCGGCCACACGCTGTTGTTCTCGAGCAGTCTCGATTGCATCCAGTAATCGTTCGCGTGCCAGCTTTCGGTTTACCGCTTGCGAACGCGAATCTTGCACAGTCACGCTGATGCCACTTGGCCTGTGCCGGAGTGTTACAGCAGTTGCAACTTTGTTTACGTTTTGACCGCCAGGTCCACTGGATCGCGTAAAGATTTCTTCAAAGTCGACATCGCGAATGCCGAACCGCTGCATTCGTTTAGCCAGCGCGTCTTTCGGCATTGCTCCTCGTCGAATCAATCCGTCTTTGGTTCGGGAATGTTTTCGCGTCCGTAGCGAAGAACCCGCGCCATCCACATCAATTCATTCAGGAATCTGTCGAAGCGTCGCTCATAACCTCGATCGAGCAATTTTCCCTGCTCGTCGAAAAGCTTTTGAACGTTACCAAAGTTCACGTCCCAAAAAATAGTTACAAGGCCAAGCTCGCGCATCACCGGCAGTAAAGTTTCGATCGCACGTGCCCCACCAAACAGTCCGGCCGACACACCGCAAATACCTACCGCTTTGTGAACATACTCCGCGAGATTCATGTCCAGGGCGTGCTTCAAGAGGCCCGGGTAACCATGATTGTATTCCGGAGTTACTATGATAAGTCCGTCGCAACGCTGGATGGTGGCTGAGAATGCTGGGTCCTTCATTTGCTCGCCTGCGTCATCTAGTTTCATGGGAAGCTTGCAGACGTCGATTAGCTCCGTCTCTGCGCGTTTCCTTGTTTGCTCAAATACAAAACGCGCGACGTTCTCGCTTTGCCTTCCCCGGCGGGCAGTTCCCAGGATAATCGGTATAAAGAGTGGCCGCTCGTTCGGGGTGGACATGTGAATCTAACTCCTAGTCACGGCGTCTGCCCAAACCCCAGTATGCCAAAAATGCTGTCAGGACTACCAGGGGACACACGACTAGAAGGAAGCCGTACCTGTCCTGGGCCAGTGGAATACCACCTACATTCATGCCAAACAACCCTGCCACCAGGTTAATTGGCAAGGCCAGCACAGTTACCATGGTCAAGACAAACAGTGTGCGATTTGTCTGTTCACTGACGAGGGCGGATAATTCTTCCTGAAGCTGCTTGACGCGCTCGACCAGAGCGGCTGTGGCGCTGATGGAGGTGGAAAATTTCTCTGCAGATTGTTGCAGGTTTTGGAGCTCGTCTTCCGTAATCCAATTGGGCGGCCGATTAAGAAGGCGAAAAAATGCAGCCGGCTCCGGCGCCAAAAGCCTTTGGAGTCGAACTAACGTCCGCCGCAGCGCACCCAATTCACTACGACTGACAGAAATGCGCTTGGCCAGGAGTTGCTGTTCCATCGGGCCCACCTGCTCTTTGGTCTTCCGCACAATGTCAACCAGCACACTCGCCTGATCTCGAAACAAGCGCGCTAGAATTTCAATCGGCGAGCGAAAGACTTGGCCAGCTTGCACCGCTGCACGAAGTTCGTTAATCGAGCGCCAGGGCCGAACNTGAGCGCTTACCGCGAGGCGCGGCATGATGCAAAGAGTGGTAGTCGCGACCGGNGCGTCAAAAGTGAAATCATAAAGCACATCATGGATACGCGCCACAAGCGCGTCTCCGTCCTGCTCCAAATGAGTGGCATCTACGTCGCTATTCAACGATTCGTAAAAAGTATCGGGCAAGGTCAGGTGCTGTCGCAACCAGGCCACAGAAGCCGCATTGGAAAGCGAAAAATGCAACCACAGGAATTCATCCGGGGCGGAATCCGGAGCGGTCAAAAACTTAACTGCCTCTTCCGAAGTGATTGACCGTGCCGGTTTGTTCGGGACAAAATGATAACCCCAGATCGGCCCAGTCTGGTCTGGACTCGATGTCGAATGGATATCTTGGCTCATTGTTTGGGCAGGCATCAGATCATTGGTCGGCGATTTTACCTAGCAAAATCGCATTTTGGAAAGTACCGATGGCCGAACTCGAACCGGGTCGCTCAGCCCAAGACGCAATCTTGTCTATCTCGTCATGTTCAGTCAGACTGCACACCCATGTGAAAACTGACCCAAACATTTGTGGCGGGAAAGTACGCACTGTTCTCCTTACCTTTCTTGGAACGGTGCTGGCTTCCACAGCTCTTGGCTACGGCCCCGAAGGGCATCAAACCGTCGGCGCCATTGCCGACAAACTCATTGCCAAATCTCCCAACACCGTGGCACACGTCCGAGCGCTTATCGGGAATGAAACGCTCGAGCACGCTTCGACGTGGGCCGACGATTGCAAATACAGTTTCAATCCGCACGACCACGACATGGCTGCATTCGTATCCGCTAACCCCCATATACAAGGAGGCAACGGGGCTCACGATCACCACGCCTATCATTATACCGACATTCCGATTCAGGAAACCCGCTATCGTGCTGGCAGAGTCGGCGCAAAGCCGATCGATATCGTCCACATGCTCCGCAATTGCATTGCCATCATCGAAGGCCACAGCAACCCGATTAACAACCCTACTGGTATTACGCAAAAAACAGCACTTCGTTTGCTCGTCCATTATGTAGGGGACATTCACCAGCCCTTGCACGTCGGGACAGCGTACTTCGGGACGGAGGCAGAGTTGGTAAATCCAAATATGACCATAGGCGCGCGGGCTGCCGAGGGCGGAAACCTAATCGGATTCCATGGCACCAATCTGCATGCTTACTGGGACACGACCGCGGTGCAAAACGCCATGGCTGCCGCCGGCGTACACACGCCTCGCGCATTCGCGCGAACAATTATCAGGAATCCTCCGCAGGGATGGGAAACGAATTCCTTCATTAGTGGCTGGGCTGTCACATGGGCCAACGAAGCNCTGCCTATCGCCAGAGAAGCGTACGACAAACTCACCTTTCATGCCAATCCGCCCGGCTGGATCGCCCGGAGTAGTAATCTTGCTTCGTACGACCGATGGGCTGCCGCCCAAGTTCGAACCGAAATTGCTCGCGCCGGCTACCGCCTCGCGGCGATTCTGANGAAAACCTGGCCCTGACACACCTATCCTTNATGCTATTTTTCAATCTCGATCCGCAGGTAGGCTGGCTGGTTCATGGTGTTGATCGCTTCTCTGTCGAGAGGTCTTACNCGTAACCCGAACCCCTTGCCGCCGACGCGGAAATCCATCACGCAGGGAAGCGGTTCNGTGTGGTAAACAATCGTATAAAACCCTGAAGGGAGCGAGAGCAGCGCCTCAACAACAATTTTTATGCATAAGTCCGGATTATCTCTGTAGTTCGCGTCTGAGATTTTTACAATGTTGGTCCCAACCTGCTTAGCGCGACTGTCACCGCGAGGATATACGTCCATGCTGACGATCTTGATAATCTCGCCGTCAATTAGGTTTTCGATCCTGCGGTTGCAGTTGCTCGCGCCGGGCAGAGGCAAATCTTGTTCGCTCATTAAGTCTTGATCCGGATTTTTGGTGGCGAAGTTCTCGAAACTTTGATCGTATCGGCGTCGGCTGAAACATGGATTGTCAACTTGCAGTCTTTTCCGGCACACTGTCTGTGCGGGGCCAGGAATAGATTGCAAGATGCGGTCTGGTTCTCGTCGTTAGATGGTGATCCTGTCGATTACGACGTGGTGCTTGCCACATCTGAACAACTGGATTGGTTTCCTGGATGCCGCGCATCAAACGAGTTAAGATCTTTTCTTAAAACGAAGGGAGTAATCCATGCGCAGTGAACCGGTAACTACTCAACGAGGGTTTCAGGCTAAGGCTATAAGCGGAACTCATGTGATACTGATCGCGCTTAATTGCCCGGAGGCTCTTCGTGAGGGCCTCAAGGGTTTTTCTTTTGAGCGCGAAATCGTCGGTCCCGGTGGCACTGGACCGAAATTCCTCCGCTCGCAGAAGGTATTCAGGTCAATATTGCCCGACCCCAAGAACGCCCGGGACCCAAATGACCCAAGCAGATCGCAGGCGTTTTATACGGACCGGTTTCCGGTGCAAAGCTTTCTTTGGAGCGACTATTCAGCATCGCCGGGGACGACTTATCGATTCCGCATTTTGCCAAGGTTCGGTGACCCGGCGGCGCTGGAAACCAATCCGACCGATGTGATCCAGCTTGAAGTGACCACCGAACAAGAATGGGAACCTGGCCAGGTCCACGGGGTCTGGTTCAACCGCGGCGCGATCGCCAGTCAAAAGTTTTCAGAAGAGTTCGGCAACAAGCCGCCCCAGAACATCAATGACCCGAAAGACCCGACAGTCGCTTGGTTATCTCGCGGGTTACTCGAAGCTTGCCTTGCCTACATTAATGAGACGCAACCAGGCGATGCACTCCGCGTCGCCGCTTATGAGTTTACCTACGCGCCAATTCTCAGTGCCCTTAAGGCGCTAATCGATAGAGGGATCGATGTCCAGATTGTTTATCACGACACCAAGGCGGCCAACGGCGAAAATGGAGCCAACGAGGCTGCCATGAACGACGCTGGCCTCCCGATCAATGACCAAGAGACTACTTTCCAACGTTCGAATACGAAGATCCCACACAACAAGTTCATAGTTCGGCTGAAGGAAGGTAGAGATCCAGTAGAAGTCTGGACGGGCTCGACCAATTTCACCGCTTCGGGTTTTCTTGGGCAGACCAATGTGGGACACCGCATAGCAGACGTCGAAACCGCCCAACAATATCTAGCTTTTTGGGAATTGTTGAAGACTGATCCCGATCTTGAGACTGCTCGCAACGAGCTCGCGGAACTCACACCGAATCCAGCCGAAGCGATAACTGCAAATTCGGTTGTTGAACTGTTTTCACCGCGTACTAAGTCCGAAATGCTTGGGTGGTATGGGCGGCGAATGCTTAATGCCGCGAATTCCGTTTGGTTCACGGCGGCCTTTGGAATAAGCAAGGACCTCGTCCAACCGATTGCAGCGAAGCGCAATCAAATGCGCTTCATTCTGATGGAAAAGCCGGTATCAAGAGAACAGAAAAGAGCCCTAACTGCCGACTTCAATCGCGTGATCCTGTCTTATGGCGTCCCTCTAGGAGAGATCTATCAAATCAGAAACGGAAGGGTCACAACTCGCAGACGCATTGAAGGTTTCGAACTTGATAAGTGGTTCTTCCAAGAAGAGCACTTTCGGCCAAAGAACGATGGGTTCGTGTTCTTTGTGCATACGAAGTTCTTGTTAATCGATCCGTTGTCCGATGATCCGCTGGTGTGTTCGGGCTCCGCTAACTTCTCGTCGAATTCGTTACTTCAAAACGACGAAAATATGTTGCTTGTCCGGGGCAACACTCGCGTTGCCGACATTTACATGACCGAGTTCGACCGCATTTTCCGACACTTTTATTTCCGGAACATCGCTAATGAACTTTCCGATTCGGAGAGCAGCGATCAGGCTGTCTCAATATTCCTCGACGAGACCGATCAATGGTCCGAGAGCTATTTCAAACCCGGAACTCTTAAGTGTAATAGGCGGCTTATGTTCTTCGAGGAGCCCGTGGGAACCTGGTCTACTAAGGCAGTCGCCAGCGGTGAGGAGGCAGTTGCTAGGCCGGCAAGAAAGAAACGCTCCGCCAAAAAAGCGCCGGTTCGCCGTACGCCGAAGAAAAGGACGCCCAGGACGCGAAGGCGTAGGTAACTAAGATTATATTCCGAGGCCGTTGTATCATTTTCCAAAGTCCAGAATCAGACACTCGTACTCATGAGAATCGATTTCATCGGTCTGATTAGAATTCACGAAAACGACAAGATAAACCGTTGGCCAGTCAGTCAGCTTCTTGCCATCTTCACTGTTTACCATGCTCGAAAAAAAGATTGAGTCCTGCTGGCTCGAAATTACTCGACGCCGCTCTGGGACAAAATGATGGTGACTAAGGTTACTTAGCCCTAGCGTAGCCGAGCCAAACTCGGTATCGGCCCTTCCAGTGCCAGGTGAGAAATACGGGAAGTGCGATGATGCCGGAATGATTCCAGAGCGGATGGCGAGCGTAAAGCGATGACTTCAAAAGCGAGAGCCAAGCACGAACCGGAATTGATCCCGATCCAAAAGCTCGTCCTTAATGCTGCTNCATAAGCAATGCTCCTTCGAATTGCTTCAGTAACTTGAAAGTTTCGATCCCTGCCGATGTTCCGGNTNTTGTTCGCNAGAATTTTTCCACCTCTGTTACCGGAAACGCACACGACAATTCGCAGCGTGCCAAAGAAACTTCAACTAGGCGCTTACTGTCCCCAAATACTTAGTGTGGATCCCCAGCGCGAACTTGAGGAATCTCCTCATTTATCGAAGACCACTGTTCCCACATACCTCAGCCCATTCAGACCCGCATCCGAGCGAATCATGAATGCAGTTGGAGAAAAGTTCTCGATGATCCCCTGATTAATTTCTGGAACCATATCCGCAGGCTCACCCGATGCGTAATAGCGTCTGAGTAACTCCATCTTTGGTTTATTGGCCCGCGCAACCGCCTGGTGTCCCGAAGACATTCGGCCTTGAAGGTCTGAAGGGCTGTCCAGAAAATCAACAAACACCTTCGAAGTGAGAATCTGGGTCCTGTTTGAGTCGCCGCTCTTTCTTAGTGCAGCATCCGGCCCTTGCGTAAGGCCTGCCCTGGGGTCGTCTTGATACAATCCTTTCAAGGGATCGAAAAACATTTCCAAGTTGCCATTCGGAAACTCATCTGGCGAACACTTGCGCAGCCCCAGAAACGACCAAACAAACTCTGAGCAGTAGCAATGAAAAGTTTGACCGCCATCCTTTATGACCTTTCCCAACAGGCGAACCTGATCGATCGGACGATTCACCCCTGGAAGGCCCCGTTTATACATCGGCTTGCTATAGTCAGAGAAAAAAACAAAGCGATCCGGGTGTGACATCGCCAACTTAGCCCATTGTTTCAAATTCGACTTCTCCGCCTCTGTAAGCGTGGGTCGCAGGATATGAAAAACGTCCAGATCCCCGTACTGATGAGGCGAATCTAGAAAGCTGCTGTAACTCATCGGCGACTCAAGAGAGTGAACATATTTTTTGCCGTTCATCTCTACCACAAATCCCAAAGCGGCATGGGAAATTCCCAACTGCACATGCGCATAGGCGAGCGTATCGGCCCAGGACGGCCTGAAACTTAAGAGAATGTCGCCCGACTCAATAACACCATTCTCTCCGAGAGTCTCNGACGCGCGCCTGGTCGCTTGGTATGCCTTCTTCAGATGAATCAGACGAAGGCCAAGATTCGTGTCCTGGGGGGCGGTGACAAGTTCTGTTTGGATGTCGTCCTTGTTCAACTCTGGGAACCCTGAAACCCAGGTTGATTTGGGAGCCATCATGAAATCAGGAACATCGAGGGCATAACTACCTTCGAAGAGAAGCACACAAAAGATGAATATGAAAAACCGCTTCATGAATCAGCGCCGGCTAGTCTTTTGTGTCCCAATTCACTGGACTCGGAGACTGTGCCTTCTCTCCAGTTTTCTCACGGACCGCCGGAGCTGTTATTCCAGTCAGTGTAACGTCCGCTATGCGATCATCCTTTATTTCGAGCTTGGACAAATTTGCGGCGTCGAAGCGTTGCAACTTAATTTCATCGGCCTTAAACAAGCCAGCAATCTCGAGATTGCGAATAGTGCTTCGATCAGGAGACAACTCAAACTTGATGCGCTTCATGGAAGTTGAATCCCATGTAAAGCTCTTCCCTTTGCTAATAGCATCGAGTGCATTACTTACTTTGTCCGCGGCCTTCGAGACCAAGCGAATCACCAAAAGTCCCGGGTCCGACAGCTTCGTTAGTGTCGAGCTGGCTATCTCCCCTTCCTTCAGCGTTTCGACGTAATGATCGTTTACAAGATAAAGAGTACTTTGTGGAGACCTAAACAATTGAAGTGTTTGTTCAACGGCTCGCTGAACGGTCGGATGGTCGAGGCTCGTCCCTTCGACCGCAGCAGCTGGATATTCGAAAATAAGTTTAGCGGTTTCCGGCACACCGGGATCCGTTACGCTTAGCTTGGCGATCTCATCGACACGCAGAAATCTGGCTGGTTTCTTGTTCTCGTCGCATTCGAGCAAAACATAAACTGTCTTTGAAGGATCGTTTCGATCTTTCCGCAAACTGACGTAAGTAAACTTGCCAAGCGGCTTGCCGTTTATCCATTTGGCAAAGCGTTCGTGATTTCTGATAAGAGCCAGAATCGTCGAGAGCGCAGTTGGATCCTTCGACAAATCCATCGATTGCCACCTTTCCTCAGCGTTCGCGGATGTGAGCATCAACGCCAGGTAGCAGACCGTATTGGTGATAACGCGTGCGGCCTTCACTCGCCAGCGGGAATGCTATCCCCCTGATCAATACCGAGCAAGGCGAAACTCCTGGATCGACTTTTTACGAAGCTCGCAAAGATTTCCGACCTTGACCAACCACTCAGAAACGCATGGAGAAACGGAAATAACTACCTAACTCGGCGGTGGAAACGCGGTGAAGTGTTCCGTTTTCACTTTTTGCAGAGCCAACGTTCGACCGACTTCTTGCATTTCACCGACGTGATCGACAGAATCGATTTGTTGGACGTGCCGAGGGCTAATGTGTTCCAGGCCGAGCGCATCCAAACCTTCCCTGGAAAGTTCGATATTATAGCGGGCATAGGTGAATAACTTCGGCACATTGGGAATACCCTGCCCGATCATATTGCCAGCCTCGCGGTCCAGCAAATCTCCAGCCAGGCATTTCCCGAAAACACGGCAGAGAAAATCCTGCTCGTGCAGAGCGGCGGCTATGAGCGCGGAGGGTATTGTGCCCGCATTGTAGAGCAGGTTCATCTCTTCTGGACTCAAGTTATTATCCGCGTTAGCGGTCGCGCCGGTACCCACCGAAATGAGAAGCATCTTCTCCTCGCCAGTTGGCCAAAGAAGGCGATATGGCTCGCTCGTCGCCATCAGGAAAAGTTGAAACGCCGGGTTATTAAACATCGTTACNGCGCCATCTACAAAGATAAAGTCGCGCCCGACGCGAACTACCTCCGGTGGAAAATAAGTCGGAGCTGCAGTACTCGCGCGCACAAGCTGCCAAAGTGGTAACTTGAGGTTGCAGTCAACGCGAGATGATTCGTTATATTTCGCTGTCGGGTTATTACATATTGGCCATGGTGAATCAGTAGTTGCATTTCGAAGCACCATCATGAGTAATGTCCGCAGCTTCTCAGAGCCTAAGGTTGTNGCCTCGCCAATAACCTCGCGCAGCATTCTCGAGAGGTTGTCATCCTCGAACTTCGTNCGAAAACGCTCCCATAGGCGCGCCTTGTGAAACATCTCCGCGCCGCTCCGAAGATAAAAATCCCGTACGTCGTCGATGCTGTATCCCAGCGCGATCAATGTTGCGATAATTGCTCCCGTGCTGGTGCCAGCGACATAATCAAAATAGTCGGCCAGGACGAGCTTTGGATTTCCGCTGCTTTTGCGGAGCTCAGATTCGATCCGGGCAAGAACTTCAATGCTTATGATTCCGCGAATCCCTCCACCGTCGCATGCAAGCATTTTCCTGGGGCCGCTGTTACTCAATTTGTCGCGGTAGCTCATTTACATCGATAATGCGCTTTCTCATTATTCCGACAAGTTCAATTGGTCGATTTGTCTTGAATCGGCGATCTGTTGTTTCCATTCTTGGTTAACACCAAGGCAAACGACGAAACCGACCGCGCGGATGGCCCACGATGTTTTCCTAAGTCACTCGGAAAAGGATAAAGCTATCGCCGATACGGTGGTAGCGCGACTCGAAGCCGAATCAGTAAGTTGCTGGGTAGCACCCCGCGATGTTGTCCCTGGGGCTGATTGGGGCGAATCGATTATTAATGCGATCGAATCCAGTCGTATTATGATCCTCATCTTTTCCAAGAGCGCGAATGTTTCGCCGCAAATCAAGCGCGAAGTCGAGCGGGCCGTTAACAAAGGTGTATATATCATCCCATTTCGGGTTGACGACATACCACCCGCAAGGTCGCTGGAGTATTTCATCTCCACTTCACAGTGGATGGATGCCTTTTCGCCGCCACTCGAGCGGCATTTGGATGCTCTGGTAAAGACGGTCAAGTCCGTGTTAAAGAGTTCACCTGTTGCTGACGCAAACGTTCCGGCTCCAGAAGAGAGGCCGATTCCAGGACCGCCAACCCCTGCTGTTTCTTGGCATAAATCAATCTTTATCCCAGTCGTAATTGCATGCCTTCTAGTTGTTGGCAGCACTGGGTGGTATCTCGCTCACAGGAGGGAGAGCCTTCCTGTAACGCCGACCGGAACCCCAACGCCAGTCCTAACACCACCCGCCACAGTTACGGCTACCCCAATTTTAACTCCGGCTTTAATAACGCCAACCTCACCACCAGCTTCTAATATCATCGACGATGAAGAAGTGCGACGATTTGTAACCGATCATTATGACGCGACGAAGCGGAGAAACGTCGAAGACATAGTTTCTGGCTACGACAATCTGGTCGATTACCTCGACTATGGACAGCGCGATAAAGCCTTCATCCGAAATGACACTGTTGCTTATTTCAGGCGCTGGCCTATCACCTGGTTCTCTTTCACTACCGGCGACATTGCAGTTGCGCATTTCGCCCTTCCGAACAAGGTCACTGCTTATTTTGAAATCCAATTTCTCGTCAGAGACCCCGCGTCAGGTCGCAGTAACAGTGGCCGCGCCAGGCAGGAATGGGTAATCTCCAAAAAGTCTGGTGCGCTTAAAATCATTTCCCAAAAAGAAACGGTCTATTCTGACTGATGTGCGGATTCGGTCACAATTTATCTTGAGTCCAAAAACTCGGTTATTCATTATTTGGATGTCCCCAATCGACTACGCGCGGGCACCCGACGAGCAGCAAAATGTCCTGTGATGTTTTCCTAAGTCACTCGGTGAAAGATAAAACTGTCGCCGAGGCGATGGCGGGACGGCTCGAATCAGAGTCGGTGAGCTGTTGGATGGCGCCGCAGGACGTTGTGCCGGGCGCTGATTGGGGTGAATCAATTATTGATGCGATCGAATCTAGCCGCATCATGGTTCTGATCTTTTCTCAAAACGCGAATGCCTCACCCCAAATCAAACGAGAAGTAGAGCGCGCGGTTAACAAAGGGGTTTACATCATTCCGTTCCGGGTTGAAGAGATCCCACCTGCAAGAGCACTGGAGTGAATAGAGCTGGCATTAAAGCGGTGTTATCATCTTGCTCCGACGCCTCCATCGCCCGCATGATCGCATCCCGTAATTTGTTTCGCGCCGATCTTGATCTCGGCGATTTGGGCCACGATATTTAGTCTTGATCCCGCTATCCTGTGCAAAGGATATGCTGTAACTGGCTCCTCAATCCCACGGCTGGTTCGTCGATAGAAAATAACTTAACGCGACCTGAACGCATGATCTCCTTGATTGTTGCCGAATGATCCAGCGTCTCGTTTCGTACGGCCGCGCTTAGTTCGTCCGCAAATCTTCCGCTGCCTTCAACCACGAGCAGTGGCCATCTGTTGCGCACGCTTCGTAACCCCTCGCTCTCTGCAATCTTACCGCCGTTGATGAGCATCGTGGCCACCGAGACATTCAAAGCCCGGGCAAGCTTGAACATTGTGCCGGTTTCGTCGCCCCATTCATCGCTGTCCACCAAAACGAAATGGGAATGATTCGGTTCAAGCAGCGCACGGTCTCCGTTGCTTGCATCGCTCGGACTCCCGGGATACGTGACTTTTCCAGCCGGCGCAATTCCGAGCAGTTGAAACACTCGGCCATCTCGCGCAAACGCTTCGCCCATCATCGCCATCACACCAGACTGAGTGCCACCGTCAATAACGAGCGCGCCCGACTCGGCAGCCGCGGGCGCGATAGCGTCGACAAACAACTCGGCAAGACGAGTCTTCCGCGAATCGTCGAGTCCTTTCGCGCCGCCGAACAC
>JGI25405J52794_10000019_pt1 | contig 17961 bp, 12 predicted proteins | sample TabmetS3T2R1_FD_52794 | JGI IMG/M metagenome (IMG submission 52794) | reverse complement strand
CCCGCCACAATTCCGCCAATCGGTGCAGAAAAAGCAGCCAATTCGCGTCGTACCAGTCGTTGTCGATTCTGGTGCTCGGCATCTGGCGATATTGCACGAGAGATTGCGGCACGAAATGGAGCGGAGCCACGTGGGCGATGCGCGCGAATAGATCAAAATCTTCATGATAGTTTCGACGAAACAAAGGGCTGAACCCGCCGCTCTGCGAAAACAGCTCACGCTTCAGCAAAACCGTCGATGGATATGGAAAAGGTTGGCCCCCGAAAACCAGCGAAACAAGGTCCCGGTCCTGCTTCCGCCTGCGGCGCTTTACTTGGGTCGTTAGAAAGTTCCGCTGTAAAATAGCTTCATGTACGTCGATCTTATCCATATCGGAATAAACAAACACAATTGCCGGATTCATCGCCACGGCTTCAAACTGAACGGCTAGTTTTTGCGGGTACCAAATGTCGTCGGCATCAAGAAAAGCAATCCATTCTCCGCTGCCGCGCATGACGCCTAAATTTCGGGCCGCTCCAGCACCGCGGTTTTCCTGACGGTGATAGGCGACACGGTCGGAGAATTGACGGACGATTTTCTCCGTTTGATCAATGGAGCCGTCATCCACGACGATGATTTCAAAATCCCTAAAAGTCTGACCGAGTGCGCTCCGAATCGCGTCGCCGATGAAGCGCTCGCCGTTAAACACAGGGATCACGACGCTGACCTTAGGTGAAGACCTGTAGCAGTTCACAGTCGATTTTCAGAGTCGAAACTTGGGATCCAGCTTCACGGCCGCTTCAATCTTGAAAAAAAGCCGCCGCGCTCGCGTACGAGTCGAGAGTGCCAATATCGAGAAACGGTGCGCTCCGCGATTAGGGCTAATGGCACTCAGATCAATCTGGATGACCCTAGTTTGCCGTTGAGATACCCCCACCACTTCCAAATTCTTCCCTCGCTTTTGTAGGCCTTTTGAGCGTTCCCAAGGACCCGGTAAATCCCGTAGCGGATGCAATGGGCAAGTAGAGCGGGAAGTACTTTGAAACAAATGGAATCCTGTCGATAAAGACTCCGACCCATCCCCCTTTTATATTCCACCCGGCGATGATACGTCCGACCGTAACGTTCCGGCCTGAGTTCGTGAAATACGACGGCATCGGGCGCATATCCGATCGAAAAGCCCGCCTTGCGGATGCGCATCGAGTATTCCGTATCTTCACTGAAACCCAAGGCACCAGGACCAAGCCGCGGATTAAACAGACCTACCTGCTTGATGACTTCCCGCTTCAAGGAAACATTAGCTCCAGTAAAATTTCGGATCGAGCGAATCCTATCGCCGTAGTCGACAATCGGAATATTGTATTCCCGGAGATGGCTCTGATTCGCCGGCCGCCCTTGGGGATCCAGACCGGGAAGAACTCGGCCCTGAACCGCGCCGAAGTCGCTGTCGCGATGACACTCCCAATGTTTGATGAGCCAGTGGCGGTCCGCGACAACATCATCATCGGCGAAAATGAGGAGGTCCCCTCGAGCGACACCGATGCCGCTGTTTAACGCGTTGGATTTCCCCCTGGCCGTCTCCCGCAAAAACACAAAGTCAAACGGATGCTGTCTTGTGCCGTTTTCCGACAGAATTCCCTCCGTGCCATCCGTCGACCCGTTATCGACCATAATCACTTCCGTGGTGGGGAGCGAATCTGAAAATTCCAACGCGTCGAGACTCGCCAGCAATCTCTGTACGCTTGCGGCGCGATTGAACGTCGGCACAATGACAGTTATACAGGGAAGGAGTTTCGTGTTAAAAACCCTCCTGCCTTCCAAATATCGATGATCGAGTGCGGATTCCGACGACGGGGCAATAACTTCGAGCCAGAAGCGCTCCTTCAAAGGTTACGGCAATAGTTGCACGGATAGGATTTTTAAACCACCTTTTTCTATGACCGAAGCCATATCGCAGGACCGGGAGAGGTGTCAATTCCTTTTCTGCTGGATCAAAACCCCAATGTTGCTTCGGTCGGCTTGGACGCAGTTGGTCGGATCCGCGCGAAAGGTTCCTTATGGCGCGCTGCGTCGAACTCAGAGGGAGCGGCGCCGTCGGCTGACGTTGGCAGGCGGCATTCGGCTGTCAGATGGGCTGAGCCAGGATATTCGAACACTGTGCGCGCGCTCAATCGTTCCAGGCCGTAGGCGTTCGACGAAGGGGCGACGGTCGTTGGGGAGTATGCCCGGCGCTTGAACTCCAAATAAGAACTGCCGATTTCACGGGGCGTTCTTGCTCAGATGAACTATTGCGGGGTAGCGCTTAACAACGCTGTGCGGTAGAGTACACCACAAGCAAAATTCCGGCTCGCTGTCACGGTGAGTGGGGGTGAAATGAGGCAGGGGGGTAAAGGAAGAGGCGGTGAGCAGCTTTGTAGGACGCGGAGAACCCGCCGGCGTGGTGTTTCGGCTGGGCGCGGTTCGCACGTCTTATATCATTGCATTTGGACAGCATTACTAGGGGAGGGAACAGCTTGACAAGACCAGAGCGTTTTCCGGATTTTTTTCTCATCGGGGCACCGCGGTGCGGCACAACGGCGTTGAGCAGCTACCTCGCCGATAACCCGCAGGTGTGCTTCTCGCGGCCTAAGGAGCCACACTACTTCTCGTTGTTCGCGCCGCACGCCTCGCTCGACGAATTAGAGACCGCCTACCTGGCCCGTTACTTTTCTCACTATCGGGAGAGTCATAAGGCGATCGGAGAGGGATCAGTTTCTTACCTCTACTCTCCTGACGCCCTCCGGCGAATCTTGAGCCTCAACTCACAGGCCAGGTTCATTGCGATCTTACGTAATCCGCTGCACATGCTGCCCTCGTATCATTTACGGATGCGCTTCAGCCTCATGGAAGATGTAGAGGACTTTGCCACCGCCTGGAGTTTGCAGGAAATGAGAGCGCGAGGCGAGCGGATTCCCAAACACTGCCTTGACCCCCGCCTGCTGTTGTACCGTGAGGTCGCCGGGTTCGGCCTGCAGATCGAGCGCCTCTATCAACTCGTCGGGCGCGACCGCTCCCTTGTTCTCCTCTTCGACGATCTCGTGCGCGACCCACTCACAGTGTACAAACACGTGCTGAAGTTTATAGAGGTTCAGTACGACGGCAGGACAAGATTCCAGCGGAAACTTCCGAGCCACATCTACCGTTATCGTTGGCTACAGCGGTTGCTCTACGCCCCTCTGGCGAGCAAGGCGCATGTCGCCGATACGTTACACCTGATCTGGAAGATGAACCAAAAGAAGAAAGTCACCGGGCGAAAGTCCTGGCTGAGACGGTTGGCGCGGTGGAACACGATTGACACGCGCCCAGCCCCGCTGGCTGCCGGCGTCAAGCAGATGGTGCGAGATACGCTCGCGGAGGATGTAACCAAGCTCTCCAATCTGCTGCAGCGCGATCTGAGCCATTGGCTGACCGAGGTATAGTGTGCTGCCGAGAGCGTTTGTCACTATCTGTATCTCACCGAGCTGGCAAGGGCCTTTGGAGAAGCAGGGATTCTCTGTTCTGCTCAGGACTCGAACCAAAATTCACCGAGGGGAGAGTCTGTATGGAGCAGTGATACATTTAGCGCAAGTGCGCCAGGCGCAGGAAGCCGAGCGATGGCAAGAGATCGGTTACTAGCTATTGATGAGATGATAGAGAAGCTGACGATGGAGAGCGCAGGGAAAACCTTTGAAGAGTTAAGTGACCTCTTGTAGCAGGAAGGGCGAGCGGTGACGGGGCGTTGTTGGGGGAAGTGCTGCGTAGTTGCGGGACTGCAGGCCGCGTTCCCCACGGGCAAACGGATAGGATTTTTAAACTAATTTAGGACGGGATACCAGCCTACCTAGGGCCTGGCTTTCTGCTGCTGACCCGGAACACCGAGCTATTCCGCTGGTGCATACGTGAGGATGCCTGCCTCGTGTCCGGTCTCACCGTAGAAGTGACTTTTTCTACCCGGCGGGCGGTGCTCGAAACCCCGAATTTTATGTTGACAAAGGAGATTAGCATAATTTACGCTTATGCTCACACCTCTTCGTAAACTGTAGGGTGTCGCCAAGGTGCGCGGATGATCATGAGTGACGGCGCTGTGGCTTTTCAGCGTTAGAACTCACTCCGGCAACTCAGACAATCTCAGCGACCACTCGATGCGTCCATTCACAAACGGCTCCCCTCTAACGCGGGTAGGACGGTCTCCGTTTTTGGAGCCATATCGTTGTTCTGTGTCAGGAGGAACGGCCATGTCTACCAGCCAAGGGACAAGTCCCAGCAAGTCAATAGCTTCAGTCGGAACGTTGAATCAATTAACAGAAAGTGCACAGCCACTCACTGAGACAAACCAGTCTGAGGCCGCCTTACGTGAAAGCAATTTCCGGCTTCAACTGGCGGTTGAATCGGCAAGCATTGGCATTTACGAATTGAACGTCAAGAACGGTGAGCTATTGTGGGATAACAGGGTACGGGCGCAGTGGNGCCTGCCACCCGGCGCACCGGTTGATTACGACACTTTCCTGAAGGGTGTTCATCCTGACGATCGGGAGGCTACACAAGCCGCCGTTGAGCGGGCGTTAGATCCCAATGGAGACGGTCGCTGCCGCGTCGAGTTTCGCGTTATCGGCATTGAAGACGGTATCGAGCGGTGGATTGCCGGGACTGGCCAGGTGTTCTTCGAAAATGGTCAGGCTGAGCGACTGGTCGGCACGACGTTCGACATCACGGCCCGTAAACACGCGGAGCAACGGCTACGCGAGAGTGAAGAGCGATTTCGCACACTGGCCGACAGTTCACCCGTTTCAATCTGGGTGACTGATGCCACCGGTGGTGTCGAGTTTCTCAACGCCGCGTACTGTGACTTCTTCGGCGTCACCGTCGAAGACGTGCGGGGACCGAAATGGGCGACGTTGCTTCATCCTGATGACGCGGATTTCTATGTCGGTGCCTATTACGAAGCACTGCGTCAGCGCAAACCTTTCCGTGGTGAGGCGCGAGTGAGGCGCGGAGACGGTGAGTGGCGTTGGGTGGATACACGCGGGGTTCCCCGCTTCTCTGAAAGTGGCGAATTTCTCGGACATGTTGGGAGTTGCCCTGATGTAACGGAAATGAAAGTCGTTCAGCAAGCGCTGCGCGAAAGCGAGGAACAGTTCCGCGCGTCCTTTGAAATCTCCACGGTTGGAATGGCTCAGGCCGATCCAATTACGGGTCGTTTGCTTCGGGTAAATCGGCGCTATTGCGAAATGACGGGCTACAGTGAGCCAGAGTTGCTGGAACTCTCCATACGCGACATTACCCATCCAGAAGATCGAGCCGTCGACTTTGACCGTTTCCAGCGCCTGGGGCGCGGCGAGGTGTCGGAATACTGGGCCGAAAAGCGGTACTTGCGAAAAGACGGAGGGGTTATTTGGGTTGCGGCAACGGCCAATCTCGTGCGCAACGCGAGCGGTCAACCGACGCGAACCGTGGCGGTCATTACTGACATTACGGGTCGCAAGCAAGCCGAAGCGGCCTTGCGCGAAAGCGAGGCTCAATTCCGTACCAGCTTTGAGTTGGCCGCAGTGGGCCAGGCACAAGTGAATCCTGCCACCGGCAGATTTGAGAGGATAAACCGAAAATTCTGTGAAATCGTAGGCTATAGCGAAGAAGAACTCTTAAGCATGACGCCGGCGGACATCACGCATCCTGAGGACCGACAGCCTTACGTGGATAGGTATCCTCGGTTCCTGCGCGGTGAAATTGACGAATTCCTTATCGAGAAACGTTATGTGCGAAAGGATCGAAAAATCGTATGGGTCACTGTCGCCGCAAAACTAATCCGCGATTCGGATGGGAAGCCACTACGGACCATAGGCGTGTTCCAGGATATCACGGAGCGTAAGCGAGCGGAGGAGGAGCTCAAACAGGCCGACCAGCGGAAGGATGAATTTATCGCGACGTTGGCGCACGAATTGCGAAATCCGCTTGCGCCGATCCGTAACGCTGTGGAGATGCTTGCCCTATGCCGATCATCAGATCCCGACTTCGAGTGGAGCCGCAACGTGATCGATCAGCAGGTGAAACATTTGGCGTGCCTCGTCGATGATCTAATCGACGTGAGTCGCATAACCCGAAACAGACTGGTCATCAAAAAAGAGCGCGTTTCCCTCAGCGACGTGATTAATGGTGCTCTGAATGCCGTGCGACTTTTGATCGAGCAGCGCGGACATCTACTTACCGTTGCGTTGCCCATAGAACCGGTGTACCTGAATGCAGACGCGGTACGGCTCACTCAGATTTTCATGAATCTGATTAGTAACGCGGCTAAATATACTCATGAGGGAGGGCAAATCCAAGTTGATGCTGAGCGAAAAAATGACACCGTGACAGTGCGGGTTGCCGATAACGGCATCGGCATTTCTCCCGACGAGTTGTCTCACTTGTTCGACATGTTCTACCAAGTGGATCGTTCCTATGACCAGGCGCACGGCGGACTTGGCATCGGCCTGACGTTGGTGAAGCGACTGGTAGAAATGCACAATGGAACTGTGGAGGCCAAAAGTGCAGGTGTTGGTCACGGAAGCGAATTTGTGGTTTCTCTACCAGTGATTGTCGGTTCGTCCGCGGTATTAGTGGACAAAGATGCGGTGGATCAGAAATACAAAACGCGCAGGCGAATCCTTGTGGTAGATGATTACCCAAACGCGGCAGAAAGTATGGCTCGGCGCCTAAAGCACTTTGGTAACGAGGTCGAGACGGCCCTTGATGGTTTTGAAGGGATCAAGCGGGCGGAAAAATTTCGTCCCGACATTGTGCTGCTCGACATCGGGATGCCGAAGCTCAATGGCTATAAAACGGCCCAAATGATACGCGAACAGCCTTGGGGGAAAGATATGGTGCTTATCGCATTTACCGGTTGGGGTCAGGAAGAAGACCGTCAGCGTACGCGTGAGGCTGGATTCGACGCCCACCTTGTCAAACCAGTGGACTATACCAAACTGAGCGAGTTGCTCGAAAAAATTGCAAGGCCGGAGCAGCTAGAACCTTCGTAGGACAATCCGTCTACGATATTGTCCTATGATTTCTTGAAACAATTAAGCGCAGAGGGGTGCTACCCGTTTTGTGTTGGTAAGCGGCCTGGACGCTTTAGGGATCAATCTACGGAAGACCTCCATACCCGCCGTCAACCCAAGCGCAATCGGTCGGCTCTAACACTCCTTGACAAGGGTTTGATCGATCGGTTACTGCTAACTTGAAGTCAAGTGTTTCGCCGTACAAATACGGCGTGAAATTTTTTGGCTGCATCATGTGTGACGCTGAACGCGGAGGTAACTCATGAAGCCACAGGAATGGCGTCAAAAATTGGGTGATTGTGTACGAGATCTGTTTCTTTCGCCGGAGATGCAACACTTTTACTCGATCCCGATGACGATCCAACGGGCACGGATTTATCTGCTGCAATTGGGTATCTACGTTCGCCAGCGAAGAAACTTTTGGCCGCAGGTGGCGGCGAACTGCCCGGAGTTCGAGGTTAAGCAACGGATCATGGAGCACGAGCAGGAAGAATTGGTCGAAGATGAGCATTCGAAGGCTGGCCATCTGGATCTTATTTTTCGGCAAGGAAAAGAACTGGGACTCGGGGTCGATGACGTTCTCACGGCCGAGGCACTGCCGACGACAAAGGCTGCGGTCTATGGCTGGTTCTGGATCGCGCGTAATCGGCCATGGCAGGAAGCCATTGCGGCTTCGAGCATAGCGGAATGGACCAATGATGATCGGCTCTTGGGCGACTTAGGTGGGGGCAATTGCACTCGGCTGTATAAGATCTGGAAGCGGGATCTCAACTTTCGGGACGAGCAGATGCCGAATTTTACCGTGCACAGCAAGGCTGATGTGAAACACTCGGACATGTTTGTTGACATACTNGAAAAATACGTCGCTCCGGGGAGAGAACAAGACGTGCTCGGTACCGCCAAGGAATCGATGGACCTCCATCGCGCTTACTTCGGTGGGATGGCGCATGCGATGTCGAAGGTATCCTGATTTCGACGGCAGAGGAGGAGCCCGATGAAGCTTGCCGAGCTGGACAGCGAATTGGAGAAAAACCATCTCTCTGGGTTTTGGAAGACGCGCGTCCCGTCGCACGCGTCCGAGGCGCCTTACCTCTGGAAGTGGGAAGCGCTGCTTGATGGCCTGTTGAAGGCCAGCGAGACCATCGGTATCGACCAGGCGGAACGTCGCGCCATCCGGCTCGTGAGTCCACACCTTCCTATCAGATCGACCTCGCACACTCTTCAATTCACCTTTTCGATTGTGAATCCTGGCGAGGTGGCGCGAGCGCACCGCCATAACATGGCGGCGATCCGTTTCGTCGTGCAAGGGAAAGGAGCCTATACCGCAGTCGACGGCGAAAAATTTCCCATGGAGGAAGGTGATCTAATCCTCACGCCGAATTGGACCTGGCATGATCATCACAACGAATCCGAAGACCCGATTATCTGGTTGGATGGACTGGACGGACCGCTGATCCAGTCTTTGAACGTTTTGTTTTTTGAGGACTACGAAAAAGAAGAACAACCGATTACGCGCCAGATCGGGGAATCCCTTAGTCGTCTGGGTTTTGCGCGCGCGCCCGAGGAAAGCAAGGACCACCGGCGCGGGGTTCCCTTCCGCTACGCCTGGAAGGATACCTACAAAGCGCTCAAGACCATGAGCGACGGCGCGTGCGACCCCTACGATGGTACGTTGTTGCGTTATGTCAATCCGGCTACGGCAGGATTTACGTACCCAACGATGTCTTGTGAGATTCAGCTTTTTAAAGCCAAAGAGAAAACCAAGGTGCATCGCCATACCAGCACGGCCCTCTACCACGTTTTCCAAGGACGCGGCCGGACTGCGGTAGGGGAAGGCCATCTCGAATGGAAGAAGGGAGATTCTTTCGTCATACCGCTTTGGCAATGGCATTCGCACGAGAATCTTGCCGATGAAGAGGCGATTCTGTTTTCCATCAATGATCGACCGGTGATGGAAGGGCTCCAGCTCTATCGAGAAGAGGTAGAAAACTAAAATCGTGGGCTGTGTATGACGAAAATCCTTCCGCTACGGCGTGGTCCGATGGCGCAATCACGGAGAATCTAACCGAGTGATTGAAGGAGGTCCAAATGGCGAAGCCTGAAATTAAAACGAATGAAACCGCGAACGCTTGTGACCTTCGCGATTGGGTCAACGCCGTGGAAAGACTGGGGCAACTGGAGCGAATCTCCGGTGCCGACTGGGACTTGGAAATCGGCGCGTTGACCGAAATCATCCTGGAGCGGCTATCGTCGCCGCCGGCGGTCATATTCGATGGGGTTCCTGGTTACGCTCCCAATCGCCGGGTTCTCGCCAACATGCTCGAGACCATTGAGCGTACCGCTCTGACATTAAACCTGCCTGCGGATCTTAAGACGATTCAGTTGATAGACGCTTTGAGGGCAAAACTACGCGCGCTTCAGCCGATCAAGCCGACAGCCCTTACTACNGGACCCGTGATGGAAAATATTGAACGAGGCGATCAGATCGATCTCCTCAAATTTCCCGTGCCGCGTTGGCATGAAGGCGATGGCGGCCGTTATCTCGGAACTGCACATCTCGTCATCACGCGGGATCTTGAAACCGGTGTGGAAAACGTTGGCTGCTACCGCGTCATGCTGCAGGACAAGGACAAAGTAGGTCTCTATATCTCTCCGGGTAAGCACGGCAAGATGCATTACGAGAAGGCGATGCGGGCGGGAAAACCCTTTCCGGTTGCAATGGTCTTCGGCCAGCATCCGCTCCTGTTCATCGCAGCGTCCCAGGCGGTTCCCTTCGGTGTTAACGAATACGACTGGGCTGGCGGACTCCTCGGTCAACCCATAGAAGTCATAGAGGGACCGTTAACCGGGCTTCGTTTCCCAGCTGCAGCCGAAATCGCCATCGAAGGAGAAATCATCCCCGGGGACTCGTTGCCCGAAGGCCCGTTTGGCGAATGGCCTGGCTATTACGCNAGNGCTCGCCGCGCCGAGCCGTTCGTGCGNGTGAAGGCTTTATACTATCGCGACGATCCGATTATTTGTGGCGCTGCGCCTTTCAAGCCAACCATTCACGGTATGTATCGGTCCTGTTTGCGGGCAGCCACGGTATGGAACGGAATGGAGCAGGCTGGCGTCCCGGACATTCGTGGTGTTTATCTGCCCCCGCCAGCGCAACGATTCATGATTGTTGTTGCGATCAAACAGCGCTACCCGGGCCACGCGAAACAGGCTGCTCTGGTTGCTTGCCAGTGCCATGCCGGTGCCTATCTGGGTCGTTACGTTGTGGTGGTTGACGAGGACATCGACATCACGGATCTGAATGAAGTGGTATGGGCCATCGCGACTCGCTCTGATCCTGCCACCTCGGTTGATATTCTGCGCCGCACCTGGAGCGGGCCCCTCGACCCCATTATTCCTCCTGGCCAGAAGGGCCATAACTCACGAATGATCATCGAAGCAACCCGGCCGTACGAATGGCGTGACCGGTTTCCCGATGTTAGCCAGATAAGCGACGATACGCGAAAGCAATTTTCCGAGAAGTGGGAGAANCGGCTTGCTGCGGTGCAAGCGCGACACATGCATANTAGATAAGTACGCACGGATTAAGCATTTATTTCCTTCTTTCCATCAGTTTGCCCGTCGGAGCAGACCGATTTCCAAGCGGCGGAGAAAAATTGGAACTGGCCGAAAACCGTAATAGTTGGCCAATTTTGTCCATGTCAGGCGGTTCGCTGCGCTTTATTGTGCTTACCTAGAGTTCTCTACCCGATAAGGAATTCTTTGGAAATATGGTGTCTTAGGCACTTCGAGGGCGCCTTGAGGCCAATTGGCATGGGTTGTGCTCCTCTGACCTCGACAGGAAACAAACAGTATTCCAAGTGTTGGAAGGAGAACAAAAAGGATGGAAGAAATAATGACCCCGTCCGAGGTGGCAGCCCTGCTCAAGATCCATCTCAAGACCGTTTATAAGCTGGCCGAGAGGGGAGTGATTCCAGGCAATCGGATCGGACGAAGTTGGAGATTCAGCAGGAACGATGTCTTGGAGCTAGTGTCGAGTAAGTCAATGAGCTTATCGGACAACGGCGATAGTGATACGAAAGCCACTGCGGTGGCAGGAAAGTAATCGACCAGTCCTCGGAACGTATAATGCTGTCGCCCAGGTCATATCGAAAACTGTACGGCTTGCTTCATGAGCGAAAAGGGTGACTTAGGTCTCAAACCGCTCGCTGCTTGCTTGGGAAGCACCTTTTCCTCATTTTTTCATTAATGATCTGTCTCGGTATGAAAGCGGTGCAGCCGTCGGTTTGCGAAGGACCTGATAAAAGGGGGGGTAGATGTACGAAAGGCGAATACGGGTGCATGATGCAAGCGTGAATCGAAGAAAGAGCCTGTCCCGTGATGAGCTCAAGTAGTCCAGCAAGAAGGCGAACAGCTGCGAAGTCAGTCGGAGCAACAAAGGTCTTTTCTCCAGGAATCCTTAGCCTATATTGACCAGAGCATTCTGAATTGGCGGTACGCGTCGATTTCCCTTACGGCGCTCAAGAAGCGTCTCGCCAATCTCGGCGACGAACTATTGTAGCCCCGGATCATTTTCCTTCGGATCATCTTGGGGATCTGATTTTAGGACTCCTCCAACGATGCGGATGAAAGCTACGATGAGACTATTTGGACAGAGCGGACTCAACGCAATCTCGATTAACCGTTACTGAATCATCCCGTTTCTGCCATATTAGACCGCGGCAATTCATGTGCGGGATTGGTCCATAGAAGATTCTCACGGCTGTAGATACTACCCAGGGTTACCGTGAATCGTGCAGCGCGTTTTCGTGGTGCGCCCGCCGAGAATCCAACTCCGACTTAGGGTTCCGGAGACACGGAAGACAATTCCTAACCTATGAAACTACTGAATATTTCTACAAGCCGAGGATTTTCAACCGTCCAATTTATTCCGTTTTTAGTCTGATTAAAGTCCAGTAATCTGGCACAGTGTGCCACGGTTCCGTCCTACCGCTTCCCACAACTTCGTCTGATCGTGAGATTACGTAGTGGGAGATTCAGTTCAATCTCAGGACTAACGCATTGCGGCTAAGCCGTGGCTAACCTACCTCTTTGACGTGATTGGTCTCAGCGGTCGGATCAAGAGCAAGTCGAGCTTGCAGCGGCGTTTGAATAGCTATTAGGAAGCAGAGAAGAATCACTAACCGGACAGGTCGTGCCATAAATAGCTGGCTCCAAACGCCTATCACGTCAGGTCCTCGGGTCTTACCTTTACGACCGCCGACAATCCTGGTGTTGCAAAATAAGCATCGTGCCAATTTCGGAAGGCTGGATCCGTCGACCGCTCCCATATGAAAGAGGGCTAGCCGTCGCACCCTCGGACGAGGGATTCTCACCTGAGCAGGAGCGGTAGCATTGAATCTGCGGCGGACTCCTAACTCTTTGGTTCTTTAAGTCAATGACGCTTTCCTATACTTATCAAATCAAAGAAAGCAGACAATGGGGTACGCTCAAGAATTTGCTTGGCAACATTTACGGAGAGGTCGAGGATGATCGTGGCGAAGAAGTTGTTGTCACGTTGCCGCCGGTTTGCAGACTTCACGTCGATCGCGAATTCGGTGTTGTCGACGAGAATATCACGGCACTAACGTCAGAAGTCTCCGAACCAGACCGCACAGCGTCCTGAAAACGGCCTGAACCATTTCGATATCGACTGATAGAAGATCATAAAATTCCTGGCCGTTAACCTTGAGGGCGCGAACATGATCGACTGCTTTAGCGGTTACAGCACGAGGGTGGAAATCAAGAACCTCCAGGGTGCCAAAGGCTTCTTTTTCTTTAAGCTCGCGAAGCGTATTGCTATTTCTCTCAATAAGCACCCGACCGCTTAATAACAGATAGAAGGCGTCTCCAGGCTCACCTTCGCTAAAGACGGTTTCTCCCGGTTCGAAATGGACCTCTTCGCTTAATCCCGCGATGCGCCCGAGCTGCTCTACGGTGGCATGCTCAAAGATATCTACGGATTTGAGAAAGATGACCTTTTCGATTATCGATAAATTGTCTTCTGTGGGCAAGCTAGATCCTTGACATCACAAGCGCGGCGGTTTCCTTGAGCACAGGCTCTTGGGAATTGAGATACGGCTGGAGCTGCCCGCGGAAATGGCGAAGTCCTCGCAAGCCGATCTCCCAGAGAGTGGCCGCTTTTAGCCAGATGTCATCCTGTTTCAACAGCTCCTGAAAGCCTGTCTCTCCATCAAAACTCCTTAGTCCGGATAGTGCAAGAAGCTTTTGAAAACGCTCGGCGGCGGGGGCATCGTCAAACAGAGGGAAGACGTGCCGCTTTAGATCTCCTNTGAGCAGATTGTCGAGAAACTCGATCGCTTGGGACTGTTTGGCCCGACTGCCGCTACGTAACGCGACGGTGGCGCTTCCAATGTCTTCGGGAGGATAGATAAGGGAAAGCAGTCGCAGCACCCTTTCCTTTTCTCTCTCCATATTTTCAAGCAAGGCTTGACGGAGCAGCGAGCCGTTGTTCATTGAACCATCATTGTCATCGCCAAAAAGTGTAAAAAAAATCAAGAATCGTCGGTAATAACGGCTAGCTTCCGCGTCAATAGCCCTCTCTACGACCTGTCGGTCCATGCGCAAATTCGGCAAACGTCGCGCCATCTCTTCGAGGCCGACGATTATTCGGTAGCGCAGAGAACCGTCTTCCTGGTTGAGTCCGTTGAGAAGCGCGTTCATCGCACTTGGAGATGCGATTTTGCTCAATGTCAAAGGAATGTTGAGTCGCACATCACGAGAGGCGTTGGAATCCAGAAGCACGCGCCTTAAAGTTTCAACTGCAATTTCGCCATATTCGACTAACGCCTGGTGCGCCGTACCCTTTGTGTTCGGACAGCAGAGCCGCATGACAACATCTTTCAGAAGCGTCGGCTCCTTTCTCTTGCCGGCAGCAGTTAGCGCCTCACGGATCACCGGGATGGAGGAGTCTTCCCGGATTAATTTGCTCAAGTACTCAGGAAATTCAGGATCGTTAACCTCGCCCATGAGGCGTGCAGCTTCTATGCGACCGGCTGCTCCATCGACTCCTGGGTTTGCTATCATTTTGCGAAAAGTGGCCAAGGCGACTTCATGGATCTCCGGGTCTCCGTGGTGGAGCAGACACTCAATTGCCGACCTCTGGACTCGTGGATCAGGACTTTCCAGGTAGGGCCGCATAACTGGAATCGCATCTTCCTTGCGGATAGCGCAGACGACGTTGATCGCTTCCGCCTGAACTTCTCCATTTTCGTCCTCGAGCAATCGCACTATTTCCTTCAATTTTTCGGCGTCCGTAGTCGCGGCAAAAAGTTTTAACGATCGACTCCGGACTAGAGGCGACGAATGCTGTAAGAGGCTGAGAGGAAGACGCGGCACGATGACTTCGGGGTCCAGCTTTTCTGCCAGATCAAGCCCGAATAACAAAGTCCGCTCGTCCTGTCTGTGCAAGGTTTGCAGCACTGCGTCGATGGTGTGCTTGTCGGCATAGTTAATCTTTTCTCCCTCCCACGTAATGGCCTGTGTTTCCAGTCCGGTCCGCAATGCCTCAAGGTATCCGTTGCGCAAAACGAAAATGAATGCAGCCCAGATGATGATAAGGCCGAGGGAAAAATAGGCGAGACTGGCCGGCTCGGTCCGCATCATAAACAGAGCGTAAAAGAGCACGATCAGTCCGGCAGCGCCATCGCCCAACCGTTGCAAAACAACATCGAGGAACGTCTTGACCTGTTTTTTTAGAGTCGCGGAGAGGGGAAGATAGAGTATCTCCATGCCGCTTTGGTTCACGCTTGTCCGCAAAACCGCATCTGTCAGTCGCGTCGCCGTCGTGGAGAAAAGTCCCGGCCACACCAAAATACCCAGTGATCCTGCGAACAGACCCACAGGGAGGAGTAAGAGACTCGGGATTAAGCCAAAGGCGGTTAGAAACATTCTAGTTAACACCACCTGGCTAAAGAAAGTAATAATGGCAACCCAGGCGTAATAGGAGCCGAAGAACGCTGTGAGGCCATCTTCAGAAGGATAGGCCACCTTTGCAGCGGCCTTGAACTGGAAGTCGATTAGAGTTGAGACTGCCACCGAGACAAAGATAGCGCCGGCAATTAACTGAAGATATCCGGAGGCTCGGATCGCGCCAAACGCACTAGTTTGTCGGCTAGCTTTCGTTTCTCTTGATGTCGGGATTTCTTGCAGCGCTGCGGTTGAGAGATCACTTAGTTCGTTGCCCGCCAACCAAACCACTCCAAAAGCACCGGCAAACAGCGCTCCGATTAGCCAAAAGAGCTCGTTGGTTCCCATAAACAGGTTAACCGCCCATCCACTCCCAAAGCCACCCACGATAGCCCCGAGGGAGCCGCCGGCGTTGAAAATGCCGAAGAGACGTTTCGCCTCGCGTGAAGTGAAGATCGAGTCGGCAAGGGTCCAGAATTGGGCTACGGCAAGAACACCGACGATTGCGGACCAGATGTAAAAGGCGTATATCGTCCACGCAAAATTAAAAAACACTATAAGAAACCAGAACATGATCACATTGGAGATGATGAACGCATTCGAACCTAGCATAAGCCGGTACAGTGGAAGCCTTACCGTATAGCGCGTGTAAACAGCGATGATGACTCCCGCAAGCAGCGCGGCCAAAAGGTAAACGTAGGGCAGATGGCTGATGGGAAAGCGGCTAAGAAAGAGAGAGTCCCTGACAACTTTGATGACGTTATTGGCTGCGAGTAGGAAAAAGAGAAGGGAGACCATCATGCCGACACGCCGGGCCTCGCCGGGCCGGATGTCAAGAAAGTGCGACAAAGTGCTTGTCAGAGAAAAGTGGTTCACAAATGAATTGTATTGGTATTTTATAGAAACGTTAATGCCACCCCGTTTCCTTTCTATGGGGCAAGTCAGCACAGGCCGCGCCTCCATCCTCAACGCCATGCGCATTGATTCACTAACGATGAAACAGTCACCGCGCAGCGAACTACTTCGGTTGGGTTCGATTGTATTTGCTAGAGCGGCTTTGCCTTCAGTCGAATTTCTGTTCCGGCCAGCGTGTTCGACACGCGACAGTTCTGCTTGGCGTCCTGCGCTATCTTTTCAAATGTCGCCTCCCTAGAGAGAGACGAGCTTGGCCTGTCCAGTTCTGCGTTCCGCGATCACGACGCAAAGGTCCTGATCAAGGGTAAGGAACAAAAGGAGGCCAAAGTTGTTGCTCCCGAGTTGCCCCTCATCCGTTAGCGATCGGCGCTAACGATCACCTTTGCCGGTTTTGACTGCTTCTATAATGTGTGGATTCACCTTTAATGGGACCTTAAGAAAAGTGATGCTCGCGCAGAACGGCTAACATCGCGGTTGTTTCGCTTGCGGTGACAAGGACCAGGTCCGTCTGCCTTAAATGGTGAGCACTGCGCGAAAGTGAGCTTTGCTCATATTTTGGAACGCAGTCTCAGCTTCCTCGAGCGGATGGGTTTCGACCATCGGACGCACACCTTTGAGGTAGCAAAAGCCATCGTTTCCTCGCCATCCTTCGCATGGCCGTTGTACCAGCCGGCAACCATGCGCCTCGCAGGCACGAGCAAGTCAGCGGAGAACTGGAGCGGTTGGTGATCGCTGGCGATCACTACCAGTCGGCCATTCGGTTTTAATCCCTGAATCAGATCAACCTGCGCGGAGCTTGAACCAAAAGTCGAGATTGCAACGGTCGCGCCGCCCAGTCGGGTCAGTGCTTCCCCCGCACTTCCCTCGTTGCTGTCGAGGTACTCATCCGCGCCCAGTTTTCGGACCAGGGCCTCTCTGTCCCGGCCTAGATTGATCGCAACGGTTCGGAAACCCATCTTGGCCGCGAACTGCACAGCCAGATGGCCAAGGCCACCGACACCAAGAATCGCAACTGTATCACCCGGTCGTGCGCCGGAATGCCGCAGCGAATTGAACGTGGTCGTGCCTGCGCACATCAGCGGGCCCGCTTCTTCAAACTTTAGTGCGTCTGGAATTCGTGCCAGGGCATCTTGTGGCGCCACCGTATACTCTGCATAGCCGCCGTCGTATGAAACACCGGCAATTTTGCGTTTAACGCAATTCACGAAATCTCCTTGACAGCAGTAATCGCAAACCAGACAACTGCCGCCGTGCCAGCCCACGCCGACACGCTCGTGCTTCTTCCACACAGTTACACCCGGTCCAACAGCGTCGATCAAGCCGGCGATTTCATGACCGGGTACACGCGGCAATTGCACGCCCTGCAGTCCAAGCCGTGCGACATTATCGCCGCCACACACACCACAAGCATTTTATCCGTACCTGACCGGGACCGGGATCGGGCACTGAAAGACTCGTCAACACGAACGCGCCACCTGCCTTCACCGCTTGCACGGCTCGCATGAAAGATGCACTCATAGTCGTTCCCCTAGAGATTCAATGTTGGTCCTCAGTTGCTCGATCTTTCGTTCATAGAGCAAATGAGTGTTTCCCTTTGAGACAGCAACGATGATGCCAATAAAATAAAAACGCCATTCACCCACTTTTCAGTTCAGTTTTTCGGGTAATCGTCTTTAGCCCTGCACGCGGAAGATAGCGTGTCGGAAGATCCTATTCTGAAAAAATCTCGGCGCCGNCGGAGGAAAATCTCCGCTGGGAGTGGGTGTAAAAGAGAGAAAGCGTTCTCACGAGGAGAGAAGACTGTGTGCGCTTCTTTGGCCTGGACGATTTCAACTGGCAAGACTGATTTGGCTATGCTGCCAGATGCCAATCGGCCGGCAACTGCTGATCAATCGGCCGGCAACTGCCAACCCGTTAGCACCGTTTCGGCGACACTGGAGGTCGACACCAGCGCTGCTGCGCGAGATCTTGATCTTCAACTCCTTTTAAATTAACGGAAATTGAGGAAGAGTGGCATAAGCGAAGCTGTGGCATGCAAATTGCCGGC
>JGI25405J52794_10000005_pt1 | contig 32830 bp, 33 predicted proteins | sample TabmetS3T2R1_FD_52794 | JGI IMG/M metagenome (IMG submission 52794) | reverse complement strand
ATGTAACCATAAATGGTTCCGTTTCTAGTCAATTCTTGTCATCATTACTTATAGCTGCAGTTCGAGCCAGTAGTGATGTGTCGATAGGCGTTGAGGGAGATCAGGTTTCCCGTCCTTATATCTTGTCAACTATTGCCACAATGGAAAAATTTGGGGTTCAAGTTGACCGAGATAATGATTTGAGAAATTTTAATGTCAAGAGTGGTGCCTACAAACCCTGTGTTTTCCAAGTTCCATCTGATCTTTCGTCAGCCTCAATGTTGGTGGCAGCCGGTGTCTTGGTGAGTAAGGATAAGATTCGACTGTCGGGCTTGAATTTTGACTTACCTCAAGGAGATTCTAAGATATTCAGCATTGTCGAACAAATGAACGGTAATATCAGCGTGGACACCATCAAAGGAACTTTGACTGTTGAAGAATCAGATACACTGGATGGAGGGGAGTTTGATTTGAAAGACAGTCCCGATCTATTACCTGTAGTCTCGATCCTTGCACTTAAGGCAAAAGGTCCGGTTGTAATAAGCGGGATATCCCACGCTAGATTTAAGGAAACGGATAGAGTCAAGAACATCACGAGTGAACTAAGAAAGCTAGGCGCAACTGTATCGGAGACATATGACTCGATTTCAATACGACGTCCAGAGGTCATCAAGAACGCTTCGCTAGAGTCCTTCGATGATCACCGTCTATTCATGGCCCTAGCCATCGCATCTCTTCTGACTAATCACTCTACGTTGAATGGTGCCGAGTCAGTAGATGTATCATATCCTACTTTTCTAGAAGATCTCGCAAGGATCGGTGCCAATTTATCGGTATCTTCGGACGATAATTGAAAGTGGATCAATCTCTTCTACGTATTGTCTGATCCTGCTTTACCGAGATACTCGCCCCAACATACATTAAATACATGTGAGTATTGAATGGAGCTAATCTAGTCATGCTTGGCAATCTAATAGGTGAACGGTTCATGGCATTGAATTTTGGAGAAAGTCATGGGCGTTGTGTTGGAACAGTAGTGGATGGGTGTCCAGCAGGGCTTCCTTTAGATGAATCTTTTATACAGAAAAAACTTGATCTGCGAAAGCCTGGACAGTCAATGGTAACTACCCAGCGAAAGGAAGATGATAAAGTAGAGATCCTGTCTGGGGTTTTTCAACGTCGTACTAACGGTGGGCCAATCTGTATGCTTATCTGGAACAAAGACCAAGATTCTCGACCATACGAGCAGATCAGGACAATCCCTCGGCCGGGACATTCCGATTATCCTGCTTCAGTAAAGTATGGGGGATTCGCAGATTATCGTGGTGGGGGTCGATTTTCGGGACGCCTAACCGCCACTTTTGTGATGGCGGGAGCAGTCGCAGAACGTTTATTGAAAGTTGCTCTTGGAGTCGATACTGTTGCCTACGCTGTTGCAATTGGTAAAATAAAGGCAAGGCATATTGATTTTACGTCTGCATCAAAGTACCGTTATGAGAATGAGGTAAGATGCCCTGATACTGATGCAGCTGGAAAAATGAAGGAAGCAATACTGGCTGCGAAAAAGAAAGGCGATTCGGTTGGTGGTATCATAGAATGTGTTACCAATCGGCTTCCAGTTGGATTGGGCGAACCTCTCTTTAGTTCACTAGAATCGGATATTAGTAGGGCTCTATTCGGGATCCCGTCGGTAAAAGCAGTTGAATTTGGTTCTGGATTTTATGGTTGTACTATTGCAGGTTCAGAGAACAACGATACTTATGTATTAGAGAACGGATCAGTGGTGACTAGAACCAATAATTCTGGAGGTATCCTCGGTGGGCTCTCTACTGGAATGCCTCTAGTTATACGAATTGGATTTAAACCCCCATCATCAATAGCGCAAGCACAGGAAACTCTGGATCTCTCTAGTGGAACACAGGCTAAGTTGAAAGTCCCGGGAAGACATGATCCATGTGTGGTTCCCAGAGCGCCACCTGTAGTGGAGGGTATAGTGTCTTTGGTCCTTGCGGATCACGCAATTAGACATGGGCTCATTTCGTCATCACATTTGGGGGTGAAGGGAAATAGCTAATAGTGAGGGAGCGGCAGAGAATAAGGAGCTAAAAGTCCTCCGCTCTGAAATTCAAGCTGTAACGGGAGAGATATTTCATAAGATCAAACATAGAATGGAATTGGCACAGAAAATTGGGGAAATCAAGGCCAAGCTTGGAATGGACGTAACTGACGATCAAGTTGAAAGCGAAATAAGAATGTCGGTATTAAGCCTCGCCCACCAAATTGGTTTGGACCCTTCATATTCCTCTAGATTGCTCAACCTATTACTCATCGAATCAGTTGGTCTTCAAAGAAAACAGAAAACAGTTGAACATGCAAGCTCTCATATGGACGTTCTGATGAAAGCCAAACAAATTGAAGCTTCAGGTATGTCGATGGTACACCTGGAAATTGGCGAGCCAGATTTCAGACCTCCACGAAGCATCAAAGACGCGTTTGCAAATGCAATAGACTCTGGGCGCCATCGCTATACAGATGCCCGAGGAATCGAAAGGTTAAGGGAAAAGCTAGCCCTAATCCATGGCTTTACGAAGGAANCGGTAATGGTGACTCCTGGNGGACGGTTCGGAGTATATGCATCGATTGCTTCACTGCTCAAACCAGGGGAGGAGATTGTAGTTATAGAACCCTCCTGGCCAGCTTATTCGGATTGTGCGGCGTTAAGTTCAGTCAAGGTCAAAACTATCAAAACAACCCTTGAAAATCAATGGTCCCCTGACGTTCACGAAATAGATAATGCGATAAATGATGCTACGAAGATGATCGTTCTAAATTATCCGAACAATCCCACTGGGAAGATATTAGACACAGATACTAATGAAAGGATCATCTCTTTGGCAAGAGAACATGACCTTTACATTTTAAGTGATGAAGTTTATTCCAAATATTGTGTTAAAAAATTCAAAAGTATCGCTGAATACAATTACGATAAATCAATTGTTATAGAATCATTTTCTAAAACCTATGCAATGACCGGATTTCGACTCGGTTACCTTTTATCGAGTGCTTTAATTGTCAAACAGGTTTCTAAATTACTGGCATTTGCTATGACTAGTGTAGCTGAGCCACTTCAATATTGTGCATTGAATGCACTCGAAACCGATTACGTGACTAATGTTGAAGAGACTAGAATTAGACTTCATACTTTAGTTGAACGGCTGAAAAAGATGGATGTACGGTTCACTATTCCCGATGGATCAATGTACGTGTATCCAAGGATTAATACTAAAACACTAGACGATAATACCTTAGTAAATTTATTGCTAGAAAAAGGTGTTGCAGTTGCTCCAGGGAGCGCATTTGGTAACAGCTATAACAAGTTCATTAGAATTTCTGCAACCCAACCTGCAGAACAAATAGAGCAAGCAATGAATGTTTTAGAGACTTGTCTGTCGAAAAAAATATGAGTAGCAGTTTTCCAATGAGGAAAGTCGCGGTCATAGGTGCAGCGGGCAGGATGGGCAGATGGTTTACTCATTATTTTGCACAATCAAATAGCGTGAGAGTAGCAGTTTTCGACAAAAAAAGACCTGCATTTAGAAATCTAAAGTGCGTTGATCAATATGCAACCCTTCGAGCATGTGTCAGAGAGGCAGATTTGGTGATAGTCTGTGTACCTATTGAAAGCATCGTTTCAGTTGTCCAAGAGTGTCTTACTCACATGAAAGGGGGTGCCATATTATCAGAGATTTCATCTATTAAGCAGCAAGTTTTTAACGTATTACGATCTGCTAGGAAGGACATTACGTGCTTATGCTTTCATCCAATGTTTGGACCTGCTACTAAGAGGTCGAGAATTGTCAAAAATTTGCTTGTCCCAGTCAGAAATCGAGCCAAAGAATTAGCGTTGCTCAGATCTATTTTTCCACGATCGGAAATAGAAGTAATTAGTGNCCCGGACCTTCATGATGAATACATGGCAGTGGTCATAGGGCTCACGTATTTCGTTAACCTCGTATTGGGTTCATTGCTCTCCAACCTCGATTTAAAAAGAATGAAAAAGGTAGCCGGGACGAGCTTTGGAATGCAGACCATGATCACTGAAAGTATCCTAAATGACTCCCCTGAGCTCGTCTCTTCGCTATTGCGAGAAAACCCCTTCAACAGGACGTATTTCTGTAACTTCCTTACGGAGGCAGAAAAGATACAGAATTTAGTTTCGGGCAGGGAAGAAAAAGCTACCCGAAGAGCCGTTGAAGATATTAAAACTCGCCTGAATAGATTGACGGACACCGACAAATCTTATATGAAATTTTATAGGGCAATAGAATATCTCAAGGCATATGGCAGCAAGAAAAAGAATTGAAGACGAAACCGAAATTATCTCAAAAAGGTTTGTTAAGTTATTGCACTCTTAAATGCTCCCACATCATGAAATCTTAATAGAAGTTCATCTAAAACGTAGTGTCACTTTGAAAATACTATTATTAAGCGAGCTCTCAGAAGTCAGATAGCGTTTTTGGTTATATAGGAATGAGAATACAGCTAGCTCGACATTTAGCATGTGTAAAACACTATGGGCGGAACAGAAATCTATCTATTGATGTGCTCGAATCTAGTAACGGAATCGAATGTTCAGAAGGTTTTCTTAAGTGTGAAGAGTGCAATCAGTTGTACCCCGTAATTGACGGGGTCGCCTTGCTTTTGGAGAATGTTGCAGATTATATATCCTCTAGACCTTTTTTACTTGGAAAATGGATCCTGTCAAGTAAGACCTCGGCAATGAAAGAGTATTTGAAAGAAATAAGTTCAACCCTTACCAAACTAACTAGCCCTCAGGGGCATAATCTCTATGAAGTCGACGGGTCGTTATACGAGTCATACAATTGGGCTCAGTTTGACTTTGATAGTAACGACAGATTTCTATCGTTACTGAAACACAAGATGTATCCTAATGATCTTTATAATAAAGTAGTCCATAGTACCGCGACGAATTTAGACGGGGCGGCACTTGACATGGGATGCTCATCAGGATATGCGGCTTTCCAACTCGCCAAGAAATTCGCATTCGTAATTGGAATAGATCTATCATTTTCTTTTATCAGTGAAGCAAGAAGGCGCATGGCTTCTCTTAGACAGGGTAATTTAGACTTTGTAGTAGCAGATTGTATAATGCCTCCATTCCATCCAAATAGATTTGACCTAGTGGTTGCGCTGAATATCATAGAATTCATGGATACTGAACAGTTATTGGATAGAATCCATAGGCTGCTAAAGGATGATGGAGAAGTTGCTTTCTCCTCACCTTACGATTACAATAGAACTCTACAGGTCAACAAAGTAGGTCCTCAGTCTTTCAGACAATTATTGGAAAAGTCAGGTTTTAGAATAGGGAGCAAATATGTTACGAGTGAGTCATTTATTCCTTGGACTTTGAGGATCAACGAGCGGACCTATCTGTTCTATTATGTTGATTATGTTAGGGCACGCAAGGCTTCAAAGGGCAAGAGATAACTTCACATGACAAATTATCGCGAATTGGGTAGTACCGGCAAATAAGCTCGCTTGCTTGAGGTATATATAGTCCAGAAAACGATAGGCATTACATGAAAGCTCAACGATGGCATGACAGCGATATCAACCTAGATGATATTAAGAAGGAGAGAATAGCGGTAATTGGTTATGGTATACAGGGTCGCGCACAGGCTAATAATATGAAGGACAGTGGATTAGAAGTCCTTGTGGGGCTACGACGAGGTGGGAAGAGTTGGGATCTCGCGGAAAAAGAAGGCCACAGGGTTATGAGTGCAGCAGAGGCCACTAAAGAGGCGAATATAATTCACGTGCTGGTTCCGGATATGGAACAGAGTACTCTATACAAGACCGAGATAGGACCCAACCTTTCGGAAGGGTCTGCATTAAGCTTTTCACACGGCGCAGCGGTACATTGGAAGTGGATCGAGCCTCCTAGCAATATCGATGTAATAATGGTTGCCCCTAAAGGACCAGGACAAATGGTAAGAGAGTTATTTTTGAAAGATTTCGGGACGCCATCTCTGGTCGCTGTCGAACGTGATTATACTACCAAAGCGTGGAGGAGGGTTCTTGGTCTTGCAAAAGCAATTGGCAGTGCCAGACCAGGATTAATTAAAACAACGTTTAAGGAAGAAGTTGAGACAGATTGGTTCGGCGAACAAGTGGACTTGTGCGGAGGCACTCACAGCCTCATAATAAACGCATTTGAAACGTTGGTGGAGGCCGGGTACCAGCCAGAGGTGGCATATTTTGAGTGCTTGCATGAGCTTAAGCTGATAGTTGATTTAATCCACAGGTACGGGATAACTGGTATGTACAGTAGAGTTAGCGAAACGGCTCGATATGGAGGTCTGACGAGAGGACCTACAGTTATCGACACAGAGAGCAAAGAAAAGATGAGAAGAGTCCTAAATGAGATTCAGTCAGGCTCGTTTGCAAATGAATGGGTGAGCGTTTATGAGAAAGATGGCAAGAACTCATTTGAAACATTTATAAAAAAGATTCAAAGCCACGACATCGAAGTTGTAGGTACTGAGATGAGAAAGATGATGTGGCCTAACGAAGAAAGGGCAGATTAAACAAAGAAAAGAATACTGTGAAATCGACCAGAATTGAACCTTAAGTCATTTTCGAGGTTTGACATTTCTGGCAATGTATTCAATTATATTCGGCAATGGTGTTCCAGGTCCAAAGTTTCCCATCACGCCCTCACCTTCGAGGGCTTTTTTGTCTGCCTCAGGTATTATGCCTCCTCCTATCAATAGGATATTACTTCCGCCTTTCTCTCTAACTAATCTCGCCACTTTGGGAAATAACACTGAGTGAGCTCCGTTCAGCAAGCTCATTGCAATCACATCCACGTCTTCCTCAATTGCGATCTTCGCCACTTGTTCTGGCGTACAGAATAGACCAGAATAAATAACTTCCATTCCTGCGTCTCTCAACGCCCTGCAGATTACAAGCGCACCCCTATCGTGTCCATCGAGTCCCAACTTGGAAACAAGGATTCTTATTGGTCCCTTATGCTGTTCAGTCTCCTCTAGCATATCAATCTGCTTACTTCATAAAGATGTCGAGAAGTATATCTAATTTGCGTCTATTTTTATTAGTCCTTACTGTTCTTGTGGCTGTCGTTGGCGGCATCTTGCCTGCTGATTTGTTTGAGGCAAAATACGAGAAATTAGATTGAAATATTAAATTGATATCCATTCCAATTGCTACCAATGAATTTATACCGACCTTGTGATAGCTGAGTCATGCTACAGATAGTGAAGAGACTACTGGAGGGAGACCGTAGGTCTCTGGCACGGGCAATTTCTATGGTTGATAACGATGACCCTGATTCTCAGGACATTATTCGCGAGATCTTTTCCTTGACAGGTAAATCCAGATCAATCGGTTTTACTGGCCCTGCGGGCGCAGGAAAGAGTTCTCTGATAGGAGCATTGGTACGCGATTTTCAAACCATGGGTTATAGAATAGCTATTCTAGCCGTTGATCCCACAAGCCCAATTACTGGAGGGGCAATCCTAGGAGACCGTGTTAGGATGCAAGTGACCATGGATGATCATGATGTGTTCATGAGAAGTTTGGCCTCCAGAGGCGCAGTGGGCGGTGTTTCCAATTCCCTTAGGAATGTTATGCGGATTCTAGACGTCGCAGGATTCGACCTAATCTTAGTCGAGAGTGTTGGAGCTGGCCAGTTAGAAGTTGAAATNTCAAGGATCGTAGATATCACAATCGTTGTGTTGACCCCTCAGACCGGAGACAACATACAATCTATCAAGGCTGGTCTTAACGAAATAGGGGAAATTTATGCAATAAATAAGGGCGACCTGGACGGCTCTGGGAATTTATTCGATTCCATTCTAGAATTTGTAGGGGGGACTGACAAGAAACCTTCAGTGTTGAAAGTGTCTGCGCGAACGGGAGACGGTGTTAGGGAGCTTGCCTCGCATATTGATGAGAAATTAATAAGTAACAAAGAAAGCATAACAGAGAAGAGGAAGAGTATGTTGAAAAACGAACTACAAGAAATGATATTCCGAGCCGTGGAAAAGAGGGCTAAGTCGTTTCTCAAAGACAACTTGGAATACGAGAATTATGTAACAATGGTAATTGAAAAAAAAATCGACCCGTATCTGGCTGCTGAACGAATATCTGCGACAATCATGAGGTAGGGGAAGAAAAGGAACATGGCCGAATCCAAACCGTTCAAGACAGACTCTGGGATTGAAGTAAAGAAAATTTATTCAAATTCTGACATTCCAGCGAATATGTTAAGTAGCCTTGGATCTCCTGGAGAGTTTCCTTACACTCGTGGAATCTATCCCGAAATGTACCGTGGTAGGCTTTGGACCATGAGAATGTATAGCGGCTTTGGCAGTGCGGAGGAGACGAATAATAGATTCAAATTCTTGTTGGAACATGGGCAGACCGGTCTTTCTCTTGCTTTCGATTTGCCTACTCAAACCGGCCGCGATTCTGATAATCCACAGTCAGAGGGAGAAGTGGGCAGGACGGGTGTTGCAATCAGCTCTTTAAACGATATGATGACTTGTTTCGAATCCATACCCTTAGACCGGGTAAGTACATCGATGACCATAAATTCAACTGCATCCACTCTGCTATCTCTGTACATTGTTGTAGCTGAGCAGCAGGGCGTGTCACCTGATAAACTCAGAGGTACTACACAAAACGATATTCTTAAAGAATACATATCACGAAATACATACATCTATCCTCCTAGACCTTCTCTTAGGCTGATCGGTGATATGATTCAATATACTTCACAGAAAGTACCTCAGTGGTATCCCATTAGCATCTCAGGTTATCATATGAGAGAGGCTGGGTCAAATGCCATACAAGAGCTTGCCTTTACGTTCGCTAATGCTATAGAGTATATAGATACCTGTCTACAACGTGGGCTGGACGTTGACTCCTTTGCCCCAAGGCTTTCATTCTTCTTCTGCTGTACGATGGAATTCTTTGAGGAGATCGCAAAATTCAGGGCTGCTCGCAGAATCTATTCGAAACTAATGAAGGATAAGTTTGGAGCAAAAGACCCAAAGTCGTGCCATTTAAGATTTCATGTACAGACAAGCGGTGAGTCGCTGACAGCTCAACAAGTAGACAATAACATAGTCCGGGTCTCATTGCAGGCTCTTGCGGCTGTGTTGGGAGGATGCCAGTCATTGCATACTAACTCCCGTGACGAAGCATTGGCGCTGCCAACTGAGGAATCTGTGAAAGTTGCGTTGAGAACTCAGCAGATAATTGCTAATGAGACCGGAATTACAAAAACTGTCGATCCTTTAGGTGGCTCATATTATGTTGAGGAACTTACCGCCAAGATCGAGGACGAGGTTCAAGATTACTTAGAAAGGATTGAATCCATGGGCGGCGCCCTTGCTGCCGTAGAGAAAGGATATTTTCAAGAAGAGATTAGGAAGAACTCTTACAGATTAAAAAAAGAAATAGACCAAAACGAGCGCATTATCGTTGGTGTAAATAAATTCCANGATTTAAAAGACAAGGAACCTCAACTGAACTTGATCAACCCTGAAGTAGAGAAAAAGCAGTTGTTACGCTTGAAGGAATTTAAAGGATCTAGAGACAAAACAAAAGTAGACTCCGTGCTTTCAGAACTTTATAAGGCTGCGGAAAACGATAGCGTAAACTTAATGCCCTACATCATTGAATCAGTTAAGAGCCGCGCCACGCTTGGTGAGATTAGCGCTGTTTTTAAAGAGGTTTTTGGAGCCTATCTTCCAAAGATATCGTTCTAAAGACTTGGGCTGAAAGGACTCTGTTCCCTTGTGGCTCCTATTTTTATTCAGACGTAAGAAGAGCGTGTGTAAAATAATCTCAAGTTCTACATCTTTGAGGGCCTTATAATTTCGGATAGTTGGTCTATGAGTGTACGACGTGTGCATTATCCATTTTATTAAGAATACTATTTTTTGGACGAGGGAACGGGGGATTCGTCTGAACCTTGATCATTAATAAGCTGTAAGCAATTATTCGTAGATATACAAATTAATACGAGACAGATCATGATGAAGTAGATACCGTTGCGAATTGATCATGTTGCTATTGCAGTAAAGGATCTTGAACCAGCTCTGGAGAATTTTAAGAATGTTCTTAATATAGGCCATGTAGATTTAGAGGACGTTCCAGCTGAAAAGGTTAAGGTCGCCATTTTGAAGCTCGAAGATACTAGGATTGAGTTGCTGCAGCCGCTTGATGATAACAGTCCAATTTCAAAATTCTTGATAGAGAAAGGTGAAGGGATTCATCACATAGCCATAACGGCTGATGATATTGAAAAGGATGTAGAGCGAGCGTCCTCCAATGGTGCAAAAATATTGGGTGGGATTCGCAGTGGCTCTTATGGCAGAAAAATAACCTTTATTCACCCAAAGTCAGTCAATGGGGTATTAATGGAGATATGTCAGGCTCCTCCGGAGAGCTGAAAGATACTCTTAAGTTCCCATCATTCATGCTAGGGAAAATCTGGAAAATACTATCTTAGTGTGACAATCAAAGCGCAGGACCTACATTCTAGAACAATTAACCCTTCTTGTCTATCCAGAACTTTGAACTTTTTTGATCCGCATTTGACACAGATCGGGCATTGCCTTGCACCTTTCATAGGTCAGTGTAGCATTGGGCTGGTTGACAACTTCCACTTAATTGCTATTCTTTAAGCCAGAAGTAGCCAGTACACGCTGTTGCTCTTCTTGAGTCTTTTTCAATCTTTTTAGGCGTGAAACGCCGTCAATTTCCTTTATAAACAATGTTACGGGCGTTGGAACGAGGTCTTGCCAATTGCCATTCCGAACTATTAGATTTCTGATTCGAGTTCCATTGAAAATCTTGAACTTTACAAAAGAAGGAGATTTGACGTTCACAGTCTCAGGCAAGAGGAGTTGAACAAACTGATTGCCTGAATATACAGTCTTGACTTTCGGAATCATGGACCTAATGCTCTCAAACCATGTGTAGTTGTTATCACTGTTCGGTACAGGAATTATGTAGCAACTAGACAGCTGTAGCCCGTGTTTTTTCAAGCTCTCGTGCACCATAGTAATTCTTTCTCCTGCGGTAAAGGGGTCATTAAATGTAAAACTAGCTTCCGGACTCCCGAGCACTACAACCAATTCTTCACATTCGGAAAGTATTTGTTCAGCAAGGCTTAGGTGACCTAAGTGGAACGGTTGATATCTTCCGATCATTAACCCGCGATTTATGCTATCGATGAACTCTAATCCACCTTCCATTTGTCGAGATTTAATTTACTCCTATCAATCTTTTGAAACAAAGGTTGCACTTCTCCGATCTTGTGATCTGCCCTCATATCCATATTTGACGCGCCGGTCCAATTCTGGTCCTTCACGCTACCAGTAAGACCAAGCTGATTCCAGATCCTTTCTGCAGAATCTGGGATAAACGGGTCCAGTAAGATAGCAAGTGTTCTAACGGCGCTGGCAGAAATATAGAGCGTGTTTTGAGCCGTTTCTCTTTCCTTCCATGGTTTCTTTTTCTGAAAATACCTGTTTAGATCTGAGCTGAAATCGAGTATCTCTTTCATCGCTTTTTCAATCTCGTTGTTTGATATTGCAGTACCAACGAGCTCAGGGGTAGTCGAGATTCTATCTTCCACTGAGAGATCATCGTCATCGAAGACTGATGGTTTTGGAACAAAACCATCAAAAGTCGAATTGATAAAGGATAGGGTTCGATGGATAAAGTTCCCAACGTTCGCGATGAGTTCATTATTAATCCGTTCAATGAATACATCCCAATCGAAGTTTATATCTGTTTGAGAATAAGGAGTTACCCGTGCAAGATAAAACCTCACATAGTCAGAAGGAAATAATTGCAAGAAATCCCTCAGACCTATATACCAACCCCTACTCTTTGATATTTTCCGATTGTTAAGCATTAGATGACCTCTTGTGGGAATATAGTCAGGAAGTTTGTATTCATAACCAATTCCCATACGTATAGCTGGTAGGAAAAGATAATGATGGTACACAATGTCCTTGCCAATGAAGTGAAAAATCTCAGAATTATTCCATAATTGCTTCCCATCGCTATTTCCCGACTCCTTTAGAAATGAGAGGAAACTAGAGATATAGCAGATGTGGTTATCAAACCATCCGTAGAAAACTTGACCTTTGGCCTCCCTCCTTGGGATCGGCACTCCCCAAGACAAGTCTCTAGTTATGTCCCAGTCATCTAACCCTTCATCGATCCATTTCAAAACATAACTTGTGACGTCAGATTGAAGATTATGGTTCGTAGTCAACCAATCCCTTAGTTTCTCTGCAAATGTTGAAAGTCTAAAAAAATAGTGAGTGCTTGTCTTCTTNACTGGNACATTGCCACATATTCTACATCTGGGTTCCAAAATCTTGTCTGGAACTCTACCACAATTTTCACACAGATCAGAATATTGATTTTCGGAGAGGCAAAAGGGACATTTTCCCACCACGTATCTGTCGGGCAGAAACTTCTTGTCAAAGTCACAAAAAAATTGAACAATATCCTTCTCGTAAATATGTCCATTTTTGCAAAGTTTGTTGAAAACCTCTTGTGTTAGCTGAATGTTTTCTTCTGAGCTGGTCTGGGAAAAGAAATCAAAGGAGATATTCAAAGATCTAAAGTCTTTTAGATCGCTATCTCTCCAAGACTTTACATATTGTTGTGGTGTAACCGATTCTTTCTCGGCATTTATTAGGATAGGTGTACCAAAGTCATCGGTCGCACAGAGATGATACACACTCGTCTCCTTGTGTCTCCAATATCGGGTAAATATGTCAGCCGGTAAATAAGTCGACGCTATATGACCTAGATGTATTTCTCCATTCGCGTATGGCAATGCACTCGTAATGATCAAATTTTTCATGAGCTGTTTTGTAACCAGTATTCAAACGTGATTTGGGTCTGGATTTTAAACTTATCCTTGACAGACGACATCTAATTTGACTTAAAAAGATTTACAATTGGATTGATCAACACCAATGCCAAAAGAGTTCAATGCGTACTCTGAGATCCTACGATCAATGTGTTCTGGAACGTCATANACTTTAGTTTCAAGTGAGCCCATTTTTTTTGATAAATAAACTATTGAGAGCATCTGATTCGCAAATGATAATGCCATGACTTCTGGCGGGTGTCCTTCAGCGCCTACTAAATTGATCACACGACCTGAAGCAAGCAAGTAGACACACTTACCTTTAACAATGTACTGCTGAATGTTTGGTCTAATTTCCTTTGGTTTCTGATCTTGCGATCTTATGTAATCAATGTCAATTTCAAAATCAAAATGTCCTGCGTTACAAAGGAATACTCCATCCTTCATTCTATCAATATGTTCCTTTCTAATTATTCTGTAGCTTCCTGTACATGTAATGAATATGTCCCCGTATTGGCATGCAGATGCTAAGCGAGATACTTTGTAACCTTCCATATGCGCCTCTAGAGCTTTAATCGGATCAATTTCAGTCACCGTAACTATTGCTCCCATTCCACGTAACCTGGATGCAACTCCTTTCCCTACCCATCCATAGCCGCATATAACCACATGTTTGCCAGGAAGGAAAACAGACGTAGTGCGCATTAGTCCATCGACAGTGCTCTGCCCTGTACCATAACGATTATCAAACAAAAATTTCGTTCGAGCATTGTTTATGGCTATTATTGGGTACATAAGTTTCCTACCTAGTTCCAACTCTTTTAGTCTTGTCACACCGCTAGTGGTCTCCTCCGTTCCTGCGATAATATTATTCGACCAATAGCGGTGTAGCATTAGGTGGAGTTCGGCCCCGTCATCAGTAACAATTTCAGGTTTAAACCTTATCACCTTTAACATGTTGGCGTGATACTGTTTATAGGATTCGCCTCTAGTTGCAAAAATCCGTATCTTTTGATCTTTTAGAAAGCAAGCAATGTCATTTTGTATTGACAGTGGATTCGCCGAACATAGTGCGATTTCCGCGCCTAGTGCTTTTAGCGCCATGACCAGCACAGATGTCTCCTTTGTGATGTGGAGGCATATCCCTAGTCTTATTCCTTCCAATGGTAACGCCTTTGATGTAGAAAAGTCTTTAATTATGAGGTCGATAATTCTCATCCTTGTCTTTGCCCATTCGTGGGATTTTCGACCTTCCAATAAGTAAACTTGATCTAGAAGATCTTTCTGTCAATTTATAGTGACTGGGAGCTAGATTGCTTAATAAATTATCTTAGAGAATTNATTAAATTAAATGATTGTAGTTCGTATTTGGTGGCGTTTGATAGTAAATCTATCGATGTTTCGTTTAGAATTGGGTCACCTGTTTCTACAAAGTCACGAAACACTGCATAGCTTGAACGCTCAGAAGTCAAACTCTTTAAGTAAAGATCAAGCGCTTCCTGGTATTTCTGGGGAGGTCTAATGGAAGAAGCCCTGTCTACCAAATGATCATACTCGGATAAAAAGGAATTGGTAATACCGACAAGCTTGGGATCATCGTATTGTTCTTTTTCCCACTTCTCAATTTCCTTGTGATAGTTTTCAGTTACAGCAGTTGTAGAATCGACTAGGGAATAGTAATTCTCCAAGAACTGTTTATCTGCAGTTATTTGTGTACTTGAAAGATAAGCAAGATAGATCCCTGCAGACGCCAGTGTTAGTATTGTTCCAATTACAACAAATGTCTTGACTCGCTTTTTCGACACGGCATTTCGTAAACTTGCATAGATATTGTATTAGAAATAAATGTTCCATTCCCACTCTATCATTCAGGCAAAGTCAAATTTACTCAAGATTCCTTTCAAAAATTCGATGTCACATAATACTGCCATTTTATAATGCATTACAACTGAGAATCGCATTTTTCGACCTTCTTCCAAAACGATCCTCCGGCACGATCCGCCATTTCAACTGAGTATTTTTTAAGAAGTGTAGTCCTTATTTCGTCTGACTCTTTGTACCTCTCTTCCGCCCTGAGGCGGTCTCTTCTAGCTATTAAGGCACCTACTTCCTTAGCTTCATCATCTGAAATATCGACCAATTTCAGACCAAGTAAATCCATAATTTTGAAGTATGCCTTGCCAACTATTGTCGCAAGTTCTTTACTTAACCCATTGGAAAGAGCCAGCTTGTTAACATGAGTTACAAATTGCAGGAAAATCTTAAGAGCCAAAGATGAGTTTAAGTCATTCTCTAGCGCATTTTTGAATTTCTCCAAAGTTTTCCTGGAAAGATCAATTATCGTTTCAAGCATGTCAGGATTGTTAGTTCCGTCTGCTAACCTCAACTCCCACCCACAATTTTCGATTGTATTCCAGTTGCGCCTTATTTCAATCAAAACCTCTTCCCTGTAATCGAGAGGTTTTGAGTAATGAACTGAGTAACAAAATAGTCTGATTATATTTCCTCCCCATTTCGATAGCGTGTTCTCAACAGTGACAATATTTCCTAAGGATTTGGACATTTTTTCATTGTTAAATGTTACCATCCCACAATGAAGCCAGAGTTTTGCAAAACGCTGATTTGAATAGGACTCGGATTGAGCAATCTCATTTTCGTGATGAGGAAAAATGAGATCGTTTCCACCACAATGGATTTCTATCGTACTTCCAAGATACTTTTCTACCATTGCGGAGCATTCTATGTGCCAACCTGGTCTACCTGATCCCCAGGGACTATGATAGTATGGTCTTGAAGAAGTAAATTTCCATAACGCAAAGTCCAATGGATGCTCTTTTGTATAATCAACTTCGACCCTCGCTCCGGCTACCAAGTCATTGAGTGATTTCCTCGAAAGTTTCCCGTATTCAGGAAAGGAGCTCACTCTGAAATAAACTCCATTCGTTGTCAAGTAGGCGTGACCATTTACTAGTAGTTTCGCAATCATGCTCGTCATTTCAGTAATATTCTCAGTGGCTTTCGGATATTTATCCGCCTGAATTATATTCAACCTGCCAAAGTCTTTTTGATATTGATGTATGAATTTGTGAGCAATTTCTTCAGCACTGGTCGCTTCTTCCTCTGCCCTCTTAATTATCTTGTCATCAACATCTGTAAAATTCTGGACAAACTGCACTTTATAGTCTGCATCTCTTAAAAGTCTGTTAAGCAAATCAATAACGAGTATGGTCCTAGCATGTCCTATGTGGGATTTATCATAAACGGTAACGCCGCACAGGTACATTCTAATGACACTATTTTGATGAGGAATTTGTTCGATGTTTCTTGTAAGCGTATTATAGAGTCTCATATCCGTGATGCTGGCTAGAGCCTATTCATCCGCTATTTCAAGGTATATTTGATCTTCAATGACCTTTACTTCGTACGTGGTCAATCGAACACCATCCAGATAATCCAGTAACTGCCCTGTTTTGATATTGTAGTGCCAAAAATGCAATGGACATTCAACTACTTCCCCTTCTATCTTTCCGGGGGCAAGTGAACCATCTTGGTGACGACAAAGAGCCTCTATCGCGTAATACCTTCCATTAGCATAAAAGAGAGCTATGCGGGTATCTCCAACCTTCACTTCTCTACCAGCATTCTCCTTAATTTCCCCTACATCTCCAACTTTCACGAGTGTCATTACTAAAATATTTCCTTGCTGTTCCTTAGCATGTTTCAAAACATATGAATTTAACTAGTAGGGCTAGCGTTCTAAACCGGTTCATGTGGTTTATTTTGCAATGTTGCAATGTTCGTGAATCTATATATGGATGGAGTTGCCTGTACGTCTCTGATGGACCCTCAAAGCCTGACCCATGAAGATACAGAAAATATAAGGTCATGTGCTTTGTGTTCCAAAAGGCTAGACCCTGCTAACGTGGTTGCATTATGTGACGATTGCTTGAAAATTGCTGACTGCTGCGTCGGCCTGGAACGGGTTTCTGAAACGGAATAAACGGCTATTCGACTGTTTTGAGCGTATCGGTCACGGTAATAACACCCATGAGTTCGCCTTTTTCACTTACCAAGACGCATTTTGAAAATCTTACAAGGGGTATAAGTGCCTTTGCCGGTACTGAAATATCTACTATCGGAGGCGGTGGCTCCATTATCGCCGATACTGTCATGCGTTTGATGTCTTTCTGATCTTTTTCGATCATTATTCGGGCCAGAAGATCTTCACTTACGACCCCTATCAATTTAGAGTCATGGAAAACAGGGAGTTGGCTAATCGAATGCTTTCTCATTAATTCAATAGCATCATGAAGAGTATCATTTTTCTGAACAAACATCAGTGAACGATTGCATATGTCTCCGGCCTTAATTGAAGACTGTCCCTCAAGCGAATTGAGTACCTCAAATATTTTCCTGGCTGTCTCATAGCTGGGTCTGCATCGTCCAGATTCTATCTGATTAATCATTGAAGTACTGATTCCCGTGTGAGCAGCCAGGTTCCTTTGAGTAAGACCCAATCTTGTTCTTAACTGCTTTATATACTGCAGGTTTGGAAGCATTGGATGGTTGCATTACCTCTGTGGCGTTCACTTATAATCTATGTCAATAGACAAACTTACCAAGCGTTGGGGTTTGATAACCTTATATTCCATACATGTTGATGTGATATGTTTTGATTAAATGTCTAAGAACGTTACTTCAGAAAATAAATGGGATTCAGTAAGGAGATATAAACTTACAAGAATGATCAATGAGCTGTCGGGTATTTCTGGACATGGCACTGAGCTTGTCACTGTCTATATCCCCCCTCGAAGACCAATTTATGATGTTATTGCTCAGCTCAGAACAGAGGCAGGAACGGCCTCTAATATTAAGTCTGATTTGACAAGAACTCACGTTCAAGATGCGTTAAGCAGGACAGTAGAGCAGCTGAAGTTGTTCAAGGAGACGCCGGAGAATGGCTTGATCATATTTTGTGGCGCTCTGCCAACCGGTAAAGGCATAGGGACAGAGAAAATCGAAATATTTCCGGTTATGCCTCCTAAACCTGTACAGATTCAACTATATCGATGTGACGACCATTTTTGGACTGAACATTTGAAAGATATGTTGAAGGATGACAAGGCCATGGGGCTTCTAACGATTGATACTCAAGAGGCGGGGCTAGGAGTTTTATCGGGTGATAGGTGGCAGGTAGAAGACACCTTGACTTCCGGTGTGTCTGGCAAACATCGGCAAGGTGGTCAATCAGCTCGAAGATTTGAACGGTTGAGAGATAACGAGTTAAATGAATACTACAAGAGAATTGCGGAGAGAGCTCATAGAATTTTGATCGATCAACATAAAGTCAAGGGCTTAATTGTAGGAGGACCAGGACCTACTAAAGAAACCTTCCTCAAAGAAGAATATTTGGATTATCGGCTTCAAGGCAATGTTGTGGCCGTACTAGATACTTCGTATTCTGGTGAAGAGGGTGTGAGAGAACTGGTAGACAAAGTCAACGAAGAGGGGGTTATGGACGGATATCGGTTAATGGAGGAAAAAAAACTTGTGAAGAGATTCATGAAGGAAGTTTATTCAGACAACGGCTTGGGGATATATGGCATTAATGACGTTATCAAGTCTCTCCGAAATGGGATCGTGGAACTCGTTATAGTTACAGACGATATTTCAGTTGCGGTAATAGAGACCAAATGCAGGAAATGCGCAAACCGCGATATTGAAATAGTAGAAAGATCACGTCTACTTACGGCTAGGCAAGAACTCCTCTCAAGTTCATGCAAGAATTGCGGAAACCTCGATCAAGAAATCAGAGAGAGAGACATCGTAGAATACTTGGAAGAACTCTCAAGTTCAACGGGAGCAGGGTTGGAAATAATCTCGGGCAAATCTGAGGAAGGAGCTCAAGTTTCTAGTCTCGGAAAAGTAGGAGCAATACTTAGGTTTAGACCTACTGCCGAATAAGCAAACAGTTCAAACTTTTAATTCTAGACTTATTTCCAGCCTTAATTTTTCTGATTATGATATCTCTCCAATCTCATCAGGCCTAATGAAGTCGATAAACTTTTAGAGTATACTTGCGGTATATTCTCTAGCTACAATGAATCTTTGTTACATTTGCAATTCAAAGTCTGGAAGTAAATTCTGCCCAGTTTGCAACCGGCCAGTTTGTAAGAACTGCATGAAGAATTTCCCTTTCTCAGAGAGCCTATGTTTGGAATGCTCAAAGGAAGTAAGAACGGGTTTAGGGGGTGTGAAGAAGGACGAAGAAATATTTTAGCGCTTGGAAACTTATTGAGTAATCGAGACACTCCCAGAATTTTGTTTAGTAGTATCTACATTTGGTAAAATTTCATTTGTATTTGTCCAAAAGCAAACATGTTTGGCTCCACAGNGCTTCTATGTAAACTAGATGNCAGGATCAAAAGGAACCCAATTGAAAACTGGCTTACCCAATATCGGCAGGAGAATAAGAATGGGTTGACCTCTAAATTCATAAGTTTTTCTTAATCTTACTTGCTAGATTCTCAAGCTCCTTGTAGTCTGTTACCTTCCTAGAAGGCCACTTACCATCCCGGCTATCTTTTTCGTATCTTGGAATTATGTGTACGTGAACATGGGGAACAATCTGATTTGCCGCTTTTCCGTTGTTTTGCCCAGTGTTGAGACCCTGCGCGCCTGTGGCATTATACACGGCCAACGCTATGGTATGGACGATTCTATACATATTCCCCACCTCGACTTCGGTCATCTGAAAGAGGTCGCCATAATGATACTTTGGGAGCACAAGCGTATGCCCCGAGGTGATCGGGTACTTATCCATGAATGCCAAAAATGTGTTATCTTCATATACTTTCGCTACCGGGGACTGGCCTCTGATTATTGCACAAAAGACGCAGTACGTGTTCGTTTTGGACATCTATTGGACTTCTAAATGGACGAGAGCTACGTTTATTTATTGTTTAGGCTTAGAGGTGTCCTTTCTTGAAAAAGGATCTCTACATCCGGCTTTTTTGCATCGCAGCATATCTCATAAATATCATGAGATTATCTTCATAAGATCATGGTAGAAACAGTAGAGCTAGAAACGTTTGATTTGGTCTTCTCATTTCATTGTCCAAAATGTGATTACTTGAACGAGGAGATTTCAGCAAATGATATGCTTAATGGAAATGCAGAATGTGGAATGTGCGAAACAGAGTTCAAAGTGGAAGGCCTCGATGGAATAAAAATTACCGCAACAATTGAGTAGTTCGATTACTGCCACATCTGCATCACTAATGTTAAAATAAGTATCGCAAATCTTTAATCTTGTGAACCTGCCAAGTCGTAAGGTTGTCGAAGGTGGTGCAAGAGCGCCACAAAGGTCATATTATAAATCAATGGGCCTGACAGACGATGATTTGTCAAAACCGATGGTNGCGGTATCTTCAACTTGCAACGAAGCTACTCCATGTAACATCCATCTCGGAAGGTTGGCACAGCATGCGAAAAATGGAGTAAAAGGTATTGGGTGCACACCTAGAGAATTTACAGCCATTTCAGTTTCAGACGGTATCGCGATGGGTCACGAGGGAATGAAAGCCTCATTGGTCAGTCGCGAGATCATTGCGGATTCTATTGAAGTAATGATGATTGCTCATCAATACGACGCCCTTGTTGGTATATCGGGTTGTGATAAGAGCNTACCGGGAACGTTGATGGGAATGGCTCGCATAAACCGTCCTTCAATATTNGNATATGGAGGATCAATTTTGCCTGGTGTCTGGAACGGTAAACAAGTTACTATACAGGACGTTTTTGAAGCTGTCGGTAGCTATGAAGCCGGCAAGATGACAATGGCTGANCTCGTAAGTTTAGAAAATGTTGCATGTCCTTCTGCTGGGTCATGTGCTGGCATGTACACGGCCAATACTATGGCATCGGTAGGCGAGGCACTTGGTATGTCGCTTCCAGGCAGCTCTACCGCACCTGCAGAAAGCGAGAAAAGGGCATCAATNTGTTATGCAACGGGAGAAACAATTGGCTCCCTAATCGAAAATGACATTCGACCGAANGATATCCTGACCTTTGAAGCTTTTGAAAATGGAATCGCCATGGCCAATGCAATTGGAGGATCTACNAACGCAGTATTGCATCTGGTCGCCCTGGCAAGAGAAGTAGGTATAAACCTGACACTTTCAGACTTTGAAAGAATTAGAAAGCGAACGCCACATATTGCAAATATGAGACCAGGCGGAGCTTATGTGATGATTGACCTCGAGAAGATAGGGGGCATACCACTAATCATGAAGATGCTTTACAAACAGGGACTTNTCAATGGCGAAGTGATCACAGTGACTGGTAAAACTATGAAAGAAAACCTAGAACACGTCGAGGTCGATTTATCTGAGCACAGTCAGTTGGTTGCTCCATTAAGTGCACCATTTCATTCACAGGGAACACTTATGGTTTTGAAAGGTACGTTGGCGCCTGATGGGGCGGTAGTTAAGATTGCTGGTCTCGATGCTGCTCGCTTTCGTGGTACAGCAAGGGTGTTTGATGCAGAAGAAGAAGCATTTGAGGCAATCTCAAAAGGACAGGTGACTGAAGGTGATGTGGTTGTAATCAGGTATGAAGGCCCTAAGGGAGGCCCAGGCATGAGAGAAATGCTGGCGGTAACTGCTGCTCTTGTGGGACAGGGCTTAGGCCAGAGGGTTGCGATGGTGACAGATGGGAGATTCTCAGGAGCTACAAGAGGCCTTATGATTGGCCACGTTTCGCCAGAAGCTATGGAGGGTGGACCTATTGCGATCGTTAAGAACGGAGACCAAATTGAGATTGATATTGAAAAAGGGATAGTCGACCTTCTGGTGGAAAGTAGTACAATTGAGGAGAGATTCAAGAGATGGAAACCGATCGGAAATCGATATCTCTCCGGGGTATTGGCAAAATATGCATCATTGGTCCAGTCCGCGTCTGACGGTGCAATAACTCTTCCTTTGAGAGAAAGGCCAAAGTAAATTTCATCGCTATCTTCATGTTTCAATGAAGATGTATAAATATGAACAATGAGGTCGGTTATATATGATAAAAATTGGGCTAATAGGCAAGACCAATACTGGTAAGACCACTTTCTTTAACTCTGCTTCCCTATCATCTGCGGATATCTCCAACTACCCATTTACTACGAAGGTGCCTTCGGTGGCGAACGCAAATGCAATTACATTGTGCGTGCATAAGGAACTAGGCGTAAATGACAATCCACGTAATTCGCGGTGTGTAGACGGATGGAGATTTATTCCAATAGAGATAGTCGACCTCCCTGGATTAATAAAAGGTGCATGGGAGGGAAAAGGTTTGGGTAACCAATTCCTCTCTATAGCCGCCCAATCTGATGCCCTGCTTCACATAGTCGATGTCTCCGGAAGTATCGACGCCTCAGGGAGGGTAGCCGAACCGGGCACAGGGGATCCTATCGCGGATATAGCGGACATTGAAGAAGAATTAGTAATGTGGTATCTAAAGTTGTTTGAAGGAAATCGTGACAAGATTGCGCGTTCAATTCATTCTGGAGTAGATACAATAAATTCCATTACAGAAATTTTTAGAGGAATCGGGGTAAAGGAACATCACGTGAAAGCCGCTATTATTGCGAACANTCTTGTTGATACTAAGATTGATGATTTTAGCTCTGAAATTACTAAGGATTTTGTTTGGTCTTTACGAGAGCTCTCTAAGCCGACTCTGATAGTCGCAAACAAGGTTGATCTACCGTCCTCTTCAGATAATTTCAGACGGTTGAGAGAAGAATACAAGGATTTAATCATCGTGCCTGCGAGCGCAGATGCCGAATTGACATTGAGGAGGGCTGAACACAGGGGGTTGATCAAGTACTTACCAGGTGACGAACGATTTGAAATTTTAGAGCAAAGTGAGTTGAACGAAAAGCAAAAATGGGCACTTAATTTTATCAGGCGAGATATTCTTGGGGAATATATGAGAACGGGTGTCCAATTTGCGATAAATGTTGCTGTTATGAAATTGCTAAGAATGAACACCGTTTATCCGGTAGCTAATCCTTCAAAATATTCGGATAGAAACGGGCAAGTATTGCCAGACGTCTATCTCATGGAGTCTGGATCAACTGTTGAGGATCTTGCCAATACAGTCCATAGCGACCTATCTAGAGGTCTTCTCTATGCAGTGGACGCAAGAGATGGATTGAGGCTCCCTGTAAATTATCACTTGAAGGATCGCGATGTGTTATCTATCGTCTCATCGGGTAGAAAGAAAAGGTAATTCCCGCTTCGCTATAACAAGGCTATTTGATTTATAAAGATAAGCTTTTATTTCTATTCCCTACAAAGAAGTTTAGGATTGTCTGATTCAGGAATTCTCGGAGGAGTAGTTTATGAGTGTATGCGCTGCGGCACACACGTAACGGTGGAAGAGCTATCTAGGTTGCCAGAGATTAAATGTATTTGTGGCTTCAGGGTCTTTAGAAAGGCCAGACAACCTATAGTTAAACAGCTAAAAGCAGTGTAGCTGAATTTCTGCTACATTTAAAGTGCGAGGCTACGTCCATACATTTTTAGCGAAGCTCTGAGATTATACTAGTATTATGAAAGTGAAGTGTCCGGACTGTGATGGTATCGCTGAACTATCTGATAGTTTTAGTTATGTACGATGTGAAAAATGTCATTTGGACTTGACTTATGGTGAGTATGTCAGGTACATTGGGAAGAAAAATCCTGTATACAAGGACATACTAAGCGACTACAAACTAAGATAGTGCTAGATTTTAGGTATCAGATGATTTGCATTTTCTGCCCATACCGTTAGTTAAACTTGTCCAATCAACAAATAACAGTGTATTGAAGAGCTTAAACTTCCTTTTCGAATAGGTCGAGAAATATTTCCGGGGGATGAAATCTACCTATCGAAGCTAAGCGATTCTTGCGCTTGTCCACCCTTGGTTATTACTAACAAATCTATCCCGTCACCGCTTGCAGAATCTCTCTGTACTGAAGACCTGATAGCCTTTAAAGCAAGATCCTTTGATTGTTCAGCCGTAATACTTGACTTGTATTCAGAGTCAAGAACACCTAATGCCATCTCTGCTCCTGTTCCCACAGCAGCATATTCATCGGGAAGAACTGAGCCCAGTGGGTCTAGTGTATAGATTTGAGATTTGGTATCTACTCCTCCAACGATAACTTGTGTTAGAAGTGGGAAAAATCTGCGTTCAAACATTATGACAGACATCAACTTCGCTACGGAATTAGTGGCAACATTTCGTCTTGTTTCAAGCCTTCGAATTTTTGCCAATGCCTCCACTTGTCTGACCAATACTTGCATATCTGCTATCATGCCAGCGCATGCAGCTCCAATACTGTCTGTGACAGGAAATATTTTTCTTGTCTGCTTATTAATAACGAAATTCCCGTAAGAGACCCGTTTTTCAGCAGCTAGTGTAACGCCGTTAGGGAACGATATTCCAACTGCTGTTGCCCCTGGCATAAATTGAAAAGCCATCTATTCGTCAATATATCCTAATGTAGTTAGATTTAGTCCTTTCTATCGAAGGAGTTTGTTCGAGATATCTGGCGTCACTACTTCTTTACAACTGAATGGTCGTGTATCCTGATCGCTTCAGCGATTAGCCTATTCTGTAATTCTAATGCCTCTTTTGCTTCAGGATGTTTAGCTTCAGCTAGAGCCTCAGCAACTATCCTTATTATATGTCGCAAGAGGAATTCATCGCCTCTTCTGGCCTCTGATCGGTATGCTGAGTTGGCCTTGTTGACAAAAACAACGTTCTCACTTCTAAAACTGTATCTTGAATCACTCTCATCCTCGTATGGAATTACTTTATATCCGACTTTCTTTAAAGCGAACGTTTTCCTAATGATCGGTTTTCTGATCCTCTTTATTGTGGATATTCCAGCTGGCTGTTGAAATTCACCTTCAATTTCAGGCGCCGCCTCTAATAGTGAATCATAATTCATGCCAAATTTGGAAGATGTGTCTGAGCCTGGTTCGAGCTCGTTTATCGCTTTGGAAGCGACTTCAAGAGTCATAGACTTTCCTCTTCGATCGGAAGAAGAGTCAAGGCTTTCACTGTTGATATTAACTTCTACTTCGTTTTGATTCTCACTTGGATATTGACGCTGAACTGTCGAATAGATATTTTGGCTAGGAGTGCTAATTTCACTCCTGGAAGAAATTCTGCTGTCCGATGTAGCTCCCAAATTATCGCCAGCTCCACCCTCTTCCTTAACATCGACTAGCTGAAATCCTTCAATTTCCTCTTCTCCTTCCAAGTTCTCAAACAATGCTTGTCCTAAAGCTTTATCAATTTCCTTGTAAATCTTTGATTCCTCTCTAGTAATCAACACATCCTCGTATTCAGACAAACTAGGAATTACGGTGTCCTTGATAAACTGCTTCATAATGCCATAGAAAGCCTGATATTCATCATCCTCGATCAACGCAGATTTGTCCGCAAAACGAGAAGTCAGAGTATCACACCTAACAAACCCAGTTATCCTGCTTAATCTTGAATCAAGATCAAACGAAGTTCGAGTAACTATGTGATTACGTATCATTATCCCAATACCCCTTTCTTCTTCTGATAGAGGCCTTTTGGCAATGATAATTTCACCTACAATACGGGGTGACTCTATATTGACAGGTATTCTGTGGCCTTGAATGTCAGGGGGGATAATCATTTGAGTGCCAGCCAGATCCCACACCTTGAATCTATCGGTGCTTTTCCAATACACTTCGAATAGGGGGTAGCGAAGGATCGCCAACTTTCTGATTTCCTTGATTAACTTAATCGGATCGATGTTCACCTTGGAATTGCTTAAAGTCAATTCCGTGCCATTGCGGTCCAAATGCGGTTCGCTAAGCTCTTTCAATCTCGAGTTTCCCTTGTATAGATCATCAAGCGAGGAAGAATCAATCACGATTGATTTTTGAATTCATCCCTCTTAGTTCGCATTTTCATACTGTCGAAGGAAGTCAAAAAGGATAAGCGACCAGTGCCATACCTGCCAGTCCTGGTCCTCTTCAATCTTGGAGAGATAAAATCATTCTTCTTATGAGGTGAGCCTAGAACAAGAAATTTATCCATCCCATCTTCATCCATGCCGGCATCGTCTTCAATCACGATAGCATCATCACCGACAATAGTGATCAGTACTTTGGTTGCATCCTCGTCAAATGCGTTTTCGATCATTTCTTTAATAATATCATTTGGAGAGACCCATGTCTTAGTTGCAAATTCCTTGAAGAAAGATGGATGCACCTTAAGTTCCACTGTCATTTCTTGTATCATGTACTGGTTCTCCCCTTTATCTATTGCGTAAAATCATTGATACAAAAGATGATACAGGTTTCCACTAATGAATTACCAAACTTGCACGAATGACTATAGTGATTATTGGACTTTTAATAATTCAGGTCATAATGTTATTAGGATGACGGTGCCAGTATCTATCATTCTTCTTAGATTCACTTCGAGTAAATCGAATCTAATTTTGAAATATTCGCCCTTGCCTGACTTTATCTTATCGTAGGCTCTTCTCAAGATACCAATGCAAGTGTCGTTTTCGCCTTTCTGAAAATGGACAAAGGCTGCGGCAACCAAAATGACTCCATTAAGTAACCTCTTCTCTTCCCCATCTGATTGCTTCCAAATATTCTCAAGCACCTCGTGACATCTCCAAAATTTCTCATTGTTAAAGAGATCTCGTGCCCTATCAATCGCCTCTTCTTTAGAGAGATCTTCCTCCTTTACCCTTTCGTAACTATCGAATTCAGCAATTGTAGAAATGGCCTTAAGCACAATTCGATCTAACACTTCTTGTTCAGAGACGCTCAAGTCGAGTTCAATGAGTCGCCGTGCTACTCTAACGTCTCTTATAATAATATCATCAGACTTCGGAACACTTGTCCTAGCCAGTAGTAGTACTGCGTGTGCATCAGATGGCTGGAACCTTTGGTTTTTCAGATAAAGTAGATATCTTTCCAATATTGACTTAGAAATCGAGGATCAACTATAAATTCATGAAGAATACGGAGTCAGTGAAATCGCAGTGAATTCTCTCGAGTCGTATGTTTACTCCCAGAGCAAAAAGACGAATGGCGTATCAATGGATTGCTCATTGGTCCACATCGTCGGCAATGTAAGACTATCCAAAATATTCAATTTGTGTTCAGCAACAAAGTGGCCCCAACCATAAAGACTATGATCCCTGGAATACTGTTTCATAGTATGACTACCCATTAAGACAAAGCCAAGTATGGAAGATGAAATTTCCTGTTGAATCAGGTTCTCTGCTACCGCCTCCGCAAGAACCTCCCCCTGTTCTGGTAATCCAGAAATCAGAAACAGTGGTTTTGATAAATTCATCCCTTCGAAACTAGTATTGCAGGCATCGCTGTTCAAGATCTCGAATTCGACCCCGGTCAGCCTAATAATTCGTTGTTGAAGTTCTATCAGATTCGAATCTAATTCAACGCTTATACCACGCAACCCAACTAATTCTCCACAATACGGAACGCGTGCGTCCCCCGATCCTATGTCTATTATTTCATTAAAACCCAATAATTTGGCCTTAAGGCAAATAATTAATGAAGAAATTAGCCAGGTCGGATAAAATGGTTGATAGCACGTGTCATATTTCTTACTGCTTAACCAATATTCAATTATTTCACATGAATAGACCTTACATCTGCAATCCTGAATCTCAATTTCTTTTTGACCAAGGAAAATGGATTATGGCAAGCAAATTCATCAAGCTTTGAAATTGGGATGTCATTACTTCCCTTCTCACTCAAACAATCTAATGGCAAAATCTCGTAAGGAGCACTACCACTAAAATCGCGGCTCTCTGAGTAACTCTTTTTGAGCCTTGTGATTAAACTGGCCAGACCATGCGGGTGCAAGAGGGATTCAGTACACCGACTCAGCACTAGGACGAAGAGATCTACGATATGACTTGTGCCCACAATTTATGCATCTATATGCATTTTTCTTTTTGTATGTGACAATTGCTTCTTCATCAACAATCAAAACATGCTCGGACTTAGCCATGCAGCGATCACAGAATCTCCTTTCTGTTTCCATAGTTCGACAGAATAATCTTGGTTCTCAGACCAAAAATATGAATGTATATCTACTTAGAAGTTCCAAAACCGCATCCCTAAATAACCGCTGAATAATATCACTGAATTGCCTTATCTTTGAGGAGAAGAGGTATCTCTGCTGGAGTTTTTGCCACAGGAATACCCAGTCGACCGAAGCTCTCAAATTTGGATTCTGCTGAACCGTACTTACCATACACTATTGCTCCTGCGTGACCCATCTTCTTTTCCTTTGGAGCCGATCTACCAGCGATATATGCTACCATCCGACCTGAGATGCCACTGGTTTCCAAATGACTTACGAATTTTTCTTCCGCATCTCCACCAATTTCTCCTACAATTACTATAGGATCATTGCTATCAGCCGTCCTTACCATTTCGATTGCTTCAATTAAATTGGTACCATTGATCGGATCGCCTCCTATTCCAAGACAGATTTTTTGTCCAAAACCATTCCTTGACAAATTGAAAGCGACTTCATACATGAGGGTACCACTTCTTGAGAAAACAATCGTTTTGCCTGGGGTAAAAGGATCGGCTGGCATTATCCCTATCTTGATTATTCCCGGAACAATAATTCCTGGTGTGTTTGGACCAATGATTCTTGCCCCTCTCTCTCTAGCGTGTTCAATTACTTTCATAGAATCTCTTATGGGCACGTGCTCTGGGATTGCTACGAGTAATTTGATTCCATTTTCTAACGATTCCATTGCGGCAGTTAGGAAGTGGGGAGCAGGAACAAAAACTACGGATATTTTTGCATTTGTGTTCGAGATTGCTTCACTTACGTTATTGTAAATGGGAACGCCATCGAATGCTTGACCTCCTTTCCCAGGAGTTACTCCTGCCACAATATTGGTACCGTATTCTCTCATTAACTTAGTATGAACGGATCCAAAACTACCTGTCATGCCCTGCACTATCACAGGTTGTCTTGTGTAGTCTGAATCTCCGATATTTCCTACAAGAATCTTCATCAAATCGTATTCATACGTTTGGTGAGTCATAATATTGCCTTTCCTTCCTGAGACTTTATCCCCTGCACCGCAGCATGGATTGCATCCTCAATCCTATCAAACAAGTGTGCCTTTGAGTTATTGAGTATTTGCTTTGCCTTGATTGATTCTGCCCCAGAGATTCTGGCGAATAGAGGTACTGTTATTAGATCATTTGAATAGGCCCTTAGAATACCTTCTGCTACTAGATCTGTACGGACAATGCCTCCAAATAGATTTACAACAATTGTTTGAACTGACTTGACTCTGCTGATAACCATGAGAGCTTGATAGATCGTCTCTGAGGTTGCGCTGCCACCAAAATCCAGAAATGCACCAGCATTTCCCCCTGCGTCAGATACCATATCAAGTGTAGACATGACCAGCCCTGCACCATTGCCAATAATTGCGATATTTCCCTGNAGCTGCACGAATGAAAATCCATTCTTTTTGGCAAGAGATTCCAGCTCTGACGCTTCTTCATACTTGATCAACTCNGGATGNCGGAACAAGGCGTTATCATCAATAATGACCTTGGAGTCCAGTGCTACAATCGAGCCATCAGTTAAAAGTGCAGCTGGATTTACTTCCACTAGTTCCGCCTCCTTCTCGCAAAGTAATCCATAGAGCTTCTTCACGAATTCAACAAATCTCTGACGATTTTCANTACCTATACCGGCCATTTCAGCTATTCTCGAAGCAATTTCTTCTATATCATCTTTGGAGGAAATATCTAGAATAAATCGATTTTCGGCCGATTCTATCTCCATTCCTCCGGCCGCAGATACGATCAATGAAAAGCAACGCGTACTACGATTGAGAAATAGGGAGACATACAATTCTTTAGAAATACTTATGACTTCCTCAAGGAGAAGGCCTCTAGGAAACTCCCCTTCGATTTTCTTATTTTGGAGGACAGAAAATTGTTTTTCAACTTCATCCATGTTTTGGCATTTTTTGATAGCGCCAGCCTTTCCTCGACCGCCAACTGGGACTTGTGATTTTAGTACTATCGGGAATGCAAGTTCGCTATTAAGGAGTAGGCGAGCTTCCTCGACCGAAAAAGCTATTCGGGATTTGGGGATGGGGATTCCAAATTCTTTAAAAAGCTCTTTCCCTTGATACTCTAGTAACCTCATCTCTTGGGAGAAAAAATAATTAGCTTATTTATAATTCTATTTAATTTTGTTATTAAACACTCTAAATAATGCAAAAGAACCATAAAGTCACCAAATTTCTATTATAACTATCCAGATTGTCTCTATCCAGTTTTAAAATTTATATATGTAATCTACAAAAATTGAAAATATGGTAGAGAAAATGACTGCCGTTTGGCTGATCATATTGACAATCATTGTATGTGGAGCGGTTCCGACCTTGATGATAGTTCTAACAACTATACCTAGCTCCGAAATGTCGATTTTCATATATACAGCNTCAAACGGTGTGCCGGCCCCTAGTTTACAAATAGGGTATTAAATGATTGAACGTTTCTTATTTTGGGAACAATAATCGACCTNGTTTTGCATTCTACCGTGAAATCTTCCAAATGTATTTAACTACGAATGGAGTAAATTAATTAAATGGGCAATTTCCTTCGGAGGAGGACGCCTAACAAGGATCAAAGTGAAGTCTCTGCTCGCTCTAATGAAGAGGAGCAACTAGACATTCGAGATATCCAAAAGATTGACCAATACAAGAAAGGAATTTCGCATATGTCTGATGACAAGATGGAAGATGCTATTCGAGATTTTGATTTAGCTTTGCGATTAGACCCAAGTTATGTTGACGCGTGGATCAAGAAAGGTTATGCTCATTTTCATTTGGACGAATTTACTACGGCCGTTTCATGTTACGATAAAGCTCTTGAAATCGATATTAACAATGCAGAAGCTTGGAACCTGAAGGGACTAGCGTTTTACAGATTGAAAAATTATGAAAAAGCAATACAAGCTTGTGAAAACGCTATAGATTTCGATCCAAACGACGGTATGGCTTGGTATAATTTGGCTTGCTACCTTGTTCTTAGCAAGAACGTGGGGGATGGATTGGAGGCGCTTAAGCGGTCTATCGAGATCGATATCTCTTTTGCAAGGAAGGCTGTTCGCGATAGGGACTTTGAATACGCGAGGGCCGAGGAAGGATTTAGGCGCATTGTTGAAGTTGTTGTTCTTGAGGCAATTAGACAAGGTTACAATTATCCTGGAAAAATAGTCTGGATCACTTCGATGGACAAAGAAGAAGTAGACTACGCTCTTACTAGATTGACTATGAATGGATTAGTAGTGCGCAGGGAACAGAGATATGGTTACTACCCATTTGGCAGGAGGGAGGAGTACTACGAACTAGCAAAGACTATCGCCGAAAGAGTAGGAAGTACCAAACGTACAGGGTTACTCCACAGAACTAAAACTATCTCCGCGCCTATGCAGCAGCTGCGAGATATAAGTGAAGTACTTGGGGATGCAAAGATGGCATTAGAAAAAGGAGATCTGGAAGCGACGACCAATTGCTTTGAATTATTAATTAATCCGAGCAAACACGGGGCGGCTATGATTGAACAATTTTTTGATGATCACCGTGATCTTAGGTTGTATCAGATAAGGTTGAAGGACAGGGGCCTTGAATATCTTAACACACACAAAACGGAATTGCTAGAGTTGGTGGAAAATATCGATGCCAAGATTCGGGCCGGTCCAGTTTCAAGTTCACAGCCCAAAGGTCAGTAGATATTCAGCAAATCTTTAATTTTGGCATAATGATGCTAAAATGTAGTCTTCTGTTTTGGGCCCAAAGGGAGTAAATAATATATTTACATCCGCGAAGTACGTTTATTAGAATGGCAAGGATATTTTCAGAAGTAAGCGAAAGCGAGATCACAAGAACAATAACTTCGATGTTTAATGATACACTACAGGAATATTCTCAGTCAGATGTAATTGTAATTGGTGGAGGCCCAGCCGGCTTGACTGCTGCTAAGGGGTTAGCTAATAATGGGATAAGAACATTAGTGATTGAACAAAACAATTACCTTGGTGGCGGTTATTGGGTTGGAGGTTACATGATGAATCCCGTCACGGTAAGAGCTCCCGCTCAATTGGTTTGGGAAGAATTGGGGGTGCGTTACAAGAAGATAAGCGATAGCTTATATGCAACTTGGGGTCCGGAGGCATGCTCTAAACTCATAGCCGCAGCATGTGAGGCAGGGGTTCGCTTTCTGCAACTTACAAAGTTTGACGATTTGGTTCTTAAAGATAAGCGGGTAGGCGGCGTTGTTGTAAATTGGATGCCAGTTTCTGCACTACCAAGGAATATTACTTGTGTGGACCCTATTGCGCTAGAAAGTAAGATAGTAGTTGATGCTTCTGGACATGATTCAGTTGCAGTCAAGAGATTGATGCAAAGAGGCCTAGTTGATTGGAAAGGGATGGATCCTATGTGGGTAAATGGGGGAGAGGATGCAGTTGTAGAAAACACTGCTGAAATATTTCCTGGACTAGTGGCGACAGGTATGTGTGTGACAGAAACATTTGGTCTGCCTAGAATGGGGCCGACGTTTGGTTCCATGCTTTTATCTGGAAAGAAGGTCGCAGAAATCGTCACTGACAAAATAAGAGGTTTATCTGAATTTCCCAAAGTTAAGGTAAAAAACGCAAAAAAGTAACCACAGATCCATTGTTAAAACTGAACAGAACTGAGTGATTCGACAAATGCTCTCAAATGCTAGCAAAAGGTTGTATCACCACTTTATTCCAAGCAGTTTTTT
>JGI25405J52794_10000004_pt1 | contig 36270 bp, 51 predicted proteins | sample TabmetS3T2R1_FD_52794 | JGI IMG/M metagenome (IMG submission 52794) | reverse complement strand
CCACCGCCACCGCCACCGCCACCTAAGAAGAGATAAATGGAGACTACGTGTAAATGTATCTGTGTAATATTGAGTATCTTTATACTCATGCTGCTAGTCTTTGGACTAACACGTGATCCAGGTCTCGCCCCTGTAGGTACCGGGATCAGCCTGATCAGGTGATTTGACAACGCCGCTGAGACTGAGCTACTATCTGTATAGATCCTCTCCGGTCCCCATAAGGTTCGGTCGGGAAGTAGTGGACAGGTAGACAACTCAGCAACCGACGTTGAGGACCGGCGGCTCCTGAGAATTTGTCCCGCACTACTTCCCGACCGATCAAGACATATGGGTATAGACCAATGCCTCTCTTGCGTAGACGGAAGAAGCTTAGGCTTAGTTCTGCTTGTTTTTCTGATGAAATTATCGATCATTTAAATTGTGAAATCTTTGTAGTCACTGGCAGTATTTTTACAGGCACGGTACACTATGAGTGTCAATGCCTTTGCCATGACTCAAAGATCGGATTTAGACATGGAGTGTATAAGCTGCCTCCGAGGATTTAATTGGGAATGTGGTCACTCCCCCACTCCTGAACCAGAGCCTGTAATTGAAATTGAAGAAGAAACTGAAACAGTTGGTCCTGGTCGTCCCCCGAAACCAGATGAAGAGATTAGTGTTTCAGCAGGAAGAAAAAGGGCAGCTGTAATTTACACTCCTTATATGAATAATTTAGAATGGTGCGAATGGAGAAATCTTGCTAATTGTGGGGGAGGTAAACGGCCAATACTCGGATGCCTTGCAGGTAAGCCTAAAAATATTCATCACGGACCAGTCAAAGCCACCTACAGAAATGAACGAACCAATATTCATCTTATCTGTCCTGACTGTCACAATAATTGGCATAGCGCAAATGATGATATTTATGACGAAGATGAGTTTGGAAATTTGCCTCATTCTCCTCGTCCAATAACTGATGAAGAAAAATTTATCGTCGCTACAGGAAAGAGACTAGTAGATGCCTGAGAAAATTGAAGTTATTCTTAAATGGTCTTACACCCCTGATCCAGCTAATTACCCCGATGGTGCATCTATTCAAGAGATGCTAGAAGTAGACCAAGAATTAGTTGAAGATGATCTTGCTGCTTTCCTGGAAATGATTCCTGATGAAATAGACATTGATTTTAGAATCAGAAGTTGGTGAGGATGAGTTTGATTGACGTAGCGATCATGACATGGTAAGATAGATCCATTCCGGTCCTCAGCCGAAAGTTTATTTTATTATGATTATTTCTAATACGGAAGTTACAACTTTCAATACCTGCCAAAGGCAGCACTATTTTAGATTCGGCCTACAGGTAGAACCGAAGTTCACTACTTTGTCCAAGGCCATTCAGCGCGGGATCGTTGGACACAAATGCCTTGAGGCTTACTATCTTGCGCTTAAATCTGGGGAGTCTTTTGAAAATGCAAAAAAGATAACTTTCGTTATCTTGAATGACGAGATTGCTAAGATAGTCAATGAATTTCCTGATGAGTTTGAACTGATCCAGACTCTTGTTGACCTTAAGAGAATCCTGGAAGGTTATTTCGAGGTCTACAGGAACGAGACTTTCGAAGTTCTCGAAGTAGAGTCTTTCTTTTCTGCCCCTGTAGGTCCAGGAATTGAATACGGCATGAAACTCGATGTTCTTGCTTGTATGACTTCTGGAGAATTCAAGGGTGATCTTGTTGTAGTAGACCACAAGTTTGTATATAACTTCAAGACTATGGCTGAGCTTGAAATGGATGGGCAGCTTGCGAAATATGTCCAGACCTGTAGGGCTAATGGTCATTATGTCAGTAAAGGAATCTTTAACCAACTTCGGTATCGTGTCCTTAAAGATCCTAATCCAGCAAACTTGTATCGTCGAGACATGGTTAAGGCAACAGCTAGAGAGCGCGAACAGATCTGGAAAGAACAGTTAATTGCAGCTGAACGTATTGAGAAATTTAATCTTATGGGTAAAGATGCGTGGTCTGCCAATGCTGTTCGCAACCTCAATCCCCTGGTTTGTCGTGGATGTTTCTTCCAGAAGTTGTGCAAGGAAGAGCTTCAAGGTAATGATATCCAGAACACTCTAGTCCTCAACTATCAACCTAACACATATGGATACAGTGATTTGAATGAAGATTGATTTGACTGACGAGAAAATTTTTAGATACGCCATTACTAAGGCCAAGCCTACAGGGTGGTACGAAATTGACGCTATGATTCTGGTCGTCAACAAGTACACTACTTATACGGCCGAAGGCGACACATATGAGACAGCAGAAGATAATTTGATTAAGAAACTGAGAATCGATGGACTTGAAATTACTGGACAAAATGCCTCCACCACAAACGGTACAGGAACAACTAAGACTACTTAGAGGTCTTCTTTATGGAGACTTTGGAATCGGTAAAACCACCCTAGCCGGACAAATCATCAAAGCTATTGGCGGCAAGGCTATGATGGTTACTACTGATTCAGCATGGACTGTTCTCCAAAATGATCCTGAGGTTGCAGATAATATCTACAGGTGGGCTTTTGATTCTTTTGCTCAAATCAGATTAATGGTTGAGGCACACGAAGAAGGAATCGAACCTTACGCTTCCTGTAGGACGCTTCTTTGGGACACACTGTCTACCTCTGTAGACACCATGCTCCGGCAAACTGTTGCTAATAAGAAGTTCCTCAATCAACAGGTTGATCCGGAATTAGAGGGTTATCCACATTATAGACTTGTGGCTAACGCTCTTAAAGAAACAGTAAACACAATTAAAAAGTCTGACCTACATGTAATTTATACCGCGCATATGCGTGAGCCGAATGATAACGACAAAGCAAAGAAACGATTTGCTATCCGACCTAATGCGCCGGAAGCTAGTTTCAATGTAGTAGCTCAGGAGGCGAATTTAATCGGATGGCTGTCGCGAGAAAATCGAGGAAAAGAAATACAGATCCAGTTCGAACCGACGATACAAGAGACAGCGAAATCACAGATTCCGACAATTCAACAGACAACGTACCCAGTAACTCAAGTTCCGGAACTAATCAAGAAGTGGATTCAGTAATGACTGACCTTAACAGCATCTTTGGTGACCTTGACGTTGACGAGATTGGTGATGACCCGTTTGGTATCGCTAACGGTACCTATTGGGCAGTTGTCACTGACGCAAAGATTTCTGAGAAGGACGGGAACTACGCTCTGACTTTTCAGTGGCAGATCGATGAGCCTGGTAATGAGTACAACGCCAACAAGGTTTCCGAGTTTTATCCGATCTATCCTGGTAAGAAGAATTCGGACCTAGATGCAGATGAATTGAAGCGTATGAAGTTTCTCAAGCGGCGTATGCGTCGAGGATTTGGTATGTCTGAGGGAGAGATGAAGTCTCTCAAGCCTCAGAATCTTATTGGTAAGTTTGCTTACATTACTGTCGTGAATAACCCTGCTAAGGATAACAGCGGACGTATCTACATCAATGTTACCGAAGCTCTGACCAAGGATCTTTATGATGAAGAAGTTGGTGCTCGTGAAGAGAACATTTCTCAAGGCGCCGCATCTCTCGGTCTGTAATTAATTAGTTGGTGGGAAAGTAGCTAGGCGATGGCAGTTATACTGTACAGCTAAGAGGACGAAGGCTACTGTGCTGGTACGGGGTTAGGCCAGTCCTAATATTTACATAGAGGTCCCTGGGTGCCACAGGGAATGTATCGCCGATTGCAAATCCCGACAATCTGAGCGATCCCTACAGGACTTCCCTCCTGTAGGTCTAGCGGGTATGGCGAAATTGGCAAACGCAGCAGACTTAAAATCTGCCGTCGAAAGACTTGAGGGTTCAAGTCCCTCTACCCGCACCACATATGGAAAGTACGTTTAGGAAGGATATTAAGTGGGTCAGCTCGAAGAACTTACTGCTCTCTATAAGGATTATCAGGAAGACCCTAAATTCGATAATCTTCGTCATGAAAGCATTAAGTTCGTTCCTGGTAGTGGTCCAATTAATCCTACCCTTATGCTTGTAGGTGAAGCACCAGGTCGTTTAGAGAATGCCAAGGGTGAATGCTTTGTAGGTCGTGCTGGTGATATTCTTAACGGTCTCCTACAGGGTATTGGTATTAATAGAAGTGAAGTCTTTGTCACTAATGTAATTAAATATTGGCCCATTGATTTTACTACTGGAACATTTAACTCTACTAGGCAGCTTTCTGAGGAAGAAATAGAAGCGGCCCGTGATTACCTGACGCATGAGATTGATATCATTCAGCCTAAGATTGTCGGTCTCTGTGGCGGGTTTGCTACTCGCTCCATTTTTCCTGATCTGAAAACTGTCTATCATTACAACGGAAAACTTCTCGATGATATGTTTGTTCCTCTTTATCATCCTGCTGTTCTTTCTTATACTCAGTCTATGAGGAAATGGCCCGCTGTTCGTAAGGGCTATAATAGATTGGGTGACCTCCTAAAGACTGCTTCTTAGGAAGCGGTTGCCGCTATAGCTCAGCGGAGAGAGCATCTCCCTTCTAAGGAGAGGGTCACTGGTTCGAATCCAGTTAGCGGCGCATGAATAATTTAGTAGAAAAATTAGATGATTTTGTCATGAATTGGGCCTACGAAGGGGATATTATATTAGTATGTAATAATAGTAACTGTATAAATACTCCGCATGAAAGAGAATCTTTTAACACTTACATAAGATTGACTACAGTTTTAGAGAAAGCTAAAAAGCACGTTAGAGAGTATCATTAGTGCTATAGAAAATGAGCGTGATTTCCATGAATAAAAAATTTGAAAATATTACAATTAATTTCGATTATTATTCAGATCCTTTGAAGTTGGATATTGAATGTTGTATAGACGATTGCAGTAAGAGGTATAAAGGAAGTTTCGTAGATTCTGTCCCTGCAACAGAACTAATATTCGCAGAATTAGTAGAGATAGTAGAGAAGCATCTAAGGGAATGTCATTAGTTGTAGGGGAGATTTAGCCCGTGGGAGAAGTTCAGCCTCTCAACCCTTTCGGGGATTTAGGCCGCTTCTTTGATTTTATGTATGATAATTCGGAGGGCTATGTCTATACTGCAACTAAAGATTTTGAATCAGGCGAATTTCAGCAGTACTTTTTTCAATGGCCTACAGAGCGAGAGGCTTTAATTCAGCATGTCTTCACGCATTCGGATTATCGGGAAGTCTACTACGGACCAGCACTTTACAGTAAGAAAGAGTCTACAAAAGAAGCTCTTTTGGGCAGCTCTTTTTTGTGGTGTGAGTTTGATGGAAATGCGCCGGAAACTGTATCCGGGCTCCCGTCTCCCTCACTCAGAATTCAGTCTTCAGCAGAGCGAAACCAACATTGGTACTGGAAGCTCGAATCTTTCGAGAAGGATACGAGCACACTAGAGGAATTAAATCAGCGTATTGCTTATGAACTTAATGCTGATTTCTCTGGTTGGGATGCTACTCAGCTTCTCCGTCCCCCTGGTACGCGCCACCATGAGTCTGGGAGACTGACCGGCGTCGTTAGGTGGGACCCTAGACCCCTCCCTATCGCTGAGTTTAAAGGACTCCCAGAGGTCCCAATAAAGTTTGTTCAAACTGAAGACATTAAAGATGTTCCTCAGCCACTTAGAGTTATTTCTAAGTATGTCTTCTCTGATGAGGAGATGGATTTCTTTCTAACTCCTACAATTGAAAAAGGACATCGATCTTCCGCGCTCACTAAGCTGGCGCACATCTGTCTTGAAGATCCCAAGAGAATGACTAATGCTGAATGCCTTAGTCTTCTTTTGCATGCAGATCAACGTTGGGGAAAATTTTCAAAGCGTAAAGACAGGGTTGATAGATTAATCGGGATTATCAATTACTGTCGTACTCGCCATCCTGTAAACCTCGTTAAAGAAGAGACTACAGAACCTAAGCTCAAAATCTATACGTATGATGAATTCGTTAATACTGAGCTGAAAATTGAATGGGTCATTCCAGGACTTATTCATAAGGAAGCTTTTGTGGTTGTACACGGTCCTCCAGGATCGGGTAAGTCTCAGCTATCCTTAAGATTTGCAGAAAAATTAGCAAAGGGAGAACCTTTCCTTAAATGGAAACCAGATCGACCTTTGCGAACAATTACTCTTTCACTGGAAATGTCTTTTACTGAGCTTCGTCTATTCATCGATACAATGGAGTTTGGAGCAAATCCCCTACTCCGAGAGAATATGCTACTAGCACCATCGGGAGAAGCTGTCAAGCTTATCAGTGCCGAAGGACAGGCTAGTGTAATTGAAGCCATTGAAGCCTACAGGCCTGATGGGATTATTATTGACTCATTGGGTGCATCTATTTCTGATGACAGCCAATCAGAAAAAATTGTCTACAAGCTTATCAACTTTGTGAACCAGGTAAGAAAGCATTATGGGATATTTATCTGGTTTATTGCCCATCCTCGAAAAGATCAAATTGGTAACAAGAAGCCTACAGGGCTGTCAGATATTTATGGTAGCTATGCTATTGGGCAGCATCTTACTACAGGAATCTCTTTGTGGAACCCGCCGAAATTAGGAAACGTCATTGAAGTAATGAATTCAAAGCTTCGTCTCGCCGAAGAATTTAAGCCGTTTAAGATCAGGCGAACACCGACTCTTGATTTTGAAATGATTCTAGGTCAGCGGACACTTCCTAGCGATACACCTATTTTTGGTGGGGACGATGAAGGTGATGATGACATGGACTTTGGAGGACTGAAGATTTGATTCATGATAAGGTATTTGGAGCGGTATTGATTACTGTCTCAGGCAGAAAGTGAGTAAGTCTGCATGAGTGAAATTCGTGGGGTCCGTACCAAAGAGGGTTTCAAGTGCGCTAAGTGTCGAGCAGTCTTTCCTGAGCGCTCAGAGTATGACCTGCACCTACAGTGGCACCGGAATCTTCGAATCCTTCTCCAGGAGCTAGCACACGGTAGTACCGAAGGATTTGAACAATCTTTGGAGAGGTTTGTATGACCGAGCGACGTATTGAAATCAATCCCGGAGAATACTTCCTGGTCGCTGACAGGACTATCCTGGTCAATGAACACGAGAGTGTCCTAGGGGATGCAGTAAAAATCGGTCGACCCGAGTCTGAACCTACGTACTTTTTTACTTTCAAGGGTCGGATCAATAACTCTACAGAACGAGACGCCGTCACTGTAGCACTTCCCCTTATATCTGCTTGGGAACTTGTTCAGAACATTCTTGACGGTCTCGAACTTTTTAAGGAAGCCAATGAGCTACCTGACTGAGGATCAATTTAGACAGTATATGGAAGTATTCAGCAAAGCTCCAGAGCTTACTGTAGACACTGAGGGTACACTCACCCATCCCCATAGTGAGACATGGGGGGTGTCTATTAGCTATGGAGGTATCGCTGAATACTTTGCGTTTAATCACATGCTTGGACAGAATCTTCCCGGTGAATGGCTTAGCGCTGTAGTTAAGGTCCTCGAAAATTGTCCTCAATTGAACTTTCATCATGCTAAGCACGATCTCAAGGCATTACGTAATCTAGGCTTGAATTACACTGGTAAATTCTATGACACTATGCTCATGCAGCATATGGTCAATGAGAATCTTTACAGCAAAGAATTGGATGCGTTAGCGGTTCACTATAAAACAGAGCGCAAGCGCAATGACTCTTTGATGAAAGATCTCATTAAGGGATTTGGTTGGGATTATGTTCCTGTAGAGATTATTAGGCCTTATGGCGCTAATGATGCATATATTACAGAAGTTATCAAGAATTTAATCCAGCCCGATTTTGAAGCTCAGGGATTTGACGGAGAGCTATGGGATTGGGAACAACGCTTCTGTAGACTCTTGATGAAGATTGAAGACAACGGGATTCTTATCAATCAGGATCTATCTCAGCAACAGTTAGAGATAGGCCTAAAGACTATGTCGGCTATTGAGAAACGGCTAGGATTTAATCCAGGCTCTCCCGTTCAACTTGGTAACTTTCTTCTCGAAGAACTCAAGGTACCCCCTGTAGGCGAGAAAGGTAAGTCCGGCCGATACTCTTTTAACAAAGAGAATATGAAGGTCTATGATGAGTTGCTAGCTTTGAGAAATGATGAAACAGCTAAACTCATTTTGACCTACAGGGGGTGGCAGAAGACTTGCTCTTCCAATTACAAGGCTTATTTGGAACTACTCCGTCCTGATGGTAGGATTCGTTGTAACTACAAACAGCACGGAACAGATACAGGCCGCTTAAGTTGTGAAAAGCCAAATCTACAGCAAATCCCTAAGGTGTCTGACAATCCCTGGAATGGGCACCTTAAGGATGCATTTATTGTGGAAGAGGGACGCACAGCATACGAACTTGATTATTCTCAGCTTGAGTTTCGGTTGGGCGCTGCTTACGGTAAAGAAAAGAAACTGCTTGAAATTTTCAATGATGACAGTAGAGACATCTTCTCGGAGATGGCAGCGGATCTTCATATGACCCGTAATCAGACTAAGACTCTGAATTATTCAATTCAGTATGGTGCAGGCGTTAACAGAATTAAGAATGTATTCGGAGTCACAGATAATGCGGCGAAAGCAATCCTCACGAACTACTACAGACAATATCAAGGACTTGCCAAAGTATCCACATTTGCTAAAAACAAATGCATTGAGCGAGGATACGTCCAATATTGGACCGGGCGTCGACGTCACTTTGTTAACCCTTCAAAACAAGCTCATAAAGCATTTAACGCTGCAATTCAAGGTGGAGCTTTCGAGATTGTTAAACGAGCCATGGTCAAAGTCGACGAAGCTGGCCTCAATAATGATGAGTGCAAAATTGACCTACAAGTTCACGACTCTATTCGAGTCGACATTGTCAATGGAAAAGAAGCCGAGTATCTTCCTGAAATCAAACGAGTAATGGAAGACACTCCAGATTTCGGAGTTAAGTTTCGAGTCGATGTGAAAAGGTGGGGCGAAAAAGGATGAAAGACATTTCTGATTGTAGAGTCTTTAAAGATTCTGATATCCAAGGAACATCAACAATTAATATGGACCCAGTTAGTTGTCACGGGGAAGAAATGTCTCGTGAAGCTGATAAATCAGTGAAAAATCTCCAAGCCAAACTTGAAGATTTTAAGTCTGAGCTTTGCAATATGCGCAAAGATTATGAGAATCGTATTAAATTTATGCAACAAGCTGTCCACAGTTATGGAAATGCAATTGATAAAATCAATTATTTTCTAAATGAGGATATTCCCGATGTTCAACGCTGAATTAGTTAATCCCTCAGCGGTTGAATTCGTCTCTATCGACCCCGGAGGAACTACAGGAGTAGTTACCTGGGATGCTAATGCGAAGCTTCTTGATGCTCTTCAACTTAACAGAGAAGAGTTTGAAGACTTCCTAGAGAAGGTCTCCCCCGCTCAAGTCATCTGTGAAGAATATATTGTCAATCCACATGTAAGACATGGAGGACAAAAAGTAGAGACTCTCCGAATTATTGGTGCAATAGAGTCTTACTGTAGACGAAACAAGATTCTACTAGAGATGCAGCGACCTCAAATTTTGACTATCGCTCAGAAATGGTCAGGGAAGAAGATGCCTAAGAACCATGGCATTAGTCATTGGGTCAGCGCTTATCTCCATGGATATTATTTCCTTCATCGAAAAGGACTCATCAAAGCGAGGGTATTAGATGATTAAGAAAGTCGAAATCTTCCAGCGGATGCCTACAGGTGGGACAGTCTATGAGAAGTCGGAACATAAGGAAGGGTGTAAAAGTCTGGAGAACATTCACTTTGAATGCACATGTGAAGAAATTCTAGATGAGGCTACAGATGGCGATCTGTAGATATTGTACCTCAGCCGCAGATCTAGACCGCCAGGATTTTCACCAGCAATGTCTAGGTGAAACTCAATGTAATTGTCAGCATCGACCACTTATTGAAAAGGATAATTTAAATGAGTCGTGGGCCGACGGACGAGAAGCTAAAGAAGCTCGCAGCATACGAGAAAGCTAAGCAAATTGCGGCACTTCTCGGAACAGAAGTTGAAATCCCTGTAGAGACCTTTGAAGATAAACTCCTTGAAGCTAATGCAGTCCTCACCTATTACTTTAATAAAGGACAGGGCTTCAAAGATCGTGAATGCAGGAATTGTGGGTTAGTTTTTGCCTACAGTTGGAACCATGATTCTATTAATTACTGCTCTGTTCAGTGTATCCAGAAACATCTAGCGAGTATTGGTATTGAATGGGACCCTATGCGCTCTTGGGGAGATCGCTATCGGAATCTGCACTACGATTCTCGTCCAGCCGTAATTTCTCCTCAAGTTCATGAAATAGTGAACCAAATCCTGGCCGATACTCCAGAAGTCGATGGCGATAGAATTCAAATTGAATAATTTTAGTAATATCTGGTCCTAGAGCTCTTCTTTCTGCTCTGGAAGTCCCGCCCCAAACTCCAACTTCATCATGTGCGATGGCATAAGTTCTGCACTGGTCCATAACGGGACAACCAGTGCAGAACTTTTTGCCTTCTTTAGTTTTTGCTGAACTCTCAGAAAACATGTACTCGTCCCTGAGAATGCCAGCACACTTACCTTTATTGCGCCACATCTGTACTGGTTCAAGCATTTCTTATATGTAGCACAAGAAAAATTCTGTGTCAATCAAACATTAGGCGTAGATTCGATGCTATAGCCTACAGCATGATCATGAGGCTCTAAGTACACAGAGATTAAGATAGTGCCCTCAGGGGGCTTTCTACTTAATCTGACATCTCCTTCTAACTTAAATTCAAAAGTCTCAAGATACTTAGTTGAGCCTTCGCCAATAAACCAAATCTTGCCTGAGATGGGATTAAGCTTATCATCCCAACCCTTGGAGATGTTGAACCAAGAATCCTTAACAACTAACGAAACAGAATCATCACAGGGCCAAGGGATCTGATGGTAGGTTGCAAGAGGAATTCTCTTCAATCGAGATTCATTGGGAACAATCTCATAGTCAAATTTAGGCTGAAATTCAGGCATTAATAGCTCCAGTCAGCAAAATAGAAGACTTCTTACTTGGGCCTACAGGGTTGTCAGTAACAATCCTCTTAAAATTGTTCAAGTCAACATAATTTGAAATTCCGGGTACTGATCCCTGATTCCAGTATTGGATACCATCGAGATTTGGATCGGTAAATCNGAAATCCTGGAAAGCAGTGTCATAATTATTTCTATAATATCTGGCACCGATGATACGAGTACCTGAGTCGGCCCATTCTCGCGGTGGAGCCACAGTACGCCAGGTTTCTCGTCCAAGATAGACGTAGATAAGATATCTACCAGTCTGCTTCCTCCATTCTCTGATCCATCCCTTAATATCTACAGAAGTGGGATCACCTTCTTGATATCGGGAGTCGTACTCAGCATCTAAAACATGAGGCCACTGCCAAGCTTTTTTATTAATAGTTGCGAGAAAATGTCTAACCTGCTTGGACCAGTCTTCCCTAATTCCCATAAAATGGTAAGGAGCCTTAGGCTTTCTCAGCCCGTTGTAATGCTGTTCCCATTCAGGGTCAACGTAACTACTTCCCTGAGTAACCTTGATGTAGAAAGCCTCAGCCCAAGCATCAAGCTTACTATAGCTCGTTACATTCTGATGATGACTTAAATCAATAACTCTCATCTAATCCTTCCTAAAGCAGGAGTAACAAGAATAAAGAATAAGAGAAGGTCAGCGATCAGTAAGAGAACTTCCGTCAGGCTCATTGCTAGTCTCCTTCAGTTTTGCTGTAGGCTTAACTAACTGTCTAACTCCACCTGCGGCAACTAATTCAATAACATACTGTAACCAATTGTCGTCTACAGGCTGCTTCTGAATAAAGATCTGATACAAACCCAACAAGATAATAAGATAGAAAACCGGTTCATGCGTCGGGCTCAACTTCTTTAATACGTCTAACATTAGAATCCTTTCGAATAATTCTTACAAATCGAACAAACATAACGTATCTACCTACAACAGATGCAGTTAACAGGATAAATAATGTAGTCCTGATAACTACTCTCCCGGGAATAGGAAATCCTAGTAGTATCACAAAATACCACAAGGCAAAAGCGCCAACGCTGGCAGACATAGTGATAAGCATCCAACCGATTGGATTCTTCCACCACTTAAATCCTGCAAGGGTGTAATGTACAATAAAAGCTACGCATGACACCCAAATTAGTCCCAGGAATACCAAGCTGAGCACTCTTGTCCAGTCCATTATCCTTGATCCCTCATCATCTGGAGATAAAGTCGCTTTGCGAATCCATTCTCGTCAAGGTGATTTCTTAGGGACTCTACCAATTTATCTACGGAAGGTTTTTGCTTCTTTACAATTTCCTGCTGTCTCTTAGCTCTCTCTAGCTCAACTCGTGTTTTGTCTCCATTCTTTCGCTGCTTACTCATGATATTTCCTTCCGAATATTATCGGGAGGTGCTGCCGGAAGTTGACTGAAAAATCGATCCACGATTATTCCGGTTACTTTTAATTCAGACTCTCTCTGTCTGAGCTCTCGAATAGTCTCTTTTTGAGTCTCAATAACCTGGTCTTTAAGTACTAATTGACTTTCATACTTAGCAAATTTATTCTTAACATAACCTAAAGTACCAGCTATAATTACGAGAGAGGGTCCTGAGACAGCACTGAAAATCTCCCAGAACCCGGACATCTAACCTCCAGTCTAATACCAATTATTTCTAAGATGGAAAGCTAAGGCAGCGGAAGGACTACCGTACCTATTCTTGATGTACTTAGCCATGGCTAAAACCTGCGTATAAGGATCGGACGTTTTTGCAATCCCTACTCCGGCCCAAGTAGAATTGAGAAATTGTCCAATGCCATAAGCAGTAGAAGTAGGATTCTGAGCAGTATTACGCCACCCGGATTCCTTCATACCTAGCGTGTACCAAGCTTGCAACTCCTGAGCATTCCAGCCAAACTGTGGAGCAACTTGCTGAGCAAATCTAAAGTTTGCTTGGGGATTAGAAGGAATTGGATTTCCGTAGGCATTTCCACCTTTAGAAGAACTAGGTGATCCTGCTCCACGGAAAGCTCCAGGTTGCTGCGCCTGTAGAGCCTGTAATTGCTGCATCCTCTTATAAGATGCTCTAGCTTGCGCAGTAGCTAATTGTTCATCACCTAATTGCTTGATAAACCCAAGATTATCATAGTAGCCTTGAAAATTATTAGGAGCTACTAGATTCATATTAGGTTGAGTGACTCTACTAATAGGGTCAAGTTGAGGCGGTGCTTGACGATTAGCTAACTTACTTAAACTGGCAGCTAAATAGTCACCAGTTAGAGGTTGATTCTGATACTGTTCGTTAGATTGCTGCGGGTCTTGCTGATAAAACTGATCATCAGCCATGTTAGACTGACGTTTTCTCAAACTAACAGGGTTAGCTTGGGGTAAGTATAATTGCCTGAGAATAGCCATCTTATAAGCCTAACTGTTCTCTCAACTGAGCAAGATATTCATCCCTTGTAGCATTGCGCTGAATCCTACCAGGTTGCCGAGCTTCATACTGTGCAGACTTAATATAAGGACCAGTTCCCTTAATTCCTGCACCAGTTAAGAAATTAACGAGATTCTCAGTTTGTGCATCACTTCCCCCTCGTTGTACAGCTTTAGTTTGTCCACCAAAAGGAGTGATTCCAGTTAAACCTTGGAAGAAGCTATATAGAGGAATGTTTGAGCCTACATATTCCCCAAAGGCTCCAGGTCGTGCTTCATCTCCCCTAATAGGTTCTCCAGTAAATAACTTCTTTCCCGTCATTAGTTCAATAGGAATCTGTGCAGCAGGAGTCATAGAAGTTATTGCAGTTCTACCGGGATCTTCAAACTGTGCAATCAAAGAAGTGAGAGGATTTAACCCCATTCCTCCCATAACATATCCAGGAGGGGTTTGATTTGAGAAATTACCTAAAATTCCATCAGGAAGGCTAATGGGTCCAACTCCCTGTGCCCTCAACCATTCCGGAAACATTTGGTCTACAGGGAACGGATCAGACCTCCCATCAGTTTGTTGGACACCACTAGCCTCCTGAAGAGCCTGGTTTATTTTAGCCGGGAGAACTGTAACGCCAGGCTTCATTACAATTCCCTCTAAGAGGACCGGCGTAGACTTGCGAAGCCATGAGTAGAAGGGGATAATTCTTCTCATAAACTTCTTTTCGAAGTCAGTTAAATCAAGACCTGAGGGGTGAAACTTTCGTGATCGCCGTGCCGCNTCTTCGAAGATTTTAGGGAAGTCATTTCCTGTAGATTTGGCAATCTTGTCGATGAAATGAGCAAGTCTAGCGTTATGGTGTTGCAGTTCTGAAATTCCTCCAGCAAAAGCCTGAACTTTTCCGCCAAATGGACGCGTAATAGATCGTCTAGCTCCTGCAACTTCATCCCCTAAATCTATAATATCCTCTAAAGTCTTAACGGACTCTAGCAGCCCCTTCTTCTGAGCGACAGCAGCAATCTGCTCAGCAGTGAAACCATATCCAGACTTATTACGAAAAAGAATATCTCCCGGCAAAGGAGTTCTCATCCGCTCTGATGCTGCACCTAATTCAATCATGCGGTCAATATCCGCTAAATCTGTGTAAGCACCCTTCATAAATCTTTGAACTTTAAAAGCCAACTGATAGGGCCTAATAGAAGTTACTCCATCAAGTAAGCCCATGTACATGTCACCAACAACATTCCGGAAATGGAATCCCGGCCTGTAGATAGTGACGTTAGTCTTCCACATCGACAGAGCACGATCGTAGAACTTTAAAGCTTTAATATTTTGGGTAGTTCCGGGAGTCCAGTCTTTAATCATCCGAGGAATCTGCTGAGCAATATCCTTCGGGAAGTAGTAATCCTTAATNTAANGATGNCCCTCTAATTTAACATGAAATCCNTTACCCGCAATTTGAGAGCCAAACCTCTCCCCNAGTTCATCATACAAAGCCTTTTCGCGAGTAGCTTGCTCAATAGCCTGCTGAACTTTAAAAATCCACGATGCAGCATCTTCCGTAACATTCGCAACTTCCCAGGAACTAAGCCAATCAGTACCCTTGGAAAAGTCTAATTCTTCCCCCGCTAAATTCTTAGCTTTACCCTTAGTAAATTCAAATCCAGTACCGTAGCGCCGCATCCACTTGTTCAGGTAATTCATGTCCACGCCACTACGCAAAAGAACAGAGCTACCGCTTGCCTGTCCCAGTAAATCATCAAGAATTCTCTTGATCTGGGTACCTAACTGTTCAACTTCGGGAGTACTAGCACGACCNTATCCCTGAGCCAATCTCAAGGCTTCTGCACGCTGAGTTGTGTCAAATCCCTTGAAAAGATTTGCAAGAACTCTACCTCGCGCCTCTGCTGTAGCTGCGCTACTAGCAATAGCTTGCAAAGACATTTGGCGTAAATCAGACTGACCCCACCAAGTAGCAACCCTACCCATGAGCCATTCTGTAGATCTATTATCGTCAACAACCCACTTAGGAAGTTTTCCTAAATCCTTCTCTAAGGCCAGAGTTGTGACTTTATTAATTTCAGCGCGCTTAGTCTTACCTCCAGCNATNATATCATCAAGCATCTTAGATTTCTGTTCTAAGACAACTTGAGCCGGAGATTTACCAGCAATCATTGCCTGTTCAATAAGACCCTTTGTAGCCTTCTCCCCCGCCGGACTAACATTAGCTGTCTTAGCGGAAGCCTTACCGAAATTTTTAAGGAACTTATCAAAGTCTTTCGTCTGAGCATCAGATAGCATGCCCTTGGCTTTAGTTTCAGCCTTAGACTCTGAAATAGCGTCTACAATGGGCTTAACTTTAACGCTATCTATAATAGCATTACGAGCCCGCATAGCTTCAATTGCTTGACCTACAGGGGTGTCTTTACCGACACTATCTCCGAACTCTCGAAGGTTTTCATAATCTGCTCGTAGGCCCCGGGTTTTTAAATCCGCTATAACATCAGAGAGTTTGACATTCTCTCCGGTTCCTAAACGAGGAATATAATTTCTTTTGATTAATTCATCTTCAACTGCTTTGTATACTGCATCAGTTCTCCTAGCAGATAAAGGACCCTTTTTGTTGAGGGCATCCCTGACTCTGTAGTAAAGCTTGACCTGCTGCTTAGCATTTAAAGTATTTGGATACTGCTTATTAATAGTCGCCGTTGACTTGGCAGGATCAAAACTATTAGCAATTTCCTCAGCTAATTTGCGGTCACTGGGACGTACAACAATACGAGGGGGAGGAACTAACTTAAGAGCTTCTGCTAAGTCTCCCCCGGCAACCTTATTTACAATATCAGTTGCCTTTTGAACCTTTCCCGCTTCAGTAGCAGCACGAATTTTCTGTAAATTAAAATCAGGGAAACGTAAGGAAGTCTGACCCTTGACAGACTTGGTTAAATCTTGACCTAAATCATCCGCTAATCTAGGAGAAAGACTTTGCTGAACTCTTTCTAAATCAGGGACTTCTTTAGTTAAGTCTAAATTTAACCCTAGCTGTTCTCCTACAGGGGTGACTCTCTCAGGAGTTAAAGGATTAACTTCTTTAGCAGTTTTAGGCGACGGAACTAAGTCATCAATAAGTTGAGGTGGAGCCTGCCCACCAGCGGGTTTCCGCAGAGCAGTCGGTATCGCTGCCTGGTTGGTCCGTGGAGCAAGATCAAATGACTCAGGGTGTATCGCTTCACCTGAATCCAAGAGTTTTTTCCCAAGAGGTATTTCTTTAGAAGCCTCTTCTGCTACCTTTCCAGCCTTGCCGAACTTACTGATAAGTCCAGCGCCACCGATATAGGTAGTGGGGTCTGCGCCTACATCTAAAGCCAAACCTAAAATAGCTGCGGGAACAGGGCTAGCTCCTTCTTGTTCTAATACATCAGAGAAGGTAGTTTTCTGAGTTCCAGCTAGTCCTGAAATAAAATCCGCTGCAGGATTATGTTCTCCAGAGCCTAGTAATCCCTTGACAGTATTAGCAACAGCATAGTTCGGCCTAGACAGGATATCAAAGATCCTGCTCATAATAGAAGGCTGAGATTTTGCCTGCTTACTACTGACACTAGATCCCCGAGCTGCGTTTAATAAGATATAGTTCGCAACATCAGGAACACTAGGGCCTACAGGGGAGTTAAAACTATTTTGATTAAAATAATTTTGCATTGCCCTGTAGGCCTCGGAATTAATAGCCACTTGTTAAGCCCTTCCGAAGTACTCTAACGCAATAGCTTGAAGAGCATTCAATTCCTGAGAATTAAGACCCTGAGCTTGGCCCTGTTCAATAACTCTCTTGGCCTTGGCTTCTGGAGTAAGATTAGAACCTGTAAAAGGGTCCATGCCTCCAGTAATAACGTCATCCATGACAGCCATATTGAAGGCACTCTGAATTCTCTGTGCAGAGCCTGTGTTAAGTCCAAAACTTTGAGCACGTGCAGCAACATCAGCAAGAGATTTAGCTGGAGAAGCTTTCTGTCCCTGTAGACCAGCCATCACCTTATACTGATCTAACTTATCCCCTTCAAGACCTCGACGAAGATTAATAGCAGAAATGTAGTTCTGGAAATCTCTCTGAGAAGAATCTATAGCAGATTTCTGCGCTTGCTGCCTAAGATCACCTAAACCTGAGAGATAAGCGTTATTCTTAGCTCCCTCAAAATCACCAATCTTTGCCTGATATTCGTTCATCAAGTCAAAGAGTTGCTGAGATAAATCAGCCTGTCTCTGAGTTCCTTCTCGACGGGCAGACTGCGCACCCATCTGAGAATATTGGACAGCTCCACCCTCTTCTTGATTCAAAGCATTTTGCGCTGTCTGATTTTGTGTTGCTGTCTGATTCAGGAAGAAATCTCTATCTCTCTGCTGTTCTGGTGCAATATCGGGAGCCGCAGCTTCGATATTCAATCTCTTCCATAATGCTTCTTGATCAGCCTGAGTCTGAGCATAGACATTCTTAATGCCCTGCTGAGTATTATCAGCTAACTGCTGAGTCTGTGCCCTGGTGTCGTCGTAACGCTTCTCAGTAACAGGAATATCAGCATTAATAGAGTCACTGAGCTGATTAAACATTACGCCCAGCATATCTCTATTTCTATTACCACGATCCTGAGTAGACTGCATCTGTCGACGCAATTCAGCAATTTGTGGGTCGTATTGCTGAGCAGCAGCAGCCCTAGCTTGCTGTTCTAAATCAGCATCATTAATACCATAACGAGAAGGATCTTGTAGAGCTAATAACTGCTCGATAATCTGATCAGTAGTACTAGGACCAGCACCCCTACCGGCTAATAACTCCTGCTTCCTGTTCTGGTAATTATCACGCTGAGACTGCTGAGATAATCTATCCCAAACACTACCCAAGTTTTTAGTAGCCGAACCTGGTCCTAAAGAAATTCCGCCATTCTGATTAGCTAAAAAGTTTCCTAATCCTGAACCAGACGCAATACCGATATCAAAGGGATTCATATTACTGTAATTAGGATCACGAGGACTACGGTAATTAAGAATAGCCATAATTAGATCCCATACTGCTCAGCACGTCGCCTAATGGCAGCTTCCCGTGCAGCCTGCTTCTGTAAATCCTGCTGCGATCTAAATCTATTTCCCTCAGTATCTAAAGTAGCTAATGCATCATTCTGTCGCCGTAATAAATCAGATTGTCTAGTGCCGTATTCCTGTTCATAATCCCCCACGGCATCAGCATACAGACCCGAACGAAGGATGCCACGCGCACCATAGTCGTCCTCAAGTAAATCTAAATCCTTAACTCTCTGGTCCTCCATAGCCTTCTTGGAACTATTGTAGTCCTGTTCCAGAGTTCCACGGCGACGAGTAACGTCTGCATCAAATAGACCCAGGGCATTAGCAAATTCTCGTAACTGTTGCTGGTACCCTGAATCCGAATTTAAGAAATCATCAATAGAGGGCGGGGGAGGGGTTACAGGAGCAATAGGTCCCGGATTAGCTTGAGGAACACTCTGCGGAGCACTGTATCTACCAGAACTCTTTGGCCTAACTCCAGTTCCAGGAGAAGCAAATCTTCTCGATGCTGCCTGCTGAACTCCTGTTCCTACAGGAGAGGTAGGCGCTAAAGACCCAACTCCCGCACCAATTCCTCCCATAGAACCCATCATGCCAGCTTTTCTAGTCTGAGCTAATGCTCTAGACCCTGCTCCAGTATTAAAAGGCATAATTAAACCGTCCTCTGTGCATCTGCTGACGCGAATTTACCTTGCTGAAGAGATTGCATTTTTCTTAAAATTGCATCTCTACGAGCCGAAGCCTGTAAGTCACGCTCTCGATATCCTAGCGGATCTACAGGTCCCATAGTAGGCATAGGTCTACCTCCACCATAGACTCTATTGCCTACAGCATAAGGCGCAATATTTGCTTCTTCTCTTGAGAAATAAGCCATTAGCTTAACGCCTTCGAGACTGTTTGCCTGGACTCTGTTACAATCATCATTGTGAATAATTTAGCAGGGCCGTCAACAGTTGTACCATTAGTTTCAAGCTGAATCGTAAAATATATCTGGCGATAGCGCAAGCCCTTATTGAACTTAGCAAATCTCCTGCTAGTTCCTGTACCACTTGAGACTGTAGTAGGAACTGTAGAGGGCTCTGTTAAAGGCTGTTCCCATGAATTTAGACTATTCCATGTACGTGCCGCTAAGCTTGTCCATGTAGCTGTAAATGCAATGACAATTGGAGTAGCTGAGCCCATTATATCTCGGTTAGTGGCTACGTCTGCTCCCCACCACCAGAGACGTTTAAATTGATTAGGTACTGCCATATCAAAATTCTTTGTAATGGCGATACAAATAATGTCTACAGGGGCGTCTGCCATATCTCCAATTTCTAAGTTATCCCACTTGAGAAGAACAGGTAAGGTATTTGTATTACCTGCAAAAAGAATGCCCCGGAATAAGAAAGTACCTGCCGCTATGAATTGAGTATCAGTTACCTTGACATGCCAGCCTCCCGGCTCTACAGCAGCCGCTTTCCAAGCTTTAACTTTAAGAGTAGAACCAAAAGCCTGAAATCGTATCTTCCACAATTCATTGGCGCTGTATGTACCTAAAGCAAATACAGTTCCTAAAGAAGTAACAGATCCTGCCACTACCTTAAAGAGTTCGATAGTAGCCGCAGACCCGGTTTGAAACTGCATTCTTGCCGAATAGTAGTTACTAGAATCTACTCGTCGAGCTTGGATATCTGCCGCAATAGAGCTACCTGTAGCAACCTTATCTACAGAAACGGTAACTGTACAGTCAAAATCTGCCTTAGGGGAACTAAACGTAGACAATCTCTCTACGTTAACAGATCCTAGGGACATTTGTCCCTGTCCACTAGTTACAGAATAATCTGAAGCTGAGCCTCCTGAGACGCTATACGTCTGTCCAGTATCTGCTGTGCCCCATCCATTAGAAACAGTTCGAGTAAAAGTATCTCGAATAGAGACAGGTGGAATAATAGTACTTTCTTTATCAATAGCTGTCTGCTGATCTAAAAGCTTAACAACGCTAGTGTATGCAGAAATACTCGATCCTGCATAATATTCATCTCCATTAGGAGCATGAAGAACTAAAATAGGACCGAAATAATGAAGCCTATCTCTACTTGAATCCCACTCACACCAGGTACGAGTTTTCATGCTGTAGACATAGGTTCTGGCATAGTATCTACAAACTAATCTATCATTGAGGAAAGAAAGTGAAGTTTGTTCAAATTGAGAGAAGGCACTAGGAGAAGTTAAGTCTCTAACAAAAGGAACCTTGACATTTAATTGATTAAAGTCAAAGTTCACAATCTCATAGATACGTGCATTATGCATAACATAAATCTGATTCTCATAATTAGCTACACAATGCTGTCCGTCTACACCAATTGTAGAAGAAATCTTACGTAAGACAGCATCAGTAGGGCGCACATCATAGGCCAAGACATATGTTGCCTGGTCCTTAAACAGCAATAGATTGTCTTGGTACACAGTTAAATCAATAAGCTTGAATCCATCACCTTGAGAAACATCAATAAAATTAGTTCCAGGCCAACTATCGAAATTTCCCACGTCACTGAACTGTAGACGAGATTCATTAGACGTAGCATCTACACCACGTCCTACGAATAATCTTTCTTTATGAATAACTGCACAACGACCACGGGGGAGTGCAGCCACAGCGGTATATCCACCTACAGGGTCCCACTTTCCCCCATTAAGACCTGAATTAGGTGGAGCAATGAAATAAACTTTTCCTGCATACTGAACAGCGGCTGTAGCTTCATTAGCCTGAATGAAAGTCCAAGAACCACTAGTATAGTAATAAGTTCCCGTGGAATTAGAACCAATTACATAGTTGACCCCTGAGAACTGAGCTTCACACAATAGATTGATGCGCTCTGTCCACTGATAGTGTCCATCTAATTCAATAATAGGCGGACGAGAAACTAAGCTACCATCAATATCTAGCTCAAAGTTAGTACAGGTAGCTAATTCAGCATCAGCAATAGCGCTAGGATCCGATCCTAAATTTAATCCACCTGTGAAAGGACCCAATCTTAGAGGGGTTCCAGGCATTACCAGGCATCTCCATTCAGGACAGTAATGGAAGGATATACTCCCTGTTCCTTCCAGGTATCTTTACCTCTTAATAAATTGATATCTGCAACTACTTGCTGTCCCTTAAAAGTAGCAGCTTCTAAATTTTCATCCATTTCGTATGCCTGGAGCATACAATACTTCACCAGAGATTCATGATAAAGAACATCAATCTCTGGAACATCGGTAACTAAACTAACCTCTACAGGGGCTCTATTGTAGAAGACCTTAATTCCCGCAGACACAACTTTATCGGGAATAGGAAATAACCTGATCTTCTTTTCATAGACTGTGAAAGCTAGGGGAGTACCTGTCTGACTGCTATAAGGTTCAATATATTCATTGAACTCATTAAGACTAAGACCTCGGAGTTTAGGATATGTTAACCCATCATCACTCTTAAAAGAAACCTGTAAGAGTGTAAGCATGTCAGTAGGCACATCATACTGAGACTGATTAATTACAGTATCAGTCGTCACTGTCTTTTCAAAGAGTCCTTCATTCTGAAGAACTATCTGACGCTGTCCATCATTGATCCAACGGATGATATCGGCATCAGTGACCTGAACTCCGGATTCATCACCAAATGCTCTCTTAACACGAGTTTGAATGTCACCTACATTCATGAAATTCGCCTCCGTGTCTCATCCATCTTAATCTGTCTGCCTTCTGAATTCTTACCAAGTTTAATGTAATGCAGCGGAGTATTGATCAAGAAGTTAGCTTTATCGTGAGCCTCTTCTAGCTTCTCCATAAAAGCTTTCTGATCCAATAACTTCTTAGCTGCTTCTTCCTTTTCTAGTCTCTGTAGAACAGAAGCATTGGCATTATCTGCCAAGAAAAGACGGGCTAAAATTTCATGCGGCTTTTCAATTTCAGAAGCATAAAGGACAGCTTTGTTATAGAAAGTATCCCAAATCACGTAAGGCTTTTTATCTTCACGGGTTCTCTTGTCCGGAGGAATCCAACGCAACTCTAAATGATTGTCATAATCATGAACTACTTCGGCCATTCGAGCAAAGTTTTCATCTACCCAACGACCATCATCAGCAGGAACAAACATATCAATTCCTCAAGCTCATCATATAACGCAATAAATGCGTGCCTACAGAAGCATTAGTTTTAGGAACTAAAACTTGAGCTCCGTCATTCAAGACTAAAGCCATTAAGTCTGCATTTGTCTCCCGTCTAGGCTCCGTAAGACTTCGATTGGCAAGCATATTGACTCTAGCTGTGTCTGCAATACTAGCCATTGCTTTAGGTGCCTCCCCTCCAGAGACGCTAGGAGCAAATATATTAGATGGCGCTGTTAACAGAGACAGTGTCAGTATTTGGAGTAAGGATATCACTCCAGGACTGAACACACTACTGCTGGTAGTTAATAATGGAACCAGAATCTGTTGTGTCTGAGTAGCTCCTGGCCCAAAGACAGTACTAGAAGTACTGATTAGTGGAACTTGCACGCCTACAGGGCCTGGATTAACTCCAGGACTAAAGACCGTACTACCAACGCTAAGCAAAGGAACGATAATAGTTTGATTATTAACGTTCGGAGGATCACCAGCAGTAGTAGGCCCTGTAGACCCTGCGGTTAAGTTTCTGCCATTTCCGGAATGATCTGTCAAATCACTAGCAGTAGATAATGGATAATCAGCCCATAGATTAGAAGTTCTAACTGGTGTAGAAGAATCTCGCTCGGCAGCAATTTCAATAGAAGTAAGAACTGCACTCCATTGCCTAAACTGAGCTTCTCTAAAGTTACCCCATTCAGAAGCATCAGAAGTAGAACGTCCACCTAAAGTAAATCCGTCGGCAGTACCAGTTAATCCATTACTTCCAGAACTACTATGTAAAGTTCCACCTACAGAAGTACTAGTGTAAAGAATAGTGGACGTACCTGTCTGAGTAACTGCAACAAAAAGCCACTGCCCTACAACAAAATTGTCCACAGCAGTAACAGATCCATTAGCAGTAAAAAGATTAGGGGTAGTTCCATCTACGTCTGTAGCAAAGGTTAAGATGGTAGAACCACCACTGTACCATCTAATAACAGTTTGGTTCGCGTTCAGATCAGATATTAAATAAGCCCAACCTGTAAACGTAAATCCCGCATCTAAATCAGGAGAACTAGAGGTACGCGAAATTCTGTCTGAAGCTTGAGTTATTGCTACAGACATGGCTACCTACCAGTTAAAGATTCCGCTAGCGTTCCATTGGATTACAATATCTCCACCATTGGGAGTAACAGGCATACCAGAAGTAAAAGTATCAAAGAAAGCAATCAGAAGACTTGTAGCTTCCGTTCCTGTATGCCTGTAGATAACTACCTGTTCCGATTGATCACCAGAGACAGCAGAAAGAGTTACGTCTGCCGCATCCATAGTTACAGTATTACTAGACAGAACTGCTGTCTTAGAAGCCATAGCTCCAGAAACAGCGACTCGTGCCGCACCAGCAATATCCGCTAAATCCTGATCGGTATTGACGTTAAGTGTGTCATCAGCAGAATCAATGAGAATACAACGACAATCATCAGACTCCCAGTTAACAACTGAGAATCCAGTAATGGCTGCATCACCTACTTGAACCTGCTTGTATCCTGCATATAGAGAGTTAGCCACTATGTCTCCTGACGTAAGCCTTTACTCCCGGCGGTGCAATTTCCTTTAAAGCCTCACCAATCATTCTATACGTAGCTGGTTCCTCAAAGGTACCCTCTTTAAAGGAAAGAGTTTGCCGAGGCGGATCTGCTACTTCATTAAGAATGATAAAGTCTTTAGCTCCAGCTTCCTGTAGACGCTTCCAGACAACCTCAGAAACAATACAGTTTCCTTCATTATCTAGTTGAATCCTATAGTCTTTTGGCTTACGACCTTTGTTGTAAGTCTTAAAAGTCTTTTTAATTTCTCCAGGGTGCCTAATTAAAATAACAGCATTTCGAAGAGTAGCATGATGAATTCTTACGCCTGGCACTTAAATTCCTTTGCCTACAGGAAGGGGGAGTAGCCTCCTGCACTACTCCCCCTTTCCGGATTAAATTAAATCTCGTCTAACTCTTCATCTTCTTTGTCGCTAGCCTGAGCTTCCTTGGCCTCCGCAACATCTACAGGACCGGTATAAAGGCCAGCTTTTTCAAACTCGGCCTTCTGGTCTTCCTGTCCTTCATTCTCAAAGAATCCAGACGGGGGACCAGCACTCGCATCCTTGAATTCAACATTTACACCGTACGTGGTCCACATGTAAGCGATAAAGGCTCGCTCATCTAATAAATCCGGAACTCGATACAGTCTAGGATTAATGTTGTAACCACCATCGGGGCCGGGAGACCAATCCTGCGGAGTAGTCATTACGCATCAACCTCAGTCAATACATGAATAAGAACTTCCACTGAATCGCCCACCTTGTGAAGATTAGCTAGTTCAGACTTCACCTGAAACCTGAGATTGGCAATAGGAGTAGCCTTAGCCCATTCCTGATTCTTTTTCACCGAACCAGTACCATAATCAGGAGTAAACTCGAAGGTTGTTCCGTATTCCATCTCTTCCTTCTTGGTACACCTGAGTCTAAGAGAGGTAGCCATTATTACGCCTCCAGAATATCTGCAAGAAGACCGTGAGAGTTACGCTGGTGCGTACCCATCTGACAATACTTATACATCATAGTCTGATAAGCGTCATAAGCACCGTTAGCATCAATAACTCGCTGCCAGTTAGAGCCATCCCGGTTCATGAACGACCAATCAGACTCACGATAAAGCTTAATCTGCTTCTCATTCAAGAAGTAAGCTCGGCTAGGCTGGCAATCGAAATCAGAGATAAGAGGAATCTCTCCTGCATCGGTAGAGAATGCCAAACCCTTAAAACCGCCCTCAAATTCCTTAGTGTCAGTGTAGCGCCGCTGTTGAACTAAGAGATTGAAGTAGGCTCGCCGAACACCTAAGCTAGTAAAGATAACACTCGTAGAACCACCGTTCGTACGAATATCATCAACAAGTTTAATCATTAAGCCTTCGGACAGAGCCCGGTTCGTACCACCGTTAGAGTTAACAACGGAAGCCCAAACAGGCTCAGTAGACGGGTTAATGTTATAAAGAGTTCCCGTATTAGAGACAATCTGAGAAAGACCGATAGTCTCCCGAGAGCGTGAACCAGTACGAACAATAACGTCTGTAGCAACCGCTGTACCATCAGCACCATCATAAGTAACGACACCTGTGGTAGTGTTAATGGCGGTAATTTCTCGGTTAGAGAACTTAGCAGTAGTCAAAGTGACGTCATAGACATCAATCTGCATACCGACTTCAAGATACTGAGTGCTTGACACAGTAACAGTGTTCGCACCATCAGCAGTAATAGAGGCGAGAATACCGCTAGAAGTACCATAAACCTGACGGTTCATGTCCTTCACAAGAGTCTGCTTAAGACCATTTAATTCCTGATCTAAAGCAGATGCAAAAGCCTGGAAGTTAGACTGAGCTAATTCCATAGTCTGTCCGGTGATACTTGCAGCACCATAGAGATACGCAAGATTCACGCGAGCAGAAGCATACTTCTGAGACTTAGCTACAGGAAGAACTTCATTCTCTAATCGAGCACCGATACCATGGTTCCGGCGAGTACGGATGGGGAAAGTAACATACTTACCACCAACCTCGGAGGTAACTCCTTCAGAACTCTGCTCGATTCTTTTCAGAGCAATAGTTTCACTCTGAAGCTGATCGCGGATCTTATCCTCATAAACTTCCTTGAGAATAGAATCCACAACCGCCATAGTCGTGGAAGCACCAGCCATTTTAGTAAACCTTTCTTACTGCTGCTGTTGCGCAGCCTTAAGCATGTCAACAATAAGGGACTTAGTTCCCTTATCGTCCAACTTTCTAGGATCAATTCCCCCGTTAGGAACTGAACCCCCCGCACCCAAAATTAAAGGCTTGGGAATATTCCGCTGCAATTCCTGGTCTCTCCAGGCAAAATATTGCTGAACAGCTTCTTCGGCAGAAGTACCAGCCATCATCTGAGCAACTACAAACTTTTCATTGTAGTCACCATACTTCTGCTTTAAGGCAGATAATTCAGCATCTAACTGAGAATCTGCCTGCTGTGCCATCTCAGCTTGCCTCTGCTGATACATTAATTCAGCAAGCTGCTGATTCTGCTGCCTTAACTCAGCAATATCTTTTGCGTACGGATTATCTTCAGTTGGAGGTTCACCCTGGCCCTGGCCCTGTAAACCATCCGGATTATTAAACTTATAATACTCTCCGAGCCTATCGTAGACGTCTCTTGGATTACTCTGGAGAGCATTTAATAAGTTTAATGCAAACTGCGCATCTTCCGGATTGAAACCTGAACCAATAACAGGCTTCCACGGTTCATATTCAGACTGTACCTTTTCAAACCTCTGCTGGACATTTCTGTCCCAATTCTGCAAATGCGGTGTGACCTGAGAGTGAAGCTCCTGGGGAACAACTCCCAACAAATCATTCCATGCTGGGTTAATTCCCTGTTGTCCTTCACCCTGTCCGCCAGTGTAGTCACCCTGACCAGAGTCACCAGCGCCAAAAGGCTCGCTCATTTTAAAAATTCCTTATCTGCTGTACCCTACAGGGCCCTGGCTTAAACTAGTTGCTATTAATACTTAACGAGTGGCTTTGCTAACTCTACCAAATCCAGGATTAGACGGAGTCTGGTTACCTGTTCCGCCTCCACCATAACTACGCTTAGGAGTGTAGTTGTTTACGGCATTATCCTGTTCGTCTGCCTTAGACTTACGCTTTAATCTACGCTCTAGTGCAGCCTTCTGAATAGCACTTAAAGCAGAAGACCTGCCGGGGGTAGTCATACTAGACACCTTACTCACTCTTGACGGAGTAGGCGCACCCCCTTCTTTAGACCGCTGCATATAATTCATCCAATCACTAGTACCTGCCACAATAGCCCCTAACTTAGAGGATTCTCCCACAGTTTAACTTTAAGCTGAGTACCAGAAGATCTAAAATAAGAAACTGCTGAGTCTGCCACATCACGCCGCGCACGTAATTTTAAGGTATGCGATCCAGCAGCCGCTAGCGTTACTAACCAATTCTTACTTCCAGGAATTCTACAGAGAGAGCTCCACATATTAAAGATAGCAGGATGGTTTTGATCTGTACCATCTACATACAGTAAACCGTAATTAAAATTACTGGAAGGATTAGCAGTAAGATCCCAGTCAAAATCAGCAGTTACTTCAGCAATAGCATTAGCTTCAGTAGTAACTACCGTTATAGATGCACCGGGAATATCAGTTGTTGTAGTAATTACCTGTAGATCTCCAGAAGCATATACAGTCTGTATATTAGGACGTGCAGCTACGCGACCAGCAAATGCATCGATCTTATCTGAGTTAGCATTTAAATCAGTACTAACATTGACCGGATCTGTAGGATCAGGTTTATAGAGCTGAATATTAGATGTACTCGTACCCATTTAGATTCCCGAAGGATCGTTAGCGTTACGGAGAGCCCAGACCTTATCATTCTGAGTCATAGTATTTAACTGAGTCTGAGTATATCCAGCAGCTAATAATGCAACCTCAATAGAAGTCTCATCTAACCAATCTTCATCCCCAATAACACGCGCAACATTGCCAGAAGCAGTAGCTACAGCAGCAGCGGGGGAGAAGGTAACTAATGCACCAGTAGCATCTACAGCAGTAACTGTAAAAACAGTTTCTTCTTTAGGGGAAGTTGCCACCGCAGAAGCGAAGAGTCGGAATCTCTCACCAATACGAGCAACATTAACTGAAGTAGTTAAAACTGCTGCAGCACCAACAAGAGTAGTAGTGGACCCAGCACCATTAGCAGTATACAGAGCCCGACGACCAGTATTGTGAGAATTAGACCGCGCATTAGGCGTAGGAGAACGCCTTTTATCCACGTAATTAACATTAATAGCAGATCCCAATAAATTTCCAGCCATTACATATCACCTTCCAGTTGAGGCATGGGAGCGGGACCAGGTTGTTGCTGTTGTTGAGTTTGGTCATTAGGCTGACCCGCTGAATTTTCTTCTGGCTTACTCTGATTCAACATCATAGCATTGGGATCCATTCCTGGCATCATAGAAGGATCGACCCCTGCCATATTCATCGGATTAAGAGTAACAGATTCCAAACCTAAAGCAGCAAGATGCTGATTAACATGCTGTTCAAATAATTGCTTTACTTCTTCAGAAAGAGATTCAAAAGCTTGGCCCTTCCTAAAATTATTGTGATACTTAATATGTGCCTCATGATTATCCCAAGTATTAACCGGCACAATCAAAGGAGTATCTAACTGAGAAGGATCAATCGGCAAACCTGTAGTTCCATCTACAGGAAGTTGTCCACCCTGCTCAATAACTGCCTGCTGCAAAGCACTCTGCTGATACTGTTGCATGAGTTCAGGAGTAACTTTAGACATTCTCAGGTTTTCTCTCTGAGCCTGTCGTTGGTCTACTTGCAACTGTTCGTAGACCTTATTAATACCCCCCATATCCATGACTTCTAAGCCCTGCTCAGGCTTAATGAATCCAAGCTTCATCATATCCATAATGAGAGCTTGTTTAGCAGCCTTAGAAACTGGAAGGGCGCTTCCACCTTCAATTCTCAGGTCGAGATTATTCCCAAGGTCACTACCCTTAAAAGTCATGGCATCAAAAGAACCATCAGGTCCAGTGACCTTAACAATTCTTTCAACGTTCCAGTAATCATGAATATAAACTAAAGCCATACGTGCAGTCTTTTCAATAGCCTCTTCTAAGCTATCGAAAGTGGGGGAGAGCTTAGACTCGTCCCTTTCCTGTAGATAGGAAATAGCTGTCGCAGCAGTTACACCCGGGGGAGCCTGACCTTGACTCACTTCATGCTGACCGGAAATATCATTCCAGTCCATTAAAATTCTATCAATCTCCTGTAACACATACGCAGGAAGAGATTGAAGAGGGAGAGGCTTAGGAGGCTCAAAACCAGGACTGTACTGAATAATTTGACCAGGTTCTGTAGTAATCTTACTAGCGTCTACAGATCCTCTAGGCGCGATAAGTTGAGGCTTTGCCATGCGATTCTTTGCCTCAATAATCTGGCCTCTAGTGCGGTTATATTCCTTCTGCAGCGGAATAAGATCCTCGATTGAAGAACTACTGTAAAACTTACCACCAGGGATATGGTCAAGCTTAGCAAAGGGATATTTTCCGTGACTATACGGCCAACCCTGCTGTCCCTGGACAATCTTATCTCCTACCACAGTAAAGAAAGCACCCTCAGGAAAATCAGGATTCTGTCCCGGCTTAATCCATACTTCCTTAACTAGAACAGAATTCTGCTTATTCGTAGTCTGAGTACCGATTAAGTTAAGAAAATTCTCTTCAATAACATCTTGAGCCTCGGACTGTGGCGCTAAATTAGTTCCATCCAGAGCTTGCTTGAAATTCATCCGTACCCACTCAGGAGATTTAATCTGAGCATGGATAAGATACGGCTGACTCTCTAATTCTTCTTCCCTAAAATCTGGAACCAGGATATGAAAGGGAGTTTCCGCTGCATAGCAGATATCTCCCAAAGGAGTCATTAACTGTGGATCTTTAGGACCGGCATTAAAATCATACCAAGTCTTCATGAATCCATTACCACAAACTAAAGTCCACCATGTAGCTCTACGAATAATATACTTAAGCTTCTTCTCTCTGTACTCAGTTTCCCAAATCTGCTCGCCGGCTTGGGCAGCATATAAATCCCTATCCTCTGCCGAAGAGGGAACAATAGTTGCTGTAGGCTTGTTCGATGTAAGCTGAGCTAACTCATGTCTAATAGTAGGGCGAATCCTATTAATAACTGGACGAGAGCGATAATATGGGGCCGGGGGAGTGTAAAGCTTAGTAGTCACCGCAGAAGTTGTACGTGACGAAATAGGCTGAACCCACTGCTTACCAAAATAAAAAGCAAGATTCATGTACCACTGTCGTTCAATCTGAACACGACCGTTTTTAATAGACTGATACTTACTATTAGTCCACTGAACAATCTTATCATGCTGTTTTCTGGCTGCCTTACTGCTGGCTAAATCTAAAGCCTGAGTCTCATCAGCCATTCTGTTCTCTCCCGGTCATACCGATATCATCAAAGAATCCAGTCACATCATCCTGGTATCCTGGCTCATTAATAGGGTCCCCTAAACCTGCTGAGTTCGCCAGGGCTTGGATTCTATTAAATTCTGCTTCATCTGATTGGGGATAATAAGGATCAGATATCGTCGAAGTCTGTGAGGAAAGAGTCAAGGCTGTCATTGCCTGGTAACTCGTAAGATCCTGACTCTGAATTCGATTCATCAGATTCTGCTGGTGGACTAGATTCTCCTTCAGAACTAGATTCAGAACTGATGAGCTCTTCTCTTTCAGATGAATCAGATACACTATCAGAGCTAATAATGCTAGAATCAACACCGACAGCAGAACTAATACTTGCCACTGCATGCCTTAACTCCTCATTCTGCCGCAAAGCTTCCTTTAATTGAGTTAAATAGCGCTCAGCAGTCTGCTTAATTTCCTGAACCTGTGCATCAGACCAGAAATCAAACTGATTAGCCATTTCAGTAAAACAAGTCTCACAGATATAGACACAACCAAAGTATTCAATGAACGCACCCGTATCCACGAACCGGGTAGCAGGGCGAATCGGCGCAGGATCTAACTCACCAAATGATCCGCACCCTACACATTTGTGAGGAAGCTGTTGCAACGGACCAACTAAAATCTGATACTTACTATCAACTCTAGGCATTACCACTCGCCACCTAACACATCATCGACAACCCACTGAGTTTTGGATTTGCCTAAATTTGGATCAGTATAACTCGGGCCTACAGGGGTGGGAACCGCTCCTATACTTTTTCCTACAATATCATTGATACTTAATTTGCCCTTCGGGCGGCCTACAGGGGGGATATAGAGATCAGGCATCATGGAAAAGAAATATCTAGCAGAGTCTGGTGCGTGATCATCTTTTTTATGGATCTCTTCACGAACATTATTCTCATGCCGCTTCTTAGCAGACTCGAAAACCTTCCACCGAACCCTTTGTAGCTCGCGAATTAAGTTATGGCAATTTTCGGTTATTGCCCACTTGTTCATTGCCAGATAATTATTTACTTTGTTGACCCCGATCGAAACGTCATTATTCCCCAGAGCGATCGGAATACCTTCACGAACGTATGTCGTGTGGACTGAGTCTCCTGTAACTCCTTGTCTTTGGGTAATAGCTGGGTCACCAACATAAATTTCAGGTGCGCGTCTTCCAGCCTGAACGTTTCTTTTGTGAATTTCTCTGGCATAGTATGAGACCACTTTTTCTCTATCATAGAGTTCATCGTAGGTAATTACTAAGCCATCGGGGCTCACAGCATGCCACAACCATGCAGTAGGGTTATTAAATCCATGGTCCATACTGGCATAGTGCGTCCAAGATTTTATTCGAGCTAAGTTCTCTTCATTCAATGGTGGGATGACGTGATGGCTCTTGAACTCTTTATAGACAAGTCCACCAATCATGACGAACTTGCCTTCTTTACGAGCCTTAATATCATCAGGATCATTAAATCCTGCGAAAGTATGTTCAATCTCTGCTTCAGAAAGATATGGATTCTCTGAAGTGTCGATAGCGATAACCGCGACTGAATTTCCCGGTGTCAGCCCCGGAATATAAAGTTCATCATAAACCCATGTCATTCCCTCTACAGGGGTCATAGTCATCCACCAACTACCNCCTGTATCAAGGAGACGCATTTTACATTCATCAAAGATAGCTTTTGGAGGCTCTTCATCAAAATGTATAAAATGTCGCGAGGTCCCTGCGAACTTCTGAACATCCTGTTCATAGGACATGAGGTCACACGTAGAACCATTGGTCAGAGTTAACTGTTTTTCCTGCTTTGAATAAGAGTCTTCCCAGGAACCGTTAATGAGATCTGACGGAGGAAGCCACTTCGCCAACTCAGGAATAATAATCTGCTTAATTCCTTCGTTGTACGAAGTAGCAACAATCCTACCTCTAACAGGTGCAGGAGGTACCTCAAGATAGGGGTGCTGGCCTTTTAATCTATAGACATCTTCCGCTACACCGCCAACAGTTTTACCTGATCGGTTTCCTCCGATATAGAGTCTACCTTTCTTAGTAGAACTATGGAATCTAATCTGCTTCTCATGCGGAACGTAGCCAAAGATAGAAGGACGAGTGATAGCCTTAGACAGGCCCTCCTTAAAAAGGCCACTTAATTCAGCAAGAGAAGGCTCTTCCTTCTTACGAGGCATTAGTTCTCCGTAAATTGAATAACTGTATGTAGGAATGCAATAATGTTGAGAATCTTTTGAGCGTCACTCACCGAAGTAGTCAATGTAAGATTCAATCCATCCCCAATCTTTTTGCCATTCCTTCCATCATGGATATGGTCACCGCCCGCAGCCTGATTAGCACTCATACCAAGAGTGTGATGCTGGGAAGCTTTAGAAGCATCTACATCACTGCGGGCATGGAATCCATTAACATCACGTGGGGGAGGGGCAGCACTCTTCTTAGGATTCTTAATTGAGCCAAACGGATCATCTTCAACTACAGGATTAGGTTCTGTCATCTAAAATATCCTCCACAGTAATTAGGTTAAGGCATCTATGCTGTAATAACAGCCCGGACCGGGGTTCCTCCCGAGAGGATAGTTTCAAAGTCATTCTTGATTGCTCGGACCGTATCAATGTCCTTGACGTGATACTGAATGGTCTCCACAATCTGTGCCACGATTGTAGAAATATTCTTTTGAGTTTCATTCTGTGGACCATACCGCCCTGTAAGTTCAAGATAAAATTTTACTGAACTTAGATCGCCATTCATCATACTCTTGGTTAAGCCTTCATAGGCAATGTCCAAGGAATCCTGAAAACGACTCTCAGTTAACTTGAGAAAATAATCTTTAAATAAGGGTTCATTCATCCAGCCATTCCACATAGTTGTGGTGACCTTTAAAGACTTTAATTTAGCAGTCTGAGATCTACGATCCCGAAAATCAGCAATGCTCAGGATAGCAGCAAGCTGGATTTCCGACAGCTCAGAAACTTCTCCAACTCTAGGAACTCTAATTCCTCGCTGAGACATACTATATAAGAAAGTCTCATGGTCAAAGAGTTCTTCAAAATCAGTATCAGGAAACTCCTCTTCGAGAAGGTCTACAGGGGGGAAGTCCTTCTTCTTGTGATAGTACCTTTCTATAAAACCAACAATTCTTAGATCATTTGCAGATAAAGGTTCCATGCGGAACAGCATACCAAAAGAGGCCTACAGGGCGTAGCCCCGAATTATTAGAGCGGGCCCTGGTTTCACTTAGTTAAAGCCCGAGATTTTAGTTCGATTATTCTTTGGTTTTTTACTTATTGCTATTTTTGAGGAAAATTTCTAGAGAGCTAGGTACCCTATCCCAAACTAATCGACTAGAAAATCTTTGCAACATGATATCGAACAGTATTCGAACGAACAAAGATTCGAATTGTTTCGGAATCGAATCAGATACCCGAGCGCGACAAGCAATGCTCTCTTTGTGAAAAGGTCTAGACCTTGTCTGTCCTATGTGTATATCCGAAGTAGACTGTCTAATGAGGATATCTATATCGTAAGTTATTCACTAACTATGAACAGAGAATGAACTGAATCGTGACAGTGAGGAATTAACTCACCGATTGGGGGGTACCTCACCTACCCCCAATCCGAGGCCTGTCCAAGCTCTCAGAGGGGTTACCGAGCAGTAGATAACGTTTCGGTATAGACTAACGCTGAGTCTATTGACATGAGTTTGAACATAAGAGAGATTCAGAGCATCGAACCAACCGGCCTACAGGGAGAGATCATGTCTGAGATTAAGCCTCCGAAGTTCTATGTTGGTCAGCGTGTTGTCAATGTCTATACAGGTCTTATGGGAACGGTTGTCGGAACCCTGGGCAGGACAATAGATGTCCGCTACGACCGTCGACCACTAGATGTGTATGCATTCGCTAAGACTTCGTTCCAGCCATGCAATGATGGTGAGAGCTGAAACTGAATATATTCTGAGTGTATAGACTCATTCCTCTATACACTCAGGGAGTTATTCAGCCTACAGGAGGACAGAGACATGACGAACGCTGAGTTGCTGGCAAAGATTCAGTCCGGTGAAGAGACATTCTTTGGTGCGAAGTGGGAGCGAATGACTCCGCTCTTGCAGGAAGCTCTGATCGCCACTCTGTCAACTGAGACGGAAGAGGAAGACTGAATATATTCCGACTCTACAGAGGTAATCTCTGTAGGGTGGGGAAGTTATTCAGCCTACAGGAAGGGCGCTGAGTATATTCAATGGGTTATTCGTAACACTAATGGAGACAGATTGGCAACACATCATGAGGTCAAACTCACGGAATTGGCCCTACCCTGACAAGGGGTCCAGGTGATCATGAGCGTATGGCCTCGCTAGGCGGGTGGAATGGCCTGTTTTGCTGTAGCGAAGACAGAATGCACTTAGATATAGTTTTTAAGTGTATTCGGCCCTAAAAAGGTATATAGGGCCGTAAATACCCAAAACAGGTACCACAAGCCTCTGACCAGGCATTTCTCTCAAGATCAAATGCACTCAAAAATTGACAACTTAGGTATACCTAAACCCGCTGGTCAGAGTACCCAAAAATGCACTTTTTTTGGAAAAAATGATCATGCTGGTGAAGTACGCTGTACAACTCCCTGACCAGGCAAAACACAAGATCAAACTAAGCATCACTCAAACTGCATATATGCTCATACCGCCTCTGACCTGCGCATACGAAGATCCGTCTACTATGGACACTCAATGCGCTAAGACTTAAGTATGAACGTAAGATAGATCCATATCACCTAGTTCATAGCTCACCCTAAGTGATCCACCATCAACACAAAGTAACACTTGACAATCTCTGGCCACTCTGTCAGAATGGTCTAAGTAAGGTCCTCACAGATACCCCGGGCCGACAGGCCCCCTGTAGATCAAAGGAAAATTTGAAATGCCAGTTTATCAGGGTACGGATACAACTTCGGCGGCGTTGCTTTCCTCGTATGAGAGCAAGGTCAACAAGTACAAGGAAATCGACACGCTTCTTGCCAGCGCAGAGGGAGATCGNGAAAAGGCTCTCCAGACCTGGAAAGAGACTTCCGAGGATGCTCAGGCTGTAAAGATTCGCGAGCAACTTGCCAAGTTGGAAGAGGCTTTTACTAAGCTTGCNGAAAAGAATGTTCCTTCGGGTGACATTCCCGAAGAGGATAAGGCCAAGCTTAAGGCTGAGCTGGAGGCTCTTAAGCCTGCAATTCGTGTCGCATTTAAGTCTATCGGCGAGCTGTCGAAGACTATTGGATCTGATCCTGAGGGAGTTGCTAAGGCTCTCGAAGAGATTGGTGATCCTACTAAGTCTGGCAGGGGTCGTAAGCCTGGTGTTGCTGGATCCGGACTTCCCCGAGTCTCTGTGAATGTTGTCTTGTCGGGTGGCGGAATGGACAAGACTCACAATCTCGGAACTTTCAGTGAAGTTGCCAAGTTGACTCTTGTTGACGTGGCGGATGTTCAGAAAGCTTTTGCTGACGCTGCTGGTGTTGACCCAATGGATATTAAGTCCGC